>ERZ837910.1926-NODE-1926-length-26982-cov-5.754856_pt1 | contig 26982 bp, 41 predicted proteins | sample MGYA00519940_ERZ837910 | MGnify/ENA primary metagenome ERZ837910 (study PRJEB31850, sample SAMEA3708825) | human gut metagenome | biome: human gut; feature: human-associated habitat; material: faeces | place: China | collected 2014 ... | reverse complement strand
AGCAGGCGGTGTGCTATACACATTTTCACTCAAACAAGGTTTTTAGAGGTGACCAATACATAAAAATGCAGAATCTAAGAAAATAATGCACAAATGCATACCAAATCAATGCTGTTTTGTGATACAATTGAATAGAGATAAGTTGCAAAATCAAAACACATGTGATAAAATATAAAAGGGGGTGCGGTAATTTGAAGAAGATATGCGGCAACTGTTTTTCAAGGATAAGCGGGAATGTCTGCCGGAAATGCGGTCATGTCAATGTCCGCACCAGTGCGGAGTATGACGCGCTGCCGGTGGGGACGCAGCTCCGCGGACGTTACACGGTTGGGAAGCTGATGGGCAGGGGCGGTTTCGGAATGATCTACCTCGCCTACGACGAGCAGTCCGACAAGACTGTCGCGGTCAAGGAGTTCTTCCCGGACGGTACGGCGGTCCGTTCTCAGGACAACATCACCGCAGAGCCTATGACCACGATCCAGCAGGAGAACTACGGCGAAGGGCTGGAGCGCTTCTTCCGCGAGGCGGAGATTATTTCAGGCTTCCCGGAGTGCTCCGAGCTTATCGGGATATACGATGTGTTCCGCGAAAATGGCACGGCGTATTACGCGATGGAGTTCGTCCACGGAGCTTCGCTGAAAAGCTACGCCGAGACCAGCAGCGCAATCTCCTCGGCGCAGGCGGTCTACATAGCGCAGAAGCTGCTGCCGTCGCTCCAGATACTGCACCAGCGCGGAGTTATCCACCGCGACGTTTCGCCGGACAACATAATGCTGTGCGCGGACGGCTCCGTTAAGCTGATAGATTTCGGTTCCGCGAGGTATATCCAGGACAGGACGTGCAGCATGTCCGTGATACTGAAACAGGGTTTTGCGCCGCTTGAGCAGTACCAGAGGAGGGGCGCCCAGGGCGGCTGGACGGATATCTACTCGTTTGGTGCGTCGCTGTTCTACGCCATGACTCTTGTAACTCCGGAGGATCCGCTGACGCGGCTTGAGGACGACAGCGACTTTGAATTCCAGCTTCATGGGATAACGCCATCGCTGGCTGAGATACTGAGGAGATCCTGCAATGTGCGCCGGGAGCTCCGCTACCAGAACGCGGAGGAAATGCTGGGAGCGGTGTCAGTCTGCGGAGTGGAGCCGGTGGGATTCCCCGCAGACAAGATACAGCTGGCAGTGCGGAGCAGCGCCGCGCCGGAGGGCTCACTTGCCCGCAGAGGTACGTTCCTGTCGACCGCAGCGGCGGCGCTGACGTCTGCGGCAAGCTCGGCGGCTGAATTCTTTTCGGGGATAAGCCGCACTATAACGCCTATAAAGGTCAGGATAGGCGGGGAGATGTTCCCGGTAAATTCGGTGGAACTTGACCTTTCCGACAGGGAGCTGACCAATGCGCAGATAATCAACCTGCGGCACATGAAGCGGCTGAAAGTGCTGAATCTGAACTACAATTACATAACGGATCTCGCCTGCCTGGAGGGGCTGACGCAGCTTGAGGAGCTGCATTTCAGCCACAATAACGTAACTGATCCAAGCTTTCTTTCCGGAATGACGGAGCTGCGGCGGATAAGCGCTGAGAACACGGGTCTGACTGATATATCGCCTCTGGCGGGGAAGCTGCGGCTTGAATCGGTGTTCATCGGCGACAGTCTTGTAACGGATATAACTCCGCTGAAAAGCGCGCGGGGGCTGAGGTATCTCGGGTGTAACGAGCTGCAGATAGGTTCGCTTGACGCCCTGGAGGGCATGACGGAGCTTGAGACGGTGTGTCTTGCGGGGTGCGGTCTGTGGAGCATACAGCCGCTTTCTTACGGGAAGAAGCTGCGTAACGTGTATCTTGGGCGGAACAATGTGTCGGATCTTTCGCCGCTTATCGGCTGTGATATTGCGGAGATGTACCTTGATTTGAATAAGCTGAACGGCAACATTGAGGCGTTCCGGGGACTTACGGTGCATGGTTTCATCGTGATGAACGGAAACGGGTACGCTCAGGAGGATCTCGAGTATATCAGGTCTACTATCAATGGAGAAGCCGATCTTGAAATATGACATCAGGTGAAGGAGAATTATATGAAAACAGAGGAAATAGAAGCGCGAATACGGCGCACGAAGCGGCTTGACATGAACATGATAGCGGACAATCCTCCGCCGGAGTTCTCGATATATTTGCAGGAGCTTCTGAAGGAGAAGTCTGTGAAGCGGTCGACGCTGATCAGGGCACTGAATGTAGACCGTAATTACGGATATCAGATGATGAATGGGACGCGCACACCGACGCGGGTGCAGATACTGCACATTGCGGTGTACTGCAAGTTTGATACGAAGCAGACTCAGCGGCTGCTGAATCTTGCCGGAAGGGAAGCGCTGTATGTCCGCCGTCCCGAGGACGCCAAAACGATGCACTGCCTTGAGCACCCGATGGAGTACAAACAGGCGTGCCAGTTCATCTGGGGGGAGTAGCGGGCTGGGATCGGGTCCGTTGGCGGCTTCCTGTAAGTCCGGGGTTACCGAGGGTCTGCCGGAATTTTGGATTTGTGTTGTTTTTCCCCGGTCGGCTGCGGTCTGTGATTTCCGATAGTCCGGCGGTCAGGAGTATTTCTCTATGGCTTCTGTGAGGTAGTTTGATTTGCAAAATAAGAAAATCCCAGTTTTTTTTCAAAAATCCCTTGACAAATCTGAAGTCACGTGATATAATATATAAGTCGATTAAGATTGACGTATCGAGATGTGGCTCAGTTTGGTAGAGCGCTGCGTTCGGGACGCAGAGGTCGCAGGTTCGAATCCTGTCATCTCGACCATTGATATATCCCCGCCAGATGGCTTAATAAGCTATTTGGCGGGGATTTTTTTGTTTTTGCTCTCCTTATAGTTTGAACGAAAAACAACACAAAATAACGCAAAAAAACGGAAGTATGGGTGTCAACATGGGTGTCAAGTTTGTGCGTGAAACTATTTTCCCTTGTTGCACTATCTTCTCAAAAAACAATTAATGGATATTGAGCAAAGCCCCGGAGCTATGTCCGGGGCTTTTTTCAGCTTATGTTTCTCTTTTTTCTCTTGCCTTTTGAGGCTTGGTCGACATCTTCGTCCTCAATCCCGCTGGCGAGGTAGTCGTCTAGCTTTGTCAGCGTTTTTTTCTTGAATTCGGAGTCGAGATGCGTGTATATTGCAAGTGTGGTCGATATATCAGCGTGTCCAGCCTGCTCCTTAGCCGTCAGGACGTCAACACCTGCCTTGTAAAGCATGGTGATATATGTGTGCCGCAGCGAGTGCGCTGTGAATTCCGGAATGAGCATCGGAACCTTTTTAGGGTTGAACTTTGAAGGTGCGGTGTCCCCGTCCCACAGGACGCTATTCTTGAAGTCGCCATATCTGATGTTCAATTCTTTGAGATAGCTTTCCCACAAGCGCTTCCACGCCGTGTCTGACATCAGCTTTCCGTGTGCCGAGGGACACACAAGCGCGAAAGGATTCCCTGCGAGCGGCTCAAGATATTTTATGAGAAGCTTCGGCATGAATACCGTCCTGGTGGCGGCGTCGGTCTTACCGCCTGATTTAAGATTCGGGGCGCCGTTGATGAATTCTACCGACTTGTTTACTGAGATCGTGCCGGCTTTCAGGTCGATATCGCTCCAGAGAAGAGGGATAAGTTCCCCGCGGCGAAGTCCAGCATAAAGCATGATCATGGCCGCCGTCTGGGCGCGGTGCGGGGTTTCGCGGATCCAACGCTGCATCTCATCGGTCAGAGCCTCTTTGGTGTGGCTTTCAGCTTCTTGCGGTATCTTTACTGCGAGGGCGCAATTATAATCGGTCACACGGTTGTCGATGGCAAGCTGTATCACCTGGGCGGCTGTCTGCTTGACTTCTTTCAACGTCTTTTTCGCCATGGGCTTGCCAGTGGTTGGGTTAAATGTTGAAAGATCGAGAATAATGTCCTGGATATCAGCGGCGCGCAGCTTACTTATCGGTATATATGATATCGGATCGAGGTTTTTTAACCTTGCGGTATAAGTTACATACCTGCCGTTTGAAACTTCAACTTTTTTTAACTTAAGCCACTTTTCCGCCCAGTAACCGAATGAATCCCGCTCGGCGGTCACATCAATGCCTTTGCCTAGCTTGAGCTTGATTTCGTTTATCTTCTCCTGGAGCTCCTTGCTAGTCGCAGCATAGACATATTTGTACTTTCCGCTGCCGATATATACCTTTGATTGTAAGCGCCCGTCGGCGCGGGTCTTGTTCTTTGCTCTTGCCATTGTTTTTTTCCTCTCAACTTGTTTAATGTTTATTAGAACAGCGCTTTCAGGTCGTCGAACGTCATGACTTCGACGTGCTGAAGCTGGGCGTCGATGACTTTCTGCGTTGTTTTTGACGTGTTCACGATAAGGGCGGTCGTATCTATATCTATTCTTTCGACCACTTTTCCTTTATGCTGCTTGATGTAGTCCTTTATCTTTGCCTGCGAACCTCCGGCTATTGCGAAAGTGAATCGATACAGGAAGTCGTTGCTGCCTTTTATATCATGATACCCTGGCAAGGTAAGCTGCGAGGCAAGATAGTACATGTGCTTGCATGGGAGGTTCCGGTCATGAAAGTCCCGGCAGCTACAGCCGTTCCCGCTTACAAGGTACATGCTTCCGGTTGAACCGGTGACTTTCGCGTGTCCGCTTGCCGAACTGTACTCGTATATTCTGAAAGAGCTATGCGGATCGTTTCCGCGGGTTATTCGCTTGTACTGTTCCGGCTGGCCGTGTATCGAACTATCCCATTTATTCCAGCCTAGAGCGGCGAAGTCGTCAATGACTGCCTGGACAAGGCGGCTGTTCTGCTCTGGCTGGCTTGGCTTGGGAATCTCATACGAAGGTATCGGCGGGATTGTGCCGGCTTTACACGGTTCTTTCTGCGATTTTGAACCTTTTTTCGGCGTTGAATCCATTGGAATAATGCTGCTGGAATAGACCAACAGGCAAAGAGCTGCTATCACCTTAAGCGCACCGAAGAATATCAGCACTACTTTGAAAAAGCCCCACAAGCCCTCTTGGAATGCAGCAAAAAGGAAGTTTGATGTTGCTGATAAGGCACAAAGACCAGTCGCTATGAAAAAAGTCCGACACTTTCGGACTGCGGCGATATCTTTTTTCGCGTCTTCCGCCCATAAACTAACTCCAATCATCGTGAATATTATCACGATATCTGCAAGCAGCGTGAAGAATGAGGAGGCTATCTGTTCAAGCAATGTGTTCATGTCTGTTTCTCCACGGGTTATTGTTAGCTTTCTGACGTTGCTTTTCCAGCAGCTAAGCTGTTCCACATATCTTCATATTCTGTGTTTATCCAAGACATGGGAATAGGTGCAGTCCATGATGTTCCGTTGTAATTTGCTGTATACATCATTATCGGTTTTTCCCTGTTGTCGGCAAATATAAAGGATACAGACGTATAGTTGTCATTAACAGCACTGTTAAGGAGCGAATACATTGTGTGTCCCATTAGAAGACAGCCATGCTCTATTGTATCTTCCGGCAACTCAAAATATGTTTTCAGCTTATCGCCGTTAGCGACCATTCGAGCATAAAAGCCATTATCCGCGCGGTCGTCAAGAACCACTTCGCCGTCTCCGAGGAGTTCGGTTAAGTATTCATCTTTATCATTGGACTGGTTTTCGGTAGTCGGTGTTGCTTCGTTGCTTGAGGGCTCGCTTGAAATGGGCGTGGTTGTAGTAGTCGCTGCGTTGGTCGTCTCTTCGGGCTGGGAACTTTCGGGGGTAGTTGTCTCCTCTGGCTCGGAGTTCTCAGCGGTCGATATCACCAGCGTGCTGGTCTGGTTCTGGCTGGCGCAGCTTGTTGCCGCGATTATTCCGATAATAATTGCGGCCGAAAATGCAATCTTTAGTTTCATGTCAATACTCCTTTTTATGTACCCGCCATCACTGGCGGGGCTTTTTTTTGTTTATGAAGTCCTGGAACTGCTCATAGACCCGCCGTTCCAGCGGGTGGGAAAGGAACATGTTCCTTTTATAGAGCTGCTCCATGCGATCCGCGCGGTATTGCGCGGCTTGTAAAGATATCTGGCACAAGTCTGATATCTCCTGCGGCGTGTGCAGACCGAGCGCCCATATCACGCATGCCGGCGCAAGGACGCGCGCGGCGAACATATCCGCCTCGCTTTCGACCTTCGGGCGATCTTTGTCGATCGTGCGCGTGTGCTGAACGGTACCTTCTTTAAGCGGGTGGCCAAGAAGGATATGCCCCAGCTCATGGCAGACCGTGAACCGTATGCGTTCACGGGATTCCCGCTCATCATAGCAGATTATCCAGCCTTCTTCGGTCTTCAGCGCAGCCCCGCTTTGCTTGGAACCGAGCCAGTTCCGGGGACCGTTCTTCACGACGGCTATGCCATAGTGTTCCGCTGTCTTTACTACGGAAAGGGGCAGGCTGGCGGTATTCGTGTCAATAAGGCACTGCCAGGCTGCGTTCCGTACGTCTTTGTAAATGCCATAGTTCATGATTCTTCACCTCATGACTATTATGCCATGAGGGTGAAGAATTATTAGCTAGAGCAATGTGTTATCAGAGATCGTCGTCGTCTTTTGCTCTTTCCGCAAGAGCGGCTTTGATTTCTGACTTCGGGATCTGCTTGCCGGCCGGGGTGGTGTCGTCCTGGCTCCGGGCGTGCATCGGGACGTCTTCGAGTTCGTTAAGCTTGAGGTTAGGTTCTGACGAGCTCTTGATCTTCAGCCATTCACGCTGCTCCGGATCATCCGGGGGCATGAACATCATGATGAACTTTTTAACGGCATCTTTTTCGGAGTCGTTTAACTCCGCAAATGCCATTATTACCTTTCTCATGAAATCATCAAGCCCGTATTTTTTTGCAAGCTTGTCTATCGACTGTTCCTTTGTTTCCAGGAACATCGGCAGCGTACCGTCACGCAGCCATTCGAGGTTTACGTTAAAAGCAGAAGCTATTGCAAGTTCGGTCGGAGGGGGGACGTTCGCGCGCTGACGTTCGTAATTGTTTATGACGTCACGGCTACACGCTATTTTTTTCCCGAACTCTTCCTGGGAAAGTCCGAGCGCTTGACGGAGTTCCTTTATTCTAATGTTACTATTCATGTTGTCACCTCCTTTAACATCTATATTCTATCATATCTTTATGGGTTTGTCAACCCATAAGGATATTTAAAATTGCACAAAAACATTTACTTTGATTTGGACAGAGTTCACAAACTCATAGAAAAAGCAGAAAAAGGGTTGACAAACCCACTTGTTTTCGCTATAATGAGTACAGAAACCCAAACAGAAGGGTTTAAAAACCCGAAACAAGTTGAGAGGTAAGAAAAATGTGGGAAACAGGCACAATCACAGTAAACGGAAAAGAATACAAGTTCGAGTGCAAGCACTACGAACAGCCCAGCGCGGACTACGGAATTGACGGCGGCAGGATTTCCAAGCTCGCCATCGCTGAGGTCCTGGGTGAAACCTACAGATACTTCTACAACTACGACCGCGGGCTTGACATAGACGTTGAGACCCCGGAGCAGGCTGAGGTGCTGGAACGTATCAAGGCTAAATTCAACTGATTGAGAGGTAAGAAAAATGAAATACGAAATCGAATTCACCGAGCAGACAGCAGACCAGACATACATGGGACTTTGGGAGCTGTTCCATCTTTCCGAGGCGCACTTTAAGAACGGAGACCTCAGCAGAAACCTTCGTGTAACGAAGGAATTCCAGTGTGTGGTAAGGAGCCTTAAAGCGCTTGGCGCTGACACGGACGTCGGAACGTACAACGACAACGGCTTTGACAGAATAGGCTTTGCAAGAATTAACAGTCACGAGTTTGTGAAGAACGGCGAATTCAAGCACGATGTACTCAAAAAAGCTCTCGACGAATTAGTGTAACGCAGAGCGACGGGCGAAAGCCCCGGAGGCAAGAATGATGAAATACGAAATCGTTTGTGGGCACTTGACGGTGCACGCTGATGGCGTTAAAACCGTTCTTTACGTTGGAAAAGATGAAAAGGGACTAATACATGTCTTGGCAGGTGACAAGAAAACATCATTAAAGCAGGTGCCGAATCGAGGCTATGATACATTCGAAAATGACATAGATGCCGCACTTGATGAATGTGAGGAAAAGATTTACTCTTGCATTTCAAATGGCAAGAGATAACGCAGAGTGACGGAGCGGGCAAGCCCCCTCCGGTAATGCGGCAGGCCGGTCACAAGCCCGGCACACGCAGAAAGGAGTGAATGATATGACAAAGGCTGATACATACACCGCAGCGCAGAATCTCGATAACGAGAAGATCGCGGCTATCATCGCGGGCATGACCCCGGAACAGCGTCAGCTCATCGGCGGTCTGGTCATCGGCGTACAGATCGCAGGTCAGATCGGCGAGAAGAAGCAGGGGGCGTAAGCTCCAGTAAGTTGAAAGGAGAAGAAAAATGCCGCAGATAAGAAAAAGGCACTACACCTGTTGGGAGCATGCCGATCAGATTCTTGACATCCACACAGCCTCCGCGCTGCTTGGCGTTCCTGAACAGAGCCTGCGTAAGCTTGCACGGGACAAGGTAGTCCCGGCATTCAAGGTAGGGAAACTATGGAAATTCAACAAGGACAAGCTGATGGGGTTCGCTGGAGTGGAAAGCTCCTATTCCACATCTATATAAAAGGTGCTTGGAAAGCACCGGAAAGGTAAACAAGTATGAGATCAAGGTTTAACAGCATCGAGGGCAACAAGATAAGAACTATCAGGATGACCAAATATGTCCCTGGAAACGATGGACAGATGATTCCAACATGGATGACTGTCGAGGAGGTTTACCAGTGCCTGCGGGATCACCTTGAAGATGTCGGAATGCTGCCAGATGAGTATTTCAACATAAATAGTTCCATCAGGAAAAACTGCTCCCTGAAAGCATACTACTATTACTCTTCATCTACGGAGCACGGTAATTCCGAGGGAATATTCTTTGAAATTGCCGCGATAGACGGTGATGGCAACAGGGGTGATATTATCACGGGAAAAACTCTTGGCGATAGTCCGGAGGATTATCTCAGGATGGCGCGCATTGCTGCCGAATGCTGCATTATGCTCAACGGTGGCGGCAGCCTTATCGAAATACCGGATGATATCAGAAATTACCTTGATTTAAAGCGGCGTGATGCTGATATCAAGGCCGCAAAAGACGCTTTCGTTGAATATGCGAAGGACGAGCTTGTTTTGCGTAATATCTCGGTACGGGAAGCGGTGATTGAAGATAACAGAAGTGAGTTCGGTAAAGCTGCTGTCGCCGGTCTTGATATAATCGTGATGGATATGATGGGCGGCCGCATTGAAACGGAATCGTTAGAAAATTACTCCTGTACCAGAGAGCAGTTCAGAGCATTCTGCACGGAACTGCTAGAGAACGAGGGCTTTAAGGATGGAATATACGCCTCAATGACGGACGAGCTTTGGGAGTTCCACAAGGGAATTAACAAGGCGCGGAAGTTCGCGCATGAGAACGGAATGGCTTTTGACGAGGCTCCCTATGATCCAGATGATTACGATGAGAACGGCGGTGATCTCAACGAATATGCATATAGTCCGTCGCGTATGTCGCCCGAGGATTACGAACTCCTCCAGGAGAAGCGCCATGAGGAAAGCGAAAGAGTTGTTGAGATCAGGAAGCTTGGCCATGACCAGCTCAGGCAGCTTTGCATTGATATGGACTGGTGTAATCACGTCGATAACGACCGGTACAACGAGCTGCTTGAATACGCCGACAAGGCTGATATCACGTCTGCTGATATTCTATACATCGCGCAGCGCATTGACGAATTCACCGCGGACAACGACTACAACGGGCATGTGGATTCGATATGCTGCGAGATTGCGCGGCGGTGCTGGCCTATGTTCACTATAAGGGAGCCGAACGATGAATAAGTTCGAACGGTTCCAGCTTGTCCTCGGGGCGATGGTGTTCGGTGGGCTTGCCCTAACTTACCTCGGGGTCGCCGTTGTCGAGGGCGACGGCGGCGCGGCTGGTTACATCGAAGTGTTCGCCGGGATTGGGATAGCTCTTGCAGCTATCCTGGCGGACAGGCTGTGGAGATACTTTGAGGAAAAGAGGTGATATTGATGATAAAGGTTGACCGAAAAAATCATATCTGCGAGTTGAGTGGCTCGTCTAATGAGATTCTTATTGATGTGCAGTTTGCTCTACATAAAGCAGTTCACAATGCAGTCGTAAAAAACGGCGGGGACTTTGCAACGGCTGTTAAAACAGTGTGCAACGCGCTTGCGGATTCGCTTATTGATACTGAAAAGTTTATCCAGAGTCAGCTCAAAAAAGATCAGGACAATTCGGAGATGAAGCAGTAATGGACTATATCGCAAGTGCCGAAAAAATTGCGGCGAAACTGTGTAATAAATACCGCCGGATCGATCGGCTGCTTGCTGATATGGCTGCTATCGAGGCGGCTGAAATCTACGAATATAGCAGCGCTGTCAATGGTGCGTGGGACTTCGAGTGCTGGGTAGTTTCACGGATATGGCAGTGCTATCTATCAAGAAAGCAGCACAAACAGGAGGAGAATAATATGGCAACAAAGCTTACAGACAAGGACCGCCGTGCAATACGCGAGAAATTCCGCGCCGGCGACAACATCGACGAAATTGCGCGCGGATACGATATATCAGGGCAGACCGTCCGCAATATCTGCTCTGACCTGGCTTACGAGAGAAAGCAGGCTATTTCGGCGTTTAACAGCGTTCAGCCGAAAGTAAAGTCCGCTGAAGAGATGGCGCAGGAAAATCAGCAGGAACCGGTTGAGGCTGCTCCGGCGGAGGTCGGTCAGGACGATCCGGCTGAAGATGTTCGCAGTGCGGAGACTGCTGATGTTCCGAGCGATACGGCCGCCGCTGAAAATATTAGCGACGCAGATGATGAATCGGCGCCTGCAAGCGGGGAAGAAATCAAGCCCGCAGGGAAAATCAGCGCTGATGACCTGGCTAACGGGCTTGAATCATTCAGCCGTGAAAATGTTGATAGCGATTTCCATGCAGAAATATACAAGGTGGGCAGCCTTATCACGGCGAAAGTGAAGATAGGTGGTAGAGAGGTCACTATTTCGGATGATAGGAAGCGCTGAACTGGTTATCCGTATCAAAGGATCGGAGCGGTATTTCCACGGCTGCTGCGATGATGGTAACAAACCGGTATTCGGCGAATACAACGACGGTATGAAAATATACCGCGATAGCAAGAAATGGACTGCCGAGCGGCGCGCACGTCAGGCTATCGAGGTTATAGGAATGAACGGCTGCGATCTCTTTCGTGACCTCGAAATCGTCGCCGCTGACCGCCCGATACCGCCGGAGATCAAACCGGATAAGGTCGTGCTGCCGGAGGTACCCGCGCCGCCTGTTCCGAAACCCCCGCCGACAAAGCCGGCGCTTGTGCCGGTCCCTGAAAATGAATACGGCGGGGGGGAGGGGCTTGACGGCATAGGAAAAAGCCCGCCGAAGATGTGCCGGCGGGAATGGAACGGCTGCTGTGAATATGCGATATTCATGCCGGACCACAAGTTGTACTTCCTGCCTCGGGACGAGCTGGAAGCCTGGTCACGTTACTGCGATGAATGCAAGGAATTCATCTGCCGCCGTATCAGTGAACGGCGCGGGGCAAAAGGAAGTTCCCCGCCCGACCTTTCGGTCTGACGGGGAATAAACAAGATGAGATGAGGTATTGACCTCAAATTAATTATACCTCATTCTCGAAAAAAAGTCAATAGTTTTTAATCAGCTAAAGTCTGAAAAATGCCGCTTGCGAGCGGCTTTGAAGGCTAGTGAGCAGTATTAACAATTCGAGGACGGTCAATGAAATTTACCAGGGAAAAACTATTCTCTGTGAAATCTGGTGAGTATATTGAACCGTGCATTAATATTTACTCTGATGAACAGGAGAAAGTCAGCCGACTCAAAAGAGCGAAAAAGACCAAGGCAACAGAGCCGAAAGTAAAAAAGCTCAATGATGAGTACAGCCGGCAATATTTCCGGTTGCTGCTGAACGGTAATTTCGGTCAGGGCGACTATCAGATGTTCCTTAGCTACGACGAAGAACACCGTCCTGCTGACAGGACGGCAGCTATCAAGGATCGTCAGAAATTTGTTGCCAGACTGAGGACACTGTACAAGAAACACGGGATAGAATTCAAAAACCTTGCGATCACTGAAACTGGAGTGAAGTCCGGTTTCCTCCACCATCATCTTGTTGTACCTGGAGGAATCGACCGAAACCTCATCGAGGAAAAGTGGGGTAAGGGAATCGCCAATTGCAGACGGCTGCAAAAGCGGTCGGACAAATGGCTGAACGACCTTTCGACTTATCTGATGAAATCGCAGGCAAATGCCGAAAAGGGCGAACGCTGCTGGAGCGGTTCGCGGAATCTCGTCAAACCCGACGTCAGAATCTGTGATAACGACCGAATCAACCGCCGCCGGCTGCGGGAACTGGTAGAGGCCCGGAACAACGACGATGTTCAGAGAACGGCTGAAAAGATCTACAAGGGATATCGGCTGATTGACTGGCGTGTTGAATTCAATCTGGTGACAGGGCTGCCTTTTGCAAAGCTCATCATGGTCAAGAAAGAGTAGAGCGCACGGTATCAGTTATTTACTGATTTCGCGGGGATTTTAGCGGAAGTTTTCAACAAAAGTTCCGTTGAACAATCATCCAATAGTTGAAAATGTGCCGAAAATCGGCGCGGATTCAATAAAATACTGAATTGAGGGGGATTCGATGTTTAATCAAGCAACACTTATGGGACGGATAACGCATGATCTTGAGTTGAAAACAACTCCGAGCGGCGTGAACGTATGCTCGTTCCAGATCGCAGTTGACAGGCGGTATCAGCAGAAAGGCGAGGAAAGGAAGTCTGACTTCTTCACGGTCGTGGCCTGGAGACAGCAGGCTGAATTCGTTCACCGCTACTTTGCAAAGGGGCGCATGATCATGGTCGTGGGTGAGCTTCAGAACCGTACATACACGAGCAAGGACGGCGTTGAGGTTAGGGTCACGGAAATCATTGCAGATCGGGTTTGCTTCACGGGTGAAAAGGCTGTGAGCGGCGCCGCTCCCGCTGCGGATCCGGCGGCTGCTCCTTCAACTCCTCCACCTGCTCCGGCAGGACCGCTCGACCCGCCTTTCCCACCGGCAGGCGCCGACTTTGATCCATATCCATTTTAAGAACACATTAGGGGGCTTTTAAATGACTGAAAATCAGGTAGAAAAGCTGCTGGAACTTTACCGGCAGGCTCCGGACGATATCGAGCTTGCAAGAGAAAAGCTTGAGCAGTGGAGCGACATAGATGGTGAGGTCGCGGCAGCAGAAACCGAACGTCTGAAGGGACGGATTGTCATGCTTCAGACTCTGCTTGTGTCTGTCGAAAGGGCGGTCGAAAGGCTCCCGAAGATTCACCGCGAAATTGTGAAATTGCGCGGCATGAAGGTGCCGTGGTGGAAAATTGCAAGACAGGTACGGTATTCAGAGCGGAGCTGTCAAATTCATTACTGCAAGGCTTTGAGGGCACTTGCAGATTCGAAAGAGCTGTCCGGATATGTTTCGGCGAATGATGTCGGCTCAAGCGAATAATGTGCGTGTGCGATTTCCACGAATTCTTAAAGAGCAAAAAATCGAAACAAACAACAGGCGGTGAAAAAGTCAATGGCAACTAAGAAGAATCCGGCTCGTGATGCGGCTTTGAAAGAGTATGTCAAGCGCCGTGGTAAGGTCACGATGAAGACGCTGAGTGAGAAGCTGAACGTGTCAATTTCGCAGCTTGGGCGCTGGAAAAGGGCTGACGACTGGGAAGGTGCACTCAAGAAAAAGCCTGGAGCGCCCAAGGGAAACAAGAACGCGGTCGGTGCGGGCGCTCCAAAAAAGAACAAGAACGCGGAGAAGCATGGGGCTTACAGCACGGTGAAGTTTACGGACCTTGCCCCGGAGCAGCGTGCTCAGGTCGAGGCTTTCTGCGAACTCCCTCTTGAAGGGCGGCTGAATGAGCAACTTAAGGACATGCTTGCACAAAAGGTCGTGTTATTAGAGCGCGCTCAAATATATGCGCCGCTCGTTGAGAATGGCGAAGTGATTGAGTTAATGATTCCGGATAAAAAGTCGGTGTTTAATAACGGAGATAAAGAGTTCATAACCATCACATCTGTGTCCCAGTTTCACCGCTGGATCAAGATCATAGAAAAAATCGAGGATATCAATAAGTCAATCAACAAAGTGCTGCAAAGCATGTCTGCTCAGCAGCGTGACGAACAGCGGCTTGACCTTGATGAGCGCAAGCATAGTCTTGAACAGCAGAAGGTGTCTGGAATTTTCGATACCGATGAAATTGGAGATGATTCTGGCGACATAGACTAGGTGATTTTGACAACCTGCAACGAGCGTTAAGCGACACTTGATGCATATAAGGTACTGCCCCCTCAAGGGCAGGCCTGCGGGTCCGCCGAGCCCCACGGGGTAGCTAGATATGAAATTTTTTTACTGACTTCCGGGGTGGCGGCGGTTTTTGGAGATAGGGGGTGTTTATGTGAGGCCTTTGGAGCGGATTGCGCTATCCGGGGAAAACATATCCAAGGTGCTGGGAATCACGGAGCGGCGCGTTCGGCAGCTTAGGCAGGAGGGAGTTTTCCGCTGCAACAGCGCTGGAAACTATCATCTGATCCGGACGGTGAGGGCTTACATCGAGTTCGTCACAAAGGGGACAGATGGCAGCGGGAACAGCGCCGCGCTCGACCTTACACGGGAACGCGCCAGACTGATGAAGGTCAAGCGAGAGGATCAGGAATACGAGCTGGCGCTCAAGCGCGGGGATATGCACAAGTCCGAGGAGATACGGCAGGTCATGTCGGCGGTGTTCGGGAACTTCCGGTCAAGGCTGCTTTCTATTCCGGCTAAGGCTTCGCCGGTGGTCGCGGTCAAGGCCGATAAGGCGGAGATATATCAGTATCTCAAGGAACTTATCGACGAGGCACTCAATGAGCTTGCGGACTTTGATTCTATGTTCCCGGACAAGTCACGTGCCGAAGATGGTGTGAAAGAGGGTGAGGAAAATGAGCGAGCGCGTGGCGACTGAAAAATGCCCCGTGTGCGGTAAAGCACCTTCGCCGATCACTACACCTAATAGCGGCGTGTGGTACGCTTTTTTCAAATGCGACTGTGACTATGTAGCCGGCTGGGGCAGCACAAGAAACGAAGCTCTGGACGACGCTGCTGAAGCCTGGAACAGGACGACACGGACCAAGGCATGGAAGAGGAAGAAGGGAATGGAGGGAAGGAGGTGGCACTGTTGATGGTTTTCCGGAAAAGTAAGTGCTGCAAGTGTGGCAGATATCCGTTGGCTGAAAGGCGTCGGGAATTCGGTCGTGTGTGGTTCAGAGTGAGATGTTCTTGCGGGGCGAGGACTGACTGGGCGACCGATATTTATGGGCGTCGTCGCGAAAAGGCAAAAGCGAGAGCTGTTCAACACTGGGAACTTATCAACAAGCCGGATTCCGGCTGGTATACCACGACTTCCGGGGGACTTCGCAGAAAGCGGTACACCAGGAATACCACTTTCTGCGTATGAAGAAAGGAGAATGGGATGATGTTCAGAAGAAAGCGCTGCGCGTACTGCGGTCGGATACCTGTGATGGAACACAGAAAAGCAGCTCGGACGGAATGTGCCCGAAATAGCGCACAGCTTTTCAGAGTGCGGTGTTACTGCGGGAATCAGACGGAGTGGGGACTTGCAACGAGCGGGTACTGGCGTAAAAAAGTCAAAGCTATGATCGTGCGCCAGTGGAACGAGCTCAATTCCGAAAAGCTTGGTAAGTTCTTCGTTGCAATGATCGGAGAAGTCAGAAGAGAGGCGTTCAAGTGGGGCGAGCTCAAGCGGTGCAGAATGTGCAGGGAAGTTCCAAGAAGCAGGATAACGCCGTGTATGAATTCCGATTCCACACCGGTTGCGTATTGGGAAATTGAAATTCGCTGTAATCGTCACTGGGACTGCGACCTTATTATGCGAGCGCAAAGCGATATAAGCCTTGCCGCTAAACGGCTTGCTGAACGGTGGAACTGGGAGAATGCCGTGGACGAGCACGGATACATTACAAGGGAGTGAGCGCTTCATGAAAAACGAACTTAAAATTCAGCAGTGCCCGAGTAGGAAGTATCGGTGCCCGGTGTGGCCTGTTTGTCTGTTCGGCTGGGGCTTCCCGCTTGATAATTTCAGGCGCCGCGTGGTTAACGCAGCGCGGAAGATGGAGGGGTTCGTCGGCTTTTGCGACCCGAAAATATATATCCGGGAGGACAATAGAGGCGTGATCTTCTTCGTGCTCTTTGATACCAAGGCGCATGCAATTGCTGGGCGTGACCTCATTAGCGAAAAGTTTCCGCAGCAGAGCGTCGGTCCTAACTGCATAATGCACTATGCGGCAAGGGAGCCGTATGACGACCCCGAACTGATGAGAATATCACTTAGAGGAGAATAAAGCATGCCCCAGTTCTTATCGGGCTGCTGAAAATCTTTGCATACTTGCGGAAACTGAGGACACCAAGAATGAGGATAAATCTTGACTATCTGCATGACTGTTCGAATCTGCGAAGGCTCCTGGCCGAAAATCCGAAACTGCCGGTCATCGTGTATGCCGGCGAAAGTGCGAACACCGGGGACTATCAGTATTTGTGCTGTTCGCGAGTTGAGTGCTCCGTCGGTGAAGTGCTCGACTGCGAGCTCCCTTTCGGCGGAAAAGAAGTATTCTATGATCGCGATTATTTCAGAGAGCGGCTTGCAGACTATCTTGCAGAACAGCTTGACGGTTTGACCGATGATGAATTCGATAAGGCTCTTGAAAAAGAACTGAAAAAGTATTCGCCTTACTGGAAGAAGGTCATCGAGGTGTGGGTCGATAACTGAGATCGGTTTACAAGGCTTCAATGGTGCGCTGCTCCATCTGGAAAGGCCGGCTTAAAGGTCAGGTCACATGTAAACCTGTAAAGCTCGTCTTTTGCCCGCAGTGCGGAAAAAGGCTTGCAGAAACTCGTGGAGGTGAGAAAAATGATTCATGAAGTGAACTGCGACCGCGACTGGTTCAACCTCCTTGTGTCGCGCAGCAGAACATTCGATATCCGAAAAGATGACCGCAGATTCATGATCGGCGATTACGTCGCGTTCAACGAATGCGAGCATGACGAGAACATGGATTCTTACAGCTACACCGGTTATTCGGTGCTTGGAAAGATAAATTATATTCTTAACGACGAGAGGTACGTCAGGGAAGGATACATCGTCATCGGATTCAGCATTTGCGGCATTCTGGACGTCGGCAGCAAGCAGCCTGTCTACTGTGTTAAAGGCGAGGAGCGGGAACGCGGTGGGATAAAGGATTCGCCGTATTATCTGGGGGAAGAAATGAAACATTTTAAAGAATCGGAGCGGCTCACAGACGCGCTCCGGGAGCTTTGCGGGAAATACAATATTGCCTGCGGAGATGACAGCCAGGGGCTGGGAAAGGAGCTCATGGAGCTGCCGAAGCGGCTGTCTTGTCTGTGTACGTCAGAAAAGACAACCGAGGCGCTGGACGTCATGGCAGGGCGGGAGCTCGTCACGATGCGCAGCGGGTGCTGCAAGGAGCCGATGTGCGTCGGCTCCGAACTCTGGAGGATCAGTGACGGCGTGTACTGCCCGAAATGCGGCATTAAGGTACTAAAGCCCAGGGCTATGAAAAGTGGTGATTCAGAATGATAAATGTGACAGGTGGTAAGGACGGCGAAAAGGTGAGCGTAGAGCTCATCGGGTCGAAAGACGAGGTCGTCCGCGAAGCAAGATATGTTATAGAAGCAGTTGCGGAGAAGATATTCGTAAAGAACAACGGTCGAGGATTTGACCAGGCAACTAAGCGTGAACGCATTGAATGCATTTGCGCTGCTTATAACGGAATGTTTCTGTCATTTGCGTTAGACAATAATCTGTCCGCGCTTGCAAGAGAACTTGTCCGGATAGGCGTCATAGGAAACGTTGACTTTGAAAAGCTGGCAGGTGATGAAGAATGATAAATTCAACAAGCGATAATAAGGACGGCTCCAATGCAAAGGTAGTGATCTCCGGCGGCACAGAGAAGGTGTTCGGGGAACTTTACAGCGCCGTTGAGGCGTTTGCTGTAAAGAACTGTGAAGAAACAACGCATGTGAATTATGCGGAACTTTCGAAGGCAAAGCAGACCGCCGCCGTTGTTGCAGCGCTGCTGGGGCTGCTTGGACGATTCGCGGATATCAATGGATTTGAGGGGATTGCGGAGGAAATCATTGAGCTGCATATCATTTCCGCGGTGGATATCAGCGAGAAGTACGGAAAGTGAGCGGGAATATGACATTCGAGGAGACACTTACACCGTATCAGCGGCGGTTGCTGCTGGAAAAACTGCTGAACCTTATGACTCCGGAGGAGCGTGCTAAGATACTTACGCCAGGCGTCGCGCCTAAAATGCCGCCGGACGTCTCTCTGGAGGAGCTTCGAGACCGCAAGGAGATAACTCAGAGGACTATGAACAGTCTTTACCGTGCAGGAATGAGGACGCTGCATGACGTATATGAGACATCGCCGAAAGCGCTGATGAATATACGGTTCATCGGAAAGAGCGCTTACAGCGAGATCGTGGATATCCTTCGCGAACATGAATATGATGTTTCCACATTCGAGCTGTGGAACGGAAAGAAGGTTGATAATACATGAACAATATTACTGAGATCGAGCTTTCAAAGCTCGTTCACCACCCCCAGAATCCCCGCAAGGACCTCGGGGACCTTACCGAGCTTACTGACAGCATAAAGGCGTCCGGGATAATGCAGAATCTGACCGTTGTTCCGGAGGACGACCACTATCTCGTCGTTATCGGCAACCGCCGCATGGAGGCGGCAAAGCTGGCGGGGCTTGATACTGCTCCCTGCGCGGTGGTGGATATGACCCCCGCCGAACAGCTTTCCACCATGATGGTGGAGAACATGCAGCGTTCAGATCTTACCATCTTTGAGCAGGCCGCCGGCTTTCAGCTTATGATGGATATGGGGGATTCCCTGGACGATATTTCGGAAAAGACCGGGTTCTCCAAGGCTACGGTGCGCCGCCGTGTAAAGCTCATGGAGCTTGATCAGGACGAACTCAAGAAAGTTGCTGACGATGGGCGGCAGATATCCATGAGCGATCTGGACGAACTCAACAAGGTCGAAGATGTGGCTAGGAGAAACGGGCTGCTTAAGGACATCGGAACGGTGAATTTCCACGCGAGGTGTTTAGGCGCGCTGGAAGCGGAAAAAATCGAAAAGCTGCGCCCTAAGCTGCTGAAGCTACTTAAGGATAAAGGCGTAAAGGATAAGGGGAATAATGTTACCGGCCGCAGCTACATTGGATACATAAGTTTCTCCAATGAAGCGCATTTCCGCAACACTCTGGATTCGATGTTTGAGAAATATAAGGACAGACTTCCGCTGACTGTCTGCGGTGCCTACGGCGGCAACGAAAAAGATTCGACCGGAGTGTACCTTTACTGCACAAATACGGATAAGTCCTTGGAAAATCAAGATGAACAGCTCCGCCGGAAGAGATTCGACCATTCTTACGAGGTCGTAAAAAACATCAACCACAAGTGGTGGTTGTCAAGGTTAACATTTATCCGCAACTACACACAGATGGAAGCAAAGCGGCATATAAGCGTTATTACAGCGGCGCTTGCAGAAAGCGCCATCAGGGACGATGACTGGGTGATGGGTAAGATAGATGTTGCTCTGCTGATGGGTTATTCTGATAAATCGGATAAGGAAAAGGTTATCGCCGAGGCAGCCGTCAGAGCTGAAAAAACGCCAAATCTTATGGCGCTCTGGGTCGCATACGCTATGCTTAATGACTGCTACGATGATGATGGTTATATCGGCCGGAACTATCAGGGGAAGCCCGAGAGGAGCTATGAGGACGACTGCGAACAGCTTGACAGAATATATGATTTTCTTGAAAAGCTTGGCTATGAGATGTCAGACGAGGAAAAAGCACTGCGGGACGGTACATCCGAACTCTTCGACTCGGATAACGATATCTGGCTTCTTGAGGAGGAACGGACGGCAAAAAAGAACTCTGTCACTCTTGAACATATCGTTTACGATTTCCGTGTGTTCAACATGCTGAAAGGTTCGGGTATCGACGATATCGATGAGCTTATAAATGCAGCGGAGGACGGGCGGCTTTTCAAGATCATATCAAATCTCACTTACAAGCTGCTCAAGAAAAGCGCGGCTGAATTCGGAGTGATCCTTCCGGACAAGTCCGGGGACGATGGAGCTGATGAACCGTCCGGGGACGACGATGAGGAAGAATAAGATACAGCCGCCGGCGCCGCGGGTGTTCACTATCCGGGTGGCGATATGCAGCGTATGCGGCCGGCGGCTGACATCGGATTTCGGGCTGAAAAACGGTATGGGTCCGAAGTGCATGCGTAAGTGGCAGCTTATGCATGCGCCTCCCGACCCGGCTCAGTTGACGTTATGGGGGAATGAAGATGAAGAAGATACGCCTGCTGATTAACACGATACGCTTCAGCCTTATAGTCGGCACTGTCATTCTCGTCTTTATTGGAGAAAGGTCAAGGATTATGGCGATGTTCGGCGGGATATTCCTGCTGCTTTCAGTGGTGGAATTCATTCTGCAATTTCTTTGCGAGATCGATGAAAGGAGAAAAAATGGCGAATCTGACATATACAAGGCGAAAGGCCGCGGGACTTTGCGTGAGGTGCGGGGCAAGGCTGGAGAAGAACAGCCCTTTTCTGAAATGCGGGTCATGCATAGCAGCGGAACGAGAGGAAAGGGAAAAGAAATATTCCTCGATGAAGAAAAAGGACGGTCTTAGCCTCAAGGACGTTATGACCCTTGCCGCTGAAAATCACTGTACATATGGCGAAATGGTTGTAAGGCTGCAAAAGGAGGGCATCGAATGACCGACGAACAGGAGATAGCCCGGATAATGGAGCTGCGTGGGCAGGGGCTTAATGCCGAACAGATAGGAAAGAAGCTATTTTTCAGCGGTGCGGCGATCCGTAAGAAAGTGCGAAAAGCCGGGCTTTCAGAACAGTATCACAAGATGTCCGGAAAATCAGTGCTTGAAATGAATCGGGACGATATCCGGGAAATGATTGAGAGCGGTGCGAAGTTCAGCGAGATAATGTCAAAGTATGGTGTGAGCAAGACCACCGTCGCGCAGTGGCGAAAGGCTCTGGGAATTCCGCCCCGGCCGCTTGGCGGTGGCAACTCGCTGCACCTTGACGGAGAAGAGCTTGCCAGGCTGTGGAACGATGGAAAGAGTTATACGGAGATCGGCAAAATAGTTGGTGCAGCTTCGCAAACGGTAAAAAATAATCTGATCAGGAACGGCACGATTCCGAAACCGTGTAAAAAGATAAGATTCCCGGAAAGTCAGGAAGAGATTGCTAAACTCAGAAAGATGTTTGACGGCGAATTAAAGACCGTGGAACTTGCGGAAAAGCTAGGTGTTGGAATATCAACGGTCAGCAGCTGGAGAAGAAGGCTTGGTATAAAGAATACCGGGCGCGGCAGGAGGCGGAAATGGTGAAGAGAACCGGAGCTTTTCTGATGTTCGTAATCGGTGTGCTGCTTGTGTTCGGAGCGGTATTCACTGCCGAACTTTCAGTGATGGGGGCGGCCGAATATACAGGGTGTGCGGTTACCGGGCTGGGGCTTATGACCGGCGCGGGGATATCCGCGCTGATGGAGGATAGAAAGTAATGCTTAATGCGGACGATTTAAGGCGCTGCGAATGCTGTGATGAATCCACGAAAAAGGTAGTGGGATTCTGGGACGGGTTCAATTCGGAGAATGGTTTGCCCTGCACCGGCGCAATTTATTCCTGCGAGGATCATGAATGCGATATCTGCAAGGAAAAAATGTCTGAAAAAGAATCGGACGAACTTCTCAAGGAACGTGTGAAGGTGGCGAACCTTCAGAATGGCACTGACGCGGAGCTGCTCAGGCGCAGCAGAATGAGCGTGAGAGTGGCCCTTGGCGCGGCTGCTGACATAATAGGCGTATCGGCTGCGGAATATTCCGCAAAGGAAAACGGCCGTATGCCCATCACGCGGGAGGAATATCACAATATCCTCATGCCGCTTTTTGAAGCGATCAAGGCAATTTCAGAAGGCAAGCGCTGTGGTCAATGCCGGTACTATCGCGAATCCGGGTATTTTTCGACACAGGGAAGCTGCTACTGGAAGAGCGGCGAAACGGAGGTCGGGGTCAGCAAGAAGGCTTGCGTCCGATGGAAACCACGCGTTGACAGCGCGTTCAGATTTTCGAAGGACGAACGAAAGCCTGTGGTGATAGAGCAGATAAGGAACTGCGGGAAATGCGGTCATGACTTTAACGCCATAAGGGAATGCCGGTTTCCTTCGGGAGCATGCCTTCATATTTCAGGTTCCGTTACAGAGTATTGTTCGAACTGCGAGAACGAGGTCACAATGAACTGGGACGTCAATAAACAGGGATATCAGGCGTTTTGCCCGGTCTGCGGAAAACGTCTCATGCTTTGCAGCGAGTGCCTGGACGCCGAGGATAACACCGCGCGGGGCATGTGCGACTATGACAGCGATACGGATTCATGCTTCAGAAGAAAGAGGGATCAGGAATGAATATCAACATACATAAGGCAAATGAACGGCGATTTGCCGAGATTATGGACACGACCCTGAACACAACCCGCACCGTCTGGGAGATAATGACTCTTAAGACGCTGCACGATGATTTCGGCTTCGGAGAAAAGAGGCTCATGCAGTTTGCCGACGCGCTTCGTGAGAACTACGGCGGGTTCAACAGAGAAATGTCGCTTACTGACACCTACAAGAATCGTACCGCTTCTAATCTTGACGCCGCGCTTATCCGCGCGGTTCGGGATCTCCGGCATGATGGGATAGATTACCGTAAAATCCTCGACTGCGGCAATGTGCTTATAATTGTTGAGAAGGACGGTAAAAAATTCAGCGTAGACGAGTGCGTTGACAAAATACTTGAGCAGGAGAAAAACGGGTGGAAAAGGAGCGCGAATGGTTCCGAATAATGAATTCATTGCAGACGTCTGCGATGATATGTCGGAAATCCTAGACTCCTTTCAGCGGGAACGTCTGAAAAACGTGCTTGTTCTCCGGCTTCAGGACTGCACAATTGAGCGGCTGGAAACGGCGGTCGTTCCGTATGAGGGCATGGGGAACGACCTGATGATAAAGAAGTTCATTATTGCGAAAAAGATAGTCGGTCTTTCAGAAAAAACGCTGAAATACTATGCCAGGGAACTTGAGCTTATATTAGGTTCCATAGGAAAAAACGTCGGCGATATCGTCAGCGATGATATCCTTGTATATTTCGCCAAGCGGGATATTGAGGATAAGGTAAGCAAGGTCACGCAGGGGAACGAACTGCGGGTATTGAGGACGTTCTTTTCCTGGTGTACGGGCGAGGAGCTTATTATCAGGGATCCCACAAGGAAAGTTACAAGCATAAAGCAGGGTAAGAGGAAGAAAAAAGCCTTTTCGGAGATCGAAATAGAACGGATACGGGACGGCTGTGAAACAAACCGCGAACGCGCAATTGTTGAACTGCTGCTTTCGACCTGGTGCCGCGCTTCGGAGCTTGTGGCGATAAAAAGCAGGGATATTGATGGCAAAAGGGTGAATATCATCGGCAAGGGAAACAAGGAGCGATATGTTTACCTGAACGCAAAGTCATTGGTCGTTCTTGAAAAATATCTTTCGGAACGCAAAGACAGAAGCGACTACATTTTTCCCGGCAAAATTGCCGGCACTGGAAAAACAACGGGCGAATGGTATATGAATCCTGAATTCGTGAACAGCGCGGAACATATGGAAACCGGAACGTTGCAGGACGTTCTACATCGTATAGCAAAGCGCGCCGGACTTGATCCAAGTGAAGTTCACCCGCACAAGTTCAGACGAACCGGCGCGACCCTTGCGCTGAAACACGGTATGCCGATAGCGCAGGTCAGCGCGCTTCTGGGGCATTCTTCGATAGCTACTACGCAGATTTATCTTGATATTACGGACGACGACCTCGAGCTTGCTCATAAGAGGTTTGTTAATTGAGAGGGGTGATCTTATGGCAACAAAGCGTATATACAATATGGGTACCCGGGCGACGGAATTTTCAAAGCTTATCCAGTCCATGACCGGGAAACATCAGCTCTGGGAGATATGGGCGGACTTCGTCACTATGGCGGCGTGCTGCATATCCAACAGCGTTGACAGCGGGAACCGGGAAAGGCGGGAGGATCTTTATAACAGAACCGCCGGGAAATATGAGCAGGACGAGATAAACAACATGGGCTCGCTGCTCGGGCTTGTTACTCTGGCGCTCGAGGAAGATCCGGAACAGGATTTCCTCGGGGAAATGTACATGCAGTTGGAACTGGGTTCGCACTGGCATGGACAATTTTTCACGCCGTATAATGTGAGCCAGATGATGGCAAAGATTAGCGTGGACAGGAACACACTGCTTGATAAGCTTGAATACAGCACAGCAAAATTCACGGACTGCGCCTGCGGCGGCGGGGCTATGCTCATCGCCGCGGCAAACGCTGTAAAGAAAGCGCTTGTGGATACAGGGTACAACTGGCAGGACAAGTGCTTGTTTGTGGGTCAGGATCTGGACGGCATCGCGGCGAAAATGTCCTATATACAGCTTTCGCTGTTAGGCTGCGCCGGATTCGTCAAGATCGGCGACACACTGAGAAATCCGGTCGCCGCCGGGGACGATCCCGCAGACTACTGGTTCACGCCGATTTTCTTTTCGGACGTGTGGGTCATGCGGAGGAAGTTCCGGGCAATGGATCGGATACTTAACAGTGAAATACAGCGTGGCGCGGCTGATGAGAAAAAGGAAACCGGGCGCGGCGCGGAGGACGTTTCCGATGGAACTGTTCCGGCTGATGAACAGGCTGAAAGCAGGTTGCAGATTCGGTTTGATGAGCTAGGAGGCTGACGATGGACGACGAACGTGCGCTGCTTATCATTCAGCAGCAACAGCGGATAAACCTTGAACAGCAGCGGCTTATTTCCATGTTGATGGGCGCCGGCGTATCTGGCGACATGACTGGTTTTCCAGCTGATGTCCAGGGACAAGTAATCGCCGAATCGTCAGGGCTGAAGCTTATGAGCGGCCGGACGATAACGGCTGATGATTTCAACGTCAGCGATTTCCGGGACTGGCTGTACAGCGAGGGAGCTACGGAAAGCACGGTAGACAGCTACACCTATACCGCCCGGCAGTTCTTTTCGAAATACGGCGAGCTGAACAAGGAGAATCTGAACAAATACCGGGAATATCTTGAAAACAATTTCAAGGTCAAGACCGTAAACCTCAGATATTCCGGAATGGACAAGCTGTTCAAATATCTGAATTACGGCGGATACAAGTTCAAGCGGTTGAAATCGCAGAACCAGACTTTTTGCGACAATGCAATAAGCGAGGAACAATATGAGCAGCTTATCAGATACGCCGAGGCGAACCGGCCGAGAGCAGCGCTGCTGATCAAGGTTCTTGCAAATACGGGGGTTCGCGTTTCGGAGCTTATCGAGCTCCGGACTGCAAACCTTGATATCGGCTATCAGGATATAGTCAGCAAGGCTCACAAGCAGCGGCGCATATACTTTCCAAAACAACTGGTGTCAGATATCCTCGGCAGATGTGGAAAGGTTTATATTTGTGAATCGCGCTATGGCGGTCAATATACGACGCGCGGAGTTTCGGCGGTGCTCCAGGACTGCGCGAAAGGCTCCGGAGTTCCGAAAGAGGTGCTGCACCCGCATTCGTTCAGGCATTTCTTCGCGAAAATGTTTCTAAAGAGCAACAACGACATCACGCTGCTGGGCGACCTGCTGGGACATTCGAATATCTCAACGACCGCTATATACACGCGAAAATCGTCGGCCGAACAGGCACGAGAGCTTGATAGGATAATCAAGTGGTAGGAGGATAGCAAAAATGAATGAAAAAGCAGTGCTGCTGAGCATACAGCCGAAATGGTGCGGACTTATCGCAAGCGGCAAGAAAACTATTGAGGTTCGTAAGACCAGACCGAAGATTGAAACGCCGTTCAAGTGCTACATTTATCAGTCAAAGAGCAAAGACCGATTGATATATGTAATGAAAGATGGCGATGAAAATTACGGCGAGATTTACCACGGGAAACCGGTATTCATTACAACATATTCGGTGTATTCAAATCCTTACGAGCAGAAAGTCATTGGAGAATTTATCTGCGACGCAATAATAAGTCATTGTGAAATGGCAAACGCTGATATTGCTGAACAGCGGGGGTGTATACGGCGTGAGCAGCTGTTTGAATACGCCAATGGTGCAGAACTTTATGGCTGGCATATCACAGATATGAAAATCTACAACAAGCCGAAATCTCTTAGCGAGTTTGGCACCCTTTGTGACGAAGATTGCCCCAATTGCGAGTTTTGGAAGTACGACATGGTTAATCAGCATGAGCGTGATATGGATTGCACAAACAGCAGCTATCCTTTACGACCGCTGAAACGACCGCCGCAGTCGTGGTGCTATGTGGAGGTGGTCAGTAAATGAAGAGGTATAAGTGCAAAAAAGCGCTAGTCCTTGATTGCTGCGATGACGATGGTTTTTTGATTGAAAACAAGCAACACGTTGTGATGGTCGGGGATATATATGAATATGACGAAGAAAACCAAGAGCCGTTGATTACAGCAGCAAAACCTGCGGTACATTTGGAGCGCAGGCGCAAAAAGTCCTATGATTATATTGAGATATATCCGGAAACATTAGCAGAACACTTTGAAGAACTGCTGGAGGTGAGCGGTGATGAAACATGACCTTGATGAACTCGACGCGGGACAGCTC
>ERZ837910.1879-NODE-1879-length-27484-cov-34.236392_pt1 | contig 27484 bp, 19 predicted proteins | sample MGYA00519940_ERZ837910 | MGnify/ENA primary metagenome ERZ837910 (study PRJEB31850, sample SAMEA3708825) | human gut metagenome | biome: human gut; feature: human-associated habitat; material: faeces | place: China | collected 2014 ... | reverse complement strand
TTTTCCCCTCTGTTCGGAGAGAGTCGATAAAAAAAACGTTAAATCTTCGATTTTTTGCGAAAAAACAAGTAAATTTTTGAAGTTTCTATCTTTTAGACCGTAAACTATTGATAGTCAATAGGTATTTGATAATGCATCGGTATCGAACTGGGCAACGCTCAAAACGGCACGGTCGATTTGGGGCGCTTCTCGCTCGACAACATGGAGTCGGTGACGCTCTACAACGGGCAGAAATGAGAAATGTGCGGTTGAATTTCCGCCAACAGGAACGTTCGCACCTGATGGAAAATATGATTTACAACGATTTGATCCGCAGGGGATATTCGGTAGACGTGGGAATAGTAGAACTGACGCGAATCATAGAGGGCCGACGCCGCTCGTCGCAATACAAGATCGACTTCGTGGTCAACGTGGGCAATGACAAACTGTATATCCAGTCGGCATTACACGTAGACACGCCGGAAAAGAAGGCACAGGAAACCTTCTCTTTGAGAAACACCGGCGACTTCTTCCGCAAGATCGTCGTGCTGGACGGCAACAGCAAGCCGTGGACGGATGAGGATGGCGTCATGTATGTGGGCGTGATCCCGTTCCTGCTGGAAGATATTGTGGCCGAGGCGATCGGATAAAACAGGGGACGGCGTTTCCTGTCCCGCAGGGAAAAACGGACGGTACGGACTATCGGTATCCACCACGGTACAAGAGGCTGTCGGCCGGCTTGCCGGCCCCTCCTGCCGCTTTTCCAATGCAAATACGGGTTGTTTTTGTCGTTTTTCTACGATTCGAGGTTTTTGGGCGGAATACAAAAGGATGGCGACCAGAGAAAAAAGGGACGGGGAGCGGCTTGTGCATAAACCGCTCCCCGCGCGTCTGTCTGCCGTCACGGCCTGACGGGCCGGAACCGGAAGGAGCGTCAGGCCAGCAACATGTCGATCATTGCCTCGGCCGCTTCCATATCGCACACAATGTCTTTGATGTGGTAAGGGGCGCCGTTCTTGCCGTGTCCGTCCGGGCCGATCCAGGGATAGGCTTCATAGTCGGGGTCGTAAGCCTCGTAATACTTTTCCAGCTCTTGCAGGAAGTTTTCGGGGTCGTCGTCCCGCATTTCGACGCTGAAGCCGAAGTCCTGCCCTGCGGGGGTGTACTGCCGGTACTGGAACGACCATATTTCGCGAATACGTTTCCATATATAATAGTTACAACGCCTTTTACGGAGACCATCTACTTAATTAAAAACGGATCGGACAACCAATGTCAAAGACGATCCCAAATACAGGCTGAAACGACAGCCGAAAAGGCTGATCGCCGTCTTATTCGAAATATATTATAGCAAAGCGATCGAATACCAATAAGCGACATCGTTAACGCGACCGGAGGCGGAGGCGAAAAACAGAACTGAAGATTCGTTATCCATCCGCTCTAAATATTTCCCGTCGACAATCATGTATAAGGTCAATCACAAACCGCTTGTCATTTGGCGGTGTTTTAGCTTATCGTTTGGCTCTCTTTTACCCGGCAATTTGGCGGTAATCTAATTGCCATCCCATCAAACCCACAATCCGTTCATCGCAGACCAAAGACCGACGTCGACACATTCACCGCCACCTCCATACGGCTCATCGGGTACGTCGGGTGCCGAAGCGTCCGCATTTTTCAGAACAGGCCGAGGCAAAGCAGGTCGTACAAAGCCTTTTCAGGCGCATCGAAAAGAAGCTCCGGCCACCGCTCTCTCGATCCACTTTTCCGCACGGCCCGTATTTATGATAAGAAGAAACGCGCCGAGTTCGGAATAAAACGCTTTTTTAGTCCCGATTTATTTTCCGCCCCGAATTTCCGCCACTGAACCAACATGCCGCAAATTCGGACCGGACTATTAGCGTAATCATCAATAAGAAACGAAATGAGAAAAACACAGACGAAACTGCCTTCCGAAGGCAAAACGAGCATCCGCCCGAAACTGAATGTGCGTAAAGACACCACAAGCGATCACTATACGGTCGTCATCCAGATCATCCGTCACCGACGCCGCTGCGTATTGTTCACGCCCTACCGGCTCCGCAAGGAAGAGTTCGACGATATGCGCGGCATCGCCATCACACGCCAGCGAAACCGCACACACCGGGAATACATCGGACAAGTCAACGACTATCTGCGTTATCATACAGGCGAACTATACAGGCTGGTCCATAGCATGGAACAATCGGGCAACCCTTTCGAGGCTTCGGATGTATTGGCTCACTATCGGCAACGCGATGACAAACGTTATGTAGAAACCTATCTCCTACACCTTGTAGAAAAGTGCCGCAACAAAGGACGGTACGGCTCGGCACAGACGTTCGTATCCACGCTATCGGTTTTCCGGAAGTTCGCCGGAGGAAGACAATTTCTGCTGGATGACCTGGATGAACGGCAAGTGCTGGCTTTCCGGGACTATCTGCAAGATATGGGACTGAAACCCAATACCGTAACCTTCTATATGAGCAAACTCCGGGCTGCCTATAACCGGGGCGTGGCTGAAGGCCATGCAAACTCCGGCCGTCGTCCTTTCGACGCCGTAACCGTCAAAAACTCCAAGACCTGGAAACTGGCAATCAGCGATACGCTCATGCAAAAAGTTTCCCAAGCGAAACTGACCGGAAAGCAGAACGTCGCTCGCGATATGTTCTTATTCAGTTTTTACTGCCGTGGAATGTCATTCGTAGACATGGCCTACCTACGTCAGGAAAACATCCGCGAGGGAGTCATCCGTTACCGCCGCCGTAAAACGGGACAACTCTTCACCGTCCGTATCCTCCCGGAAATGCAGGAAATCATCGACCGCTATCGTCTCTGCAGCACACCGTATGTGTTTCCAATCCTTTCTGCTGCAGGCTCCGGTTCCGGAAAGACGCCTCACAACGATCAACAGCTCTATGAACTCTACTGCCGGAGCCGCTGCTACTACCTGCACCTATTGCAGGACATCGCACGGAAATTAGGAACGGATGCGCGTTTGTCCTTCGGTGCGGCACGGCATACGTGGGCCAGTCGTGCACGTCGCAAAAACATCGCCATTTCTGTCATTAGCGAAGGTCTCGGACATACCACGGAAAGAACCACACGTATCTATCTGGAAGAAATGGAACCTTGCCGCATAGACGAAGCGAACCGTATCGTAACAACGCTATAAAGACCAGACCGGTTGAAAGACCGGACATCCGACGCGCCGGTATCCAGGCTCCGGACATTTCGAACCATCAAGCCCCGGACAATCAATCGACGGGGGCCGTCTTTCCCGCATCGAATATCAACGATCAGAGAAAGACAACACGACAAAAGCCGTTTTCAATACCGTTGTATAACAAAAAAACACAGTATATATTCAAAAACAGTATATTTGCAAAAACGTTGCAAAAATCCGGAGCACCCCGAGGCCAGCGTACCCAGAATTTCACTCTTTATAAGAAAGAGTGTCTTGCCGACTTGGTTTCCAATTTGTTGATCGCAAAAATAGGAAAAATAGAATGATTTTTTGTCGCTGGCAAAGAATATAAAAGTTACATTTTTTGTTCAAAAATCACCACTGTACTTTATATTAAATTGTAATCGATTGTCCGTCAGCAACATGCCGTGTGAGTTGCTGAAATGTCATTCCCACTTGCCGACGACAAAAAAGATATAGTCCTGCCGTAGAGTGGAACCCGAAGCGGTCGGCGAGCAGTTTGGCATTTGTTTCTCCGGCTTGTATGGCCTTCACGAGTTTTTCCGCTTTTTGCTTCACCATCCATTGATGGGCCGTCATTCCGAAGTGCTCCTTGAATTTTCGCAGAAAGTGATTGGTACTCATGTTTGCTTTCTGCGCCACCTTTTCCAGAGTATCCCCATAACGATAGTTGTTTTTTACAAAGGCCCTGAAATCGTCCCGTGCACGCAGGATCGAACTGAAGAACTGCGCCATTTGCTCCTCCGAATACTCGCTTCGGAAAGCTATGTATAGTTCGTACTGGCGGCTTATATGATAACACGGGCTGTCAATAAACTGCATGCCACGCAGTTTGTCGATCATCGTTTGCGTGAGGTCCAGTATAGGGATGTCGTCCTCATGCGAAGGCCTGTTTGCCGCGGCCACTTTGCTCAATACGTCGCTGCCTCCCAGCACGATACGGTTGGAAAATTTCAACCATACGATCGTAGAGTCGTGCGTAGCCCGTATATACGGACAGGTATTGCGTCCGAAAAACAAGGCTTGTCCCGCTTGTATGTAGATGTTTTTGTTCTCCAATACGACATGCAGCGAGCCATCGATCAAAAAAAGAATATGGTTCGACTTGTTTGATATGTGCCTTATGGATTGGGAGGCAGGCAGCGCGAACGGTACGAATCGGGCTGGATAGTCTGTCGGATGGTTGCAGAGAACACATCCCACAGGACAGTGATGTATCTTTTCCTTGCTCATAAGCGACTGTCGTTTTACCATAGATATTACGTTATGTTTTATTAACTCATTGATTTTAAGAGCATTATACCAATTCGCATCTCCGTGGCTCGCAATTTTGGCCATGTTGAAACATTTTTCAATGCGACATAACACATATCACATTGAAAAACAAATATTTGACACGTCTGGAGCCATTATCGCACTCTTTCTTATAAAGAGTGACATTCCGGGGTTCCGTTCCGCCTGTTTTCCGGGCGGTGCCGGGCTCCGGAAGCGAGGAGGAGTTAACCGCATAAAACATTTATACGATGAAGAAATTGTACATGATCTCGGTTTTGACGCTTGTGCTGCTGTCGTGCGTGGGCAGTCTGAAGGCTCAGGACCGGTTCGCCGTGAAGACGAACCTTCTCTACGGGGGCGTCGCGCGCACGCCTAATCTCGGTGTGGAGATCGGCCTGGCCCCGCGTTGGACGCTGGAGGTTTCGGGGGGCTACAACCCGTTCAACCTTCAGGGCAGCGACTCGGACAACAAGAAGCTGGTCCACTGGGCTGCGATGCCGGAGTTCCGCTACTGGACGTGCCAGCGCTTCAACGGTCACTTCGTGGGCGTGCACGGCCTTTACGGGAATTATAACATCGGGGGTCACAATCTTCCGCTTCTTTTCGGGAACGGTTCGGATGCCTACCGCTACGAGGGTCATGTCGCGGGCGGGGGCGTGAGCTACGGTTACAGTATATTGCTGGGGCGTCGCTGGAACGTGGAGTTCACGGTGGGCGTCGGGGTTCTTTACCTGAACTACGACCGCTACGAATACCCCAAATGCGGTCAGAAGGTGGAGTCGGACGCCCGCCAGCTGTTTTTCGGGCCGACGAAGGCGGGGATCACGGTGTCGTTCCTGATCTTCTGATTCTGCACCGAAGAGCGTCACAGGCCGCTCGGGCGCGGGATACGGGCCTTAATGGGAGTGCTTCGGGAGACGGCGGGATTGTCTGAGTCGTCTCCGGCGTTCTGCAGCGCCCGCACGGCGGCGGTCGCTGCGGGTTGCCGGGCTTTCGGGAGGAGGTGGCACGGTTCCGGAGCCCGGTCGGGGACTTCGGGGCTATGCCGGACTGCCGGATTAAAAAAGTCGGGCTACCTCATGCATTCGGGATGCCTGGAAAAGCTGGAAAAGAATGAATATATATACTAAAGATGGATGAATATGAAATGGAATCTACTGTTTATGACTATGGCCCTCGCGGCCAGCTCCCCAGCGTTCTCTTCGGAGCCGCCCAAGGAGGGTATCACGCTCAGCGGTCTCAGCCTCACGGTCGAAGGGGACAGTCTTCGCGTTCGCTTCCGGGCTCATATCGGGCGACAGGCGACCGAAGGTCAGAACTACAAGCTCACGCTTCGTCCGGTACTGTCGGGAGGCGGTCATGAGCTCGCGCTTCGAAACATCGAGGTGTACGGGCGTCGTGTGGAGCTTTTGGAGGCGCGCAGCGGGCGTGCGGAGGTCGCGGGCCTGCCGACCCACGATCTTCGTCAGCCCGCAGCGGGCTCCCAGCGCGCCCATGAGGGTGAGACCGCGGACTACTCTGTGAGCGTGCCACTGGAGCGGTGGATGGAGACCGCGGGGCTTCGCATCGAGCGCGAACGTTCGGGGTGCTGCCGCACGGAGCGCCTCGGGACGGTGGAGGCGGCTCCGGCGCTGCCCTCCCTTCCGAAGCCTTCGCCCGCGGGCGTCAAGTCCCGTGCCACGGAGCTCGCGGCGGCTGCCGGGGCAGCCAGCACGGGGGACAGCCTTGCGCGCAGTTTCGGGTTCGTGGAGCCGCTCTCGGCGCTGGAGACACGTATGGCGACGTCTTCCGCCGCGAAGGGTCTGTTCGACCCGGATATGGATCTGAACATGGGTTACGGCACGGCACCTTCGCAGCAGGCCGAGATCGACCGGTACCTCGCCGAGGGCGAGAAAGGCGCCCTCACGGTTCACTTCCGTCAGGGCAAGCACCTGCTCGAGCGGCATTTCCGGGATAACAACACGATGCTCGTGAACCTGGTTTCGAGCATCCGCATGCTTCAGGAGTCGAAGACATCGCGCGTGGTGCGTGTGGTTATCGTCGGCAGCGCCTCTCCGGAGGGCACGCTGGCCTTCAACGACCGCCTTGCGTGGAACCGCGCCGTGGCGCTGAAGGATTTTCTGCTCCGCAACACGGCATTTCCGGCGGATTCGATGACGCTTTTCAACGGCTCGGAGGATTGGCGGGGCTTGCGTCGGATGGTTGCCGCGAGCGATCTTTATGAGCGGGAGGAGATTCTGCGCATCATCGACAATGTCCCGGTGAAAAAGGGCCGCGAGCTGGAACTCATGAAACTCTCGGGCGGCCGTTCCTATCTCTATATGCTGGAGCATATGTTTCCGGAGCTTCGCAATGCGGCCTTCATCAAGGTCTACTACGAGAACCTCCCGGATCCGGCAGCCGAGGCGCTGTCGAGGGGTGCGGCGTTGGTTTCGCAGGGTCTTTACAAGGAGGCGCTCGAGGTTCTTTCCTCGGCGTCTGCGGGGGCAGCACGGGACCTGCTGGAGGGTTCGGCGCGGCTGTTCTCGGGCGACGAGGCCGGAGCCGTGCCGCTGCTTGAAAGGGCCGCCGCGGGCGGTGAGGCCGAGGCTCGGAAACTTCTGGATCAGCTGCATGCGGCGTCTGCTCCGCGCGAGGTTGGCACTGTGGAGCTTCCCGGGCGCCGATGATGCGCATATAACGCTACGACAAGACTTAACAACTTATCCTTTCCTTTTTCAACATTTACCAAATTAAATTAAGCGATGAAAACATTAAACATTCTGACGACAGGTGCATTTGCGACCCTGCTGTTGCTGGGTTCCTGCACCAAAGACGTAGACAATCCCAATTCCCCGGGCGGCGGCGGAGAAGGCGGCGTCGTAGAGGGCATTCCGACCTACGCTACGGTATCGCTGTCGCAGCGTACGGGCGCCGGAACCTATGCCGATGCCGGGGACTATGTGAATGGAAACTCGCCGGCTTCGGAAGCAGAGAAAAAAATCACCGATGCCGTTGTCCTGGTGTTCAACAGCAACGATATTCTCGAAAATTATGTGAAGTTCGAAGACACCGAATTAGCAACGGCGCCTTACGCAAAGACTTTCGCCACGACGACCGGTAAAAAGCGTCTTTACGCCCTGGCCAACCTTGGAGATTACTCGAAGATCGAGGCCATTTTCAACGGCCAGACAGCCGCCAACAAGAAGCTGAGCAATGTCTGCAAGGTTATCCAGGAGATCGCTACTATCGAGGGTGCGGCTGCAGCCAATAAATTCTGGATGAGCAACGTCTATAAGCTCGGCGCAACCATCGAGGATCAGGTCAATGTTTTGAACGTGGATCAAACTACAGCCGCAGGCGGTGATGGAGATGACCCGGCGACGAATAACTTCAAGGTCTATATCGGCCGTATGGTATCCAAGGTTACGCCAACGTTCGCGGATAACCTTGTAATCAACAGCGGCGATGGTACGATCGAGATCAAAGACGAGCACGACACGGCTGTTGCCGAGTACCGAGTTCGCAACAACCCGACGCGTTTCTACACCTTCCCGGTTTACGAAGGCGTGCAGCTGGTTTCGCCGTATTATGACAAGGCTTATACTCCTATTGACGGGACGGGTGCATATCCCGATGCGCTGGGAGCAGCCGACTTTTTTGATAACGGCCATGACGACGGTGGCAACCACACTTTCGTGAAAATAGCCACCGACAGCTACCTGACGGAGAATTCTCCGAAGGAGGCCAAGCGTCATAAGGTAACCTTCCTGAGCATCAAGGCCAAATGGACCCCTAACGCGAATGCGCTTCTTCTGGATGCAGACGGTTCGATAGCGGACAACGCTGCGGCCACTCTTAAAAAAATCACAGATGCCGCACCCACCGGTAATGGAGGTACTTTCTACCGGGTTCAAAAGTGGCAAGGCGGCAAGATCGTAGGCTACTGCCCGGGTATCTATGCCGAAACGCCGACCAAGTGGACAGACGTGGGCGGGACGCCCGGTAATGGCGCAGGAGCCTTGAATACTGCTGCTGCTGACCGCAATGCGGCAAAAGCATCGGCAGACGCATGCTACCTTATCGTAACCTATGATCAGGGTATGGCGTACTGGGCTTACTGGATGCGTTCGCGACTGGACGGGACCATTGCCGAGAAGTATGCTCTGAAGCGTAACAACCACTACAAAGTCAACATCATCTCGGTCGACGGCGTGGGTGATCCGAATGAGGACGACAACCTCGACAAGGATGAGGATCTCGAGGCCGACGCGTCCATGAAGGCCACGATCGAAGTACTCAACTGGAACGTGGTAGACATCGAGGGCGGTATCTGATCCGTCCGCGAAGGAGGAATTGAAATGCCCGGTATATAACCGGGGGGCCTGCCTGTCCAGTGTGTTTAACCTGAAGGATAAGTTCAAAAGGGCAGGCAGGCCTGCCTCCTTCTTCTTTTCGACATCGTTTTTTCACGGAAAGGAAACTCCCGGTCCGGGAGTCCGTCGCAACGGGCGCCGTGCCCCGGCCGCAAGGCTCATCACGGCAAGACACAACGGGGAGTCGTGCCCCGGCTGCAAGGCACATCACGACAGGATTCGGAGGAACCCCGGACATGCGGGTTTCGAACCGGATAACAGAAACGACGAAGGGATCGCGGAGTATTCCGCATCGGAACAGACTGAAGACGGGAAAACGGCGCAGCCGTCCCGCAGAGATACGGAGACCGTGCCGCCGCAAAGGGCCGGAAAAAAGGAGCCGGAATGCCCCGAAAGGGCCCGGAGGCAGAGGCCCGGGAGCTCGGAGAGGAGCCGTAAAAACAGTCGGGATCGAGCGATGGGAACGGTTCTCCGGGATGCCCGCAGACCGGACGACGGACACGCGGGGTTCGGACAGGACAACAGAAATACGACGGATTCGCGGAGACATCCGCAGCGAATCGGCCGAAGACAGAAGGATACGAAATATACAAGGTGTTGAAACCCCGAAGGTTCGGAGACGAGAGGGCCCGACGACAAATACGACGGTTCGCGGAGACATCCCCGTCGGAACGAGACGAAGAGTTAACGAGAAAGAAGAACAAAATATATCGAAACTATGAACAGATTATTTACCCTATTCATGCTGTGCGTCGCAGTGCTTCCGAGCGGCGGTTGCACGAAGGAGGATCTGAGCGACTGCCAGACGGACGTCACGCTGAAACTCTCCTATACGCAGAACCCTCAGGATCGGGATCTCTGGTCGGAGACTGCCGAGTTCGGCGAGTTCTTCCTCTACGACGGGAGTACGGGCGAGCTGGTTCAGAGCCGTCCTCTGGGCTCGGAGGAGGTTCTGAACCAGACAGTGCGCTTCAAGGTTCCGCAGGCCGCGGGCAGCTACACGGCCGTGGTGTGGGCCAACCACCGTCAGGAGGACTACACGCTCGAAGGCACGGGCACGCTGGGCGGTATGCGCCTGAAGCTGCGGCACGAGAACGGTCAGGTGGGTCGTCCCTACCCGAACTGGCAGGAGCTGGGATATGTGCTGGGGGGCATGCAGACGTTCACGACGGACGGCCAGCGCACGCCTGTCGAGGGTACGGTCTCGCACCGCAAGAACACGAACGTGGTCCAGGTAATCCTGCAGGGCGCCGTGTCGGGCATGCGCGGCGCGAACCCCACGGGCTACACGATCCAGCTCACGGGCAAAAACGGCGTCTACAACAGCCAGAACGAGCCGCTGACGCAGGAGAGCCCTACGCTGAGCTACACCCCGGACCATAGCGTGAGCGGCTCGGACCTTACGGCCGTCTTCCACACGCTGCACCTTACCGACGACATGCGCCTGACGATCTGGAACGGCACGTCGAAGCTCTACGACGAGAACGTGCGGGATCTTATCCGCAAGGCGCTGGAGAGCGAGGGCGGCAGCCTGAGCGAGGAGCTTCTGTGGCGCAACGACGAGTGGGGCTTCAAGTTCGACGCGAACCTGATGCTTACGGAGGTGAAGGTGCTCGACTGGATCGGCGTCGAAGACATCGGCGGCATCTGATCCGCCGCGTGGAGACTCAGACAGACGACAATAACAATAATGAAGCAAAAAGATACTATGATTCCTATGTACAGTTATCCGGGGCCCGGTGCGATGCGCCGTGTGCTCCGTCGCATCCTGACGCCGCTCGTGTGCGGCGCCTTCCTGCTTGCGGGCTGCTCGAAGGACCTTGCCGACGAACCCGGCCGGGTTCCTGCGGACCCCGAGCCCCCGGCCGCGGAGTCGGGAACCCTGAACCTGAGCATCAGCGTCTCGGGCGTGAGCTCGGCACGCCCGGGGACGTATGCGCTCACTCCCGAGCAGGAGGCCATCGTGGATATGAAGCGGTTCAACGTCCTGCTCTTCCGCGCCGAGGCGAAGGCCGCCACGGACAGTGAATTCAAATTCGTGCGTTACGCCCCGGCCAAGGAGCGGGATGGCGGCGACGCGGCCGTCGACAACAATGGCGCCTACCAGCGTCACTTCACCATCGAGCTTCCGCAGGAGGGCACGGACGAAGCCCTGAAATACTACAAAGTGATGGTTGTGGCCAACTACTCCGAGGCGGGCACGGACGATGCGGCGAAGAGCGAGTACTGGAACCGGCTGCTCGGCGCGAACGCGACGCTGGAGACGGCGCGCAGTGCGATCCGCTTCGCGCAGGAGGACGGCAAAATCTGGAATACCGCAGGCGGCGATCCGACCCCGCTTCCGCTGTGGGGCGAGACGCAGACGGCCTTCACCACGCAGGTCGTGCGCGTGGCTACGATCCACCTGCTGCGTGCCGTGGCGCGTATCGACGTGGGCGTGAACCTCTCGGGGAAGATCATGGACGACAAGGGCCAGTTCACGGGCCGCTACGACCTTACGAGCGCCGACTACAAGGGCAACGACACGGACCTCGCGGGTCACAGTTTCGAGATCGAGGGGGTGACGCTGCACAACGCGGCCCGCGAGGGCTTCATCGCCCCGGACCCCGCGCATCTCGACCGTACCGGCAACGGACTGTCGGTGAATGCTCCGACGTTCGACGACAAGCTGGCCCTCCACGAGTCGGGCCTCACCTATACGAAGGAGGGGGGCGACGCGGGAAACATGCTCCGGAGCCAGATCTACCTGCCGGAGACGCCCAACGGCACGGACGACAACACGTCTGCGTTCTACCTCGTTGTCAAGGGCAAGTATAACGGCGGAGCCTCCACCTACTACCGCATAGACTTCTACGACCGCGCGGCCAAAGGGGACGGTGCCGGGAGCGAGCACGAGGGGTACGTGAAGCCCTCGGCGGAGAACCGTTACGACATTCTTCGCAACCACGCGTATGTCATCAACATTCTTCGGGTTCGCGGGGACGGCTACCCCACGGAGGCTGATGCCGCGGCTTCGGAGCCGATAAACATGGAGGTCGACGTCTACTCGTGGGACACGGGCGACGGGAGCATGGGCAACATGGTCACGGACGGACAGTACAAGTTGGCGTTGAGCTCCACGCAGCTTCGCTACCATCAGGACGGTACGGCGCAGGAGGTCACCGTGTTCACGGACTTCGAGCTCAAGGGCGACGAGACGCTTGACAAGGGATGGCATCTGACGATGCGCAAGACGGACGTCACGGTGAACGGGCAGGACTATTCGGGGGACGTTAAGGTCGAGATCTACCGCGACGGGACGTGGGAGGAGCTCACGAAGGAGGATCAGGGCGAGAGCTACTTCTGGACCGACGGTCTTCCCCACACGCAGTACCGGTTGCGCGTGGGTCTGAGCCGCTTCGACGAGAGCAACACCGCGGGGCTCATGGAACGCACGCTGCGTTTGCTGTTCACGGCGGGCCGGATGTCTCAGACGCTGGAACTGGTTCAGGACGTGAAGAACACGCGCACGCTGAGCCTTCTGCAGCAGAAGCTCTACTTCCCGAAGTACCCCAAGAGCAAGCAGCAGGTCATCGTCAAGAGCTCGCCCGCGGGCGCCACGTACTACGTGGCATGGACAAAGGACGGCCAGACCTACCGCATGAACCTCTCCGACCCGCAGGCCGGACCCGTCGAAGGCCGTGAGGGCGACCTCGGCGGATTCGAGCAGCTGGAAGAGGCGGACAAGGCGCTTCTTCCGGACGGCTTCTTCGCGGGCGCCTATGCGGGCCACCCGCTCGGCGACGGCACGGACAACTGCGGTGCCATCACCTTCTTCGAGACGGAGAGCGAGACCCTCTTCTCGCTGCTGCCGTCGAACTGGGACGCGGCACACAACGGCAACGTCGAGCCTGTGGCGCCTCGTTCGTGGCGTTTCGAGATCGAGGGCTACTGGGACGAGGAGACGAATTACGATAAGAACCCCGAGCGTACGAAGCTGGACGTGGAGCAGAGCTACTACGAAGTGAAATGGTACGTGGACGCTGTTCGAGGTGGTGAGTTGGTGGGGCCTGATGACCCCGGCACCCCCGAAGACGGCGTGTACGATCCGGACGATCCCCGGAATATCTACCCGAACTTCATCCGGGTGTCGTGGGACGCGACGGGCGTGACACCGCATGTGGCTACACAGCCTGCGGATCTGCCGTGGTACTTCGTCTCGAAGAGCGAGACGGGCAACCTGAGCGGCGAGGAGTGGGTGACCAACTGGAGCGAGTACCCGAACGTGACCCGGAGCGGAGCGGCGGATATTCCCTTCACGCTTCTTCCGAACCCGACCCTGCAGCCGCGGACGGTGACCATGCAGGCCTACTCGCCGACGGACGGCTTCGACGAGACGAACTCGACGCTGACCATCGAGCAGGGCGCGGGACCTCTGCGTCTGGAGATCGTCCCCTCGACCAACGTGACGCAGGGCGGCAACTTTACCTCGCAGCAGCACAGCGGCGAGAACGTGCCGACGGGGCGTGCGACCTACACGCTGGATATGGGTACGGCTGCGGCACGGAGGCTCTACGCGCTGAGCGTGCGCGCCAACACCGACTGGTGGTGGGAGTGGCGCAAGACGGAGGGCGGCACGTCGGAGGCCGACGAGCTGGGCGCGAAGGACAACGAGCTCGAGGATAAGCCCGCGAGCATCGAGGCCTTCCTCGGCACGAGCTACGACCACGCTGCCGCGCGTCCCAAGGACGTGCGCCTGCACCACAGCCACCGCTACTGGAAGAACGCCGACGGTCAGACCCCTGCGGCGGGCAATCCCGGCTACGTCATCAGCACGTTCCTCAGCGATCTGGCGCCCGTTCCGGAACCGGGTATTGCGAATGCCACGAACGAGAACCGCGACGAGACTTCGAGCGAGCGGACCTGGTCGCAGGCCCTGCCGCTCTACAGCGTCGAGGGTTTCTACCTCGCGCCGAACGCCCTGAACGACGACGCCCTCGCGGGCGTGACCCCCACGCGTACGATACCCCTCGCGGGCAGGTACTACTCCGAGATGCAGTTCTACAACCTCCACAATCTGGTCGACGACGGCAACACGACCGACGAGGCTAAGGCGAAAGATGACGAGCAGATCAGCGCCGCGACGAAGATCCTGCGCATCCAGCGCACGGTGCCCTCGATGACGTTCATGCAGCTGCCCTTCGACGGCCAGAACGACGTCAGCCTCTCGAACTTCCAAGACCCGGAGCTGCCCGCAGGCGAGACCGCGTGGAAAGACCAACCTATAGCGATCCGCTCGAACAATAAGGTGACGATCAAGGTGGAAAACGCGTACGGCATGAATGCAACGTGGAAGGACAGGGGTACGATAGAGCTCTATCCCACGGAAGCGAAGTACTCGACGGTGCTTCAGACCACGCTCGGCGAGCTGAGCGAGCTGATCGCCCAGAAGACCCGCAACGAGGCATTCATCGACCCGGACAAGGTCGGCTATGATACCGACGGCGGGTACCGGCAGTACCGTATCACCATCACGGGATACCGCCAGAAGGAGAAGGACGGAGCGGACGAAAAGTTCACCACAGTACTCAACTACTACTCGGGCTACTGGATCGTGCACCCCGAGACGGCGCAGATCGCCCGGGGCGGCAAGTACTCCTACGGGGGCTTCGAGCTGCTGCTGGACTTCTCCGGCAGCGCCTACCACAAAGACCAGCGGGTACGCGTCGGACGCCGGAAGTTCCACATCGGCAACTACAATAACGTCAGCGACTACTTCACGGCGGCGGCAGAGACGCCCGTCGGCGAGACGGAGTACACGGAGTACAAGCTCGATGGCAGCAAGTACCAACGCTACATCAAATATCCGGTGCCTCACAACGGGGAGAAGGAATACTTCTACATCTACTGGGTGGAGTACAAGCCCTACGGCGGCAACGACGACTCTTGGACGACGGTGTGGTCGGACAACGGTTATGGATCGAAGCCTTCGTGGAACAGTTGTCTGTTCTCGCAGGAGGCCTACAGCCCCAACAGCCTCGTGTTCCTCCAGCACGGCCCCGTCGTCCCGGCGATTCCCGGCCCCGCGACGATGAACCGCGACCAGGCGTGGGGTTATGTCGACCGCTGGGACAATAGGGACAAGTTTGCTGAAGCCGGAGCGAGCATTCAGATAAAAAAGCAATACACGATCATGGATGAGACTTATCGCCAGCAGGGCCTCACGGACCCGTTCACAGGGAACACCTTCGGAATCACCTGCCAGACCGACGATTATAATAAGGCCGGGGATCCTTTCTGCTCCCAGGCGACGGCCGATGCCTATAAAGCTCTCTGGGGAGGCGACCGCCATGTGTTCCGGGGATGGAGGATCGTAGTCACAGGAAAACACTCGTGCGTCGGCAGCCGCCAGCATACACGTACGAGCGATGTAAAAGGATATTGGTCGCAATGGCTTTCAGGTGTGCACTGTCCGGACGGCCATGGTGTTACGCGCGAATGGTTACAGATCTTCGAGCGCATCACGCCTACTTATATTACCACGGCGTCGGAAAACTTGCGCGGGCCGCTGGAGCTGATGGTCGTGCGCAACGCCATAACCGCTCGTCCGGGAAGACTTCCGACCTATAATACGGGGCTCGAAGGCACTCAACAATAGCCCGTGATCCCGGGGCCGGGGCCCAGCATCCGGGTTCCGGCCCGGCAACGACAAGATAACAAAAACAATACAGACGATAATATGATACTGAGATCAAGCAACAGGACATCCCGCGGTCATCGGCCCGCGGGAGGCCGCCTCGGGGCGGGTCTGCGGCGCCGTGCCGTGTGCGCGGCGGCTGCGGCCGCCTGCCTCTTCGCCGCGGCATTTACCGGAGGCTGCACCCGGGACCTCACGGATTCCGGAGACTTCGGACCCAATCCGGCGCCTTCGGGCGACTACGCGACGCTTCGTCTCGTGGTTCCGGGCGTCTCGACGGCCGGGACCTATGCCGCGGAGGTGGCGCAGGAGACCCTTCTCGAGGCCGGGAAGCTTCACGTGCTGCTCTACGCCAAAAACAACGAGGGCAACTGGCAGTTCGTGAGCGTGACCACGCCCGAGGCGGAGGATATCAGCGAAGCGGAGGTTGCGGAGAACGGAGACGGTTCCGCGACCTACGACATCCACATCCCCTTTCCCGCGGGCAATACGGACCGCACGTTCCGCGCGGGCCTCGTCTCGGGTCTGACGCTCGACGAGCTGAAGGCGCAGGGCGGCTATACCGATACGGAGGATGGGCCGTGGTGGACGGTGTTCGCCTCCTGCACGGTCGATGAGGAGGGCACTCGCGTCGAGAACCCGCTGTCGGAGGCGCGCCTCAGGCTGACCTTCGACACGGAGGGCAAGTGGCCCGTTCCCCCTGCGGAGGAATTCCGCAGCTTCCCCATGTGGGGCGAGAGCGGGACGTTCGCGCTGCGTCCCGGGGCGACGCTCGCCGGGACGATCCGGATGACGCGGGCCGTGGCGCGCGTGGACGTGGGCGTGAATTTCCACAAGGACGAAGAGGGTCATTTCCCGCTCGACGACATGCAGGCGCAGGGTCTCTACAACGGGGGCAAGGGAACGTACTTCGAGCTTGAGTCCGTGAGCGTCTACCGTACGGCCACGGGCGGCATCTGCGGAGCCCGCGAGGGCAATATCGACACGGGTACGGGGCAGGTGACGGACATTACCCTGAGCGACCTCTACGCCACCTACGACGATACCGCTCCGCTCCGCTATACTTTCGACGCCGGGGAGCTGACGACGCCTGCCGGTGCCGTGGATGCCGATGCGGCGAACCGTCGCAGCCTGACGCGCCAGTGCTACGTTCCCGAGACCGAGAACCACGGTCTGGATTTCGACGATGCGGCGTGCATCGTCGTGGGCGGCAAGTATGGCAGCGCCACGGCCAAGACGACCTACTACCGCATAGACTTCGCCGAGGTACGCAAGGACGGCGGCGGCGGTGAGCTCAAGCCCACGCCCGAGAGCCGCATCGACCTGCGGCGCAACCACGCCTACGTGGTCAACATCACGTCGGTGTCGGGCCACGGGGAAGATACGGAGGATGATGCGCTGAGGAACGAGAATACGAAGCTCACGGCCGAGGTCGTGGATTGGGACCAGAGCCAGCAGGTCGGCGACATCGTTACCGACGGCGTCTACTCCCTGAGCCTGAGCAAGCGCGAACAGAAGTTCTACTGCGACGGCACGCCCGAGGCGCTGACGGTGACTACGGACTACGACGGGGAGCTGGGCAAGGGCTGGAAGCTGACCATAGAGGGCGACGACGACTTCAAGAAGAACATCCGCTACTACGACGCGGAGGGCACGGCCTACGCTCCGGGGAGCACGGGATGGCCGTCGCAGGGTCCTACAGGCACTACGGAGCTTCGCTTCGGCATGGAGGAGCTGGCGAACAACCCCGACGGCACGGAGCGCACGCTGAGCGGCCGCCTCGTCTTCGAGGCCGGGCGCATGAAGTCGCAGGTCTCGGTCTCGCAGACCTCGCGCGACCTGCTGCGCATCCTCTTCGACCCCGAGGAGCTCTACTTCGGCCCCGAGGGCCCGGAGAAGAGCGTGGGCATCAGCGTCACGACCAAGAAGGAGTATGAGCTGACGCTCTCCGGCACCGACGGCACCGGCAAGAAGTACAGCTACACGATCTACCCGGAGACGGGGGGCACGATTCCCGACGATCGGTTCAAGACCTTCTTCGCCAGGGTCCGCGACGCGAAGGACGAGTACCTCGTGGAGCCAGCGAAGCTCCCGGAGGGCCAGGATTCCCGCGTGTTCACCTTCGAGGTCACGGCGGAGCTGAAGAACAACAATGCCGTGAACCCGGTCACCGAGCGCTTCACGGTCTACCAGCTCAAGGAGCCCGTGGAGTGGAAGGTGGTGGCGAACACCGTGCATCCCTACGAGCTGCGTCAGAACGGCGGCTACGAGGTCGTCGTGGCGCACGACGCCACGGGCGTCTGGCCCAAGATCGAGACGACGCCCTCGTCGCTGATATGGTGGTTCTCGCGGGGCGAGGCCGGAGCGGAGGATACGTGGCTCACCAACTTAGCGACGTGGTACGGCAAGAAGATCGAGAGCGTGGCCACAACATACCTGGATGGCTTGGAGTTCACGCTCCAGCCCAACACGGGTCTGGGGCGTCGCAGCGTGACGGTGCAGGTAGAGAGCAATACTCCGGGTCTGTCGCCGCGGGAGGCGAACCTCAAGATTACGCAGAAGGGCAAGCCCCTGACGCTGGAGCCCTCGATCCAGGCGGGCCCCGACGGCAAGACGATCGAGAAGGAGTCCGACCCCGCGGGCGGCAACCCGGGCGTCTACGTGCTCGACCACGGATACGGAGCCGCCGGAGGGGCCTATACGCTCGCCATGAAATCCAACACCAACTGGTACTGGTACTGGAACACGGATGACGGGCAGCAGGTACACGAGGCCAACAAGGAGCTCGTGGCGCCGGACTGGAAGGCGAAACCCGACGACCGGGTCCCGACGACGGACCACCCCGACAACGGCAAATCGGAACACACGTGGACGGAAGTCGCGACCTTCTCGGTTCCCGACTTCGACCGGGGCGACACGGCGTTCGACGAGTCGCAGACGGACCAGGAGCAGCCCGACGTGCCGCTGGGCGGCGAGCGCACGGTGGTGCGCGAGCTGCGCAACGTGCACCCCGAGCTTACGGCGGACGACATGGAGGAGAACGCGCGCCAGCTGCACATACGCCGCGAGCTGCCCGCACACACCCACATCATCGAGTGGCCGTGGGCCGACATGACGAGCCTGAACTGGGCCATGGAGAACAACAAGTACGACGACAAATTGTTCCGCTTCGGTACCAACGCCACGGGAAAACTGACCCTTACGACGGGATTCGACCTCTCGGAACAGGCGCAGCCCAACAGCGAGAAGACGTACACTTCAACCCAAGGGTACCAGCTCTTCGAAGAGAAGTTCGCGGATCTGACCCGGGTGGCCGTCACCCCCGAGAGCGAAGGCGACGATCCGGTCTTCTACAAGCTCCGCTTCACGGGCCGCACGGCCAATGCGGACGAGTCGGCGAACGAGGCTGTCGACGAAAAGAGGATCTATTACACCGGCACGCAGATGAACGTGCCCCTGCGAAACATGCTGCCCGCGCAGCGCTACCTGAGCAGCGGGGCGCATACGCTCAAGCTCGACTTCTCGAACTCCTACTTCAACCGCGTGAAGGTGCGCGTGAAGACCGTGCTGGTGAACACCGACGGAACTACCGACGGCGTGGACGAATACTGGGCGAACAATCCTGATAACGCCGACCCGCGCCTGGCGAAAGAACATCATCTTTTCCCGACGACAGACTGGGAGAACGGCGTGGAATTTACGAGCGACGGTTCGTCGAAACTGATCGACGTAGAGCTGCCGGAGAACATCCACTATAACATGATGTACAAGGTCGTGGTGGAATACGCACGGCACAAGGGAAACGGAACATACGAGGACCAGTGGCAAGAGTTGGACAAGTTGGTGATATACCAGGACGGAAAACCATATGCAGGTAATGTTATATGGAAGTACACTCCACAAGAGTACGGATGGGACATGATGGCTAAAACAGACCAACCAAACCCCGTCCTGCCTAAAACAAACCTGAGGGTTGACATGACAAATAATGACGAATGGATATACGCAGCTCCGTTCGCAGAAAATGCATCAGCGTGGGGAGACATAAAGGGATCATTTACAAATGCAAAGGCCAAGCACTGCATACGTGGTGATGCCAAGGGACCCGACGGCCTGACTAGAAAACGCGTAGAAATTCCTAATCAATGGGGACCATTCTTATGGTGGGGGTTCAGCTCCGATAAAACACGCATACGACATGTAGGGAATGTATGTCAAGGCGATAATATATTCTATAAAGATGTTAACTGGATAAGTCCTAGACGGACAACGAAGGTAAGAGTACAAACTCCGGACTTGTGGTACGGTATGTATAGTAATGGGTCGACATGGTTGATGAGGAGAATCCAACTTTACATTGATGACACCTACATACGGGACATAATGAACGTGGAAGAAAATACCTGGGCAAGGGATGTGACACAAAACGTATTGGTACTAACATCTGATTACAGCCAAGTACCGCTGGCTCAGAACTGCTGGCCAAATTTCGAGGGTTGGGGCTCACATTGGTGGGGAAACAATAATCAGTACATGCTTGGCATGCCGCGGGTTGGTGATTATGGATGGGGATACCACGGGAACCAAGGCTACATTTTAAACGTAGTATGGTTCAACGCGAAAAACCAGGCTGTGTATATGGAGCAAGAAATTACGGCTATCAAATATTACGCACTGGAAGGGGAGCAGCCTACGGCTATATGGAGAAAAAAAATAGAGCTGCAAACTACAAACGAACTGAATCTTCAGCAATAATTTCTGATCGTACATTAGGACACAGCAGACGCCTTTCCGCGAGGGGTTATTCGAACAACCCCTCGCGGAGCGCGGTCCGGGCGAGGATTCCGGCATCGGGACAACAAGTTGAATGACAATACATTACGAACGCATGAACTACAGACCAGCCTGCAAATACCCTCTCCGGCGGCGCCTCGTGCCCCGCGCTTCGGGGCGCAACGGACTGATATTCAGAATGCAGTCCGTCTGCAACCCCTGCGGCCACGGATTTCCGTGCCTGTGCGCGCGGCGAATGCGGCCGAGCGTATCGTTCTGCGTCGTTTTCCACGTTCACAGCCATGGGTGATCACAGCTACGGCCCTTCGGGGGTTTTCTCGCGCCGTCAGGTGCGGCCGGTTCCGTACTACACGGTTCCGGGCACGAGTTCCGAGCGACGCCTCGCCGCGGCCAAGAGCGAGGCGATCCGCGAGCTGCTGGCGCGCCGCCAATGCCGCCTTTTGGAGCGTCTGCTCGACTGTTGAGAGAACACACGACGAACTTTCAGACAACGCTATGAACGACACGACGACATACCGCACGACCGGCCTCCGGCGCTGCCTGCGCGCTGCGGCAGCCGCCCTGCGCCTTGCCGCCGCGGTGGCCTTCGCGGCCCTCTTCGGGGTGCTGCCCGCGGGCTGTACGAAGGAGCTCACGGAGACGCCCCCGTTGCGCCGCCCGCTGGTGGTCTACATGGCGCTGGACAACGACCTTCGGGGGGAGTTTTCGTCGCGCCTCGCGGCCCTTCGAACGGGCTGGCGTCCGGGCATGGAGCTGTGGGTGTATGCCGACACTCCTTCCGGGGCGACGCTCGGGCGCATGGAGTCCACGTCCGGGGGTGCGGAGCTCCGCACGGTCGAGAGCTACGGCGCGGAGAACTCGGCCTCGGGCGCAACGCTCGAACGGGTGCTGCGCACGGTTTGGGAGCGCAGTCCTGCAACGGGTTACGGCCTTCTGTTCTTCTCGCACGCCACGGGCTGGCTTCCGGAGGGCGGATTGCAGGCACCGCTCGTGAGCCGCAGCATCGGTTTGGATCAGGGTTCCGAGATGTCGCTCGATGCCTTTGTTTCGGCAATTCCGTCGGGCATGCCGCTCGACTACGTGATCTTCGAGGCGTGCCTGATGGCGGGGGCCGAGGTGGCCCTGGCATTGGCCGGACATACGGACTGGGTGTTGGCGTCGTCGGCCGAGGTGGTGGAGCCGGGTTTCCGGCCCCTCTACGCGGAGAACCTCGCCCTGTTGACGGATGGCGGACGTCCCGTAGAGGAGCAGCTTGCCGCCTTCGGCCAGCGTTACATGGCCCACGTCCGGACGCTCTCGGGAACGGGCTGTTCGGCGACGCTCTCCTTGATCCGCACGTCGTCGATGCCGGCGCTGGCCGAGGCTGTGCGGCGTGTGACGCGAGGCTTTGCGGACGAGGAGGGTCGGGATACACCGCCCGCGGGCCTTCAACACTTCGACCGCCCGGGAGCCTACGGCGACCGTCCGGCAGCGGCACGCTTCTACGATCTGGAGGCCTATGTGGAGGCCTGTTTGGCCGATCCCGACGCGGAGGCGGCCTTCCGCGGGGCGTTGGCGGATGCGGTGGTGTGGCGCGATGCCACCGAACGTTTTCTGGGCGGCGAGGGCAGCCCCTACGGGGGTTTCGACATCCGCCGCCACAGTGGATTGACGCTCTATGTCCCCCGCGGGGAGTTTCCGGCGTTGAACGAAACCTATCGCCGCACGGCGTGGTGGCAAGCCACGCGCGAAGAGGTATATTGATCTGTTATGATGATGAATTTTATGAATTTAAGAGTCCTGTTTTTGTCCGCACTCGTGATTGTTGGCGTGTTGTTTATTTATGAACCACGCCTCGACGGAAGTTCTCCGACAGTAGAACCCTTAGAGACGCCTGTTGTGATCCGAAAGTTCTTCTCCGAAGCGAATCCGTCCGACGTATGGACGGTTCGTAGCGAGTGGCTCTGCGTGGCGGGTATCGCCCTTGTGTCGCTGCTGCTCATACTGGTGGTGGCGAAGATGCTGCACATCAGATATGTCCGTCGTCAGATGCGTCGCTATGCCGATTTTCTGCGGGGTTCCTATGTTGATCGTCCGGTCGATCCGCTGCTCTATCGCAAATGGAGCGAAACGGTGGAGGCCTATAACCAATCGCGGAGTCATTGGCCGTTCAGCCTCTGTTGGCGTGCGGCCGATGCGAGGAGTTTCCCGCTGCGTGAAGGTCCTCCGCCGGTGGCTGGACTTTCTTCGTGCAATTCCCCGAAAACCGGGGTTTCGCCGAAAGGCGGCATGCGTAAAAAAAAGAGTTGAAGGAATATTCATTTGATGATAGTAATATATGAATTTGATGGTTTACACTACATGCTGCTTTACCCCGGAAGAAACAGAATTTGGGACCATGATGCTCGGACTCGCATTGGCTGCCGGCCTGGTTACCGTGTTCGGATGTTATTTGCGCAGACGTCGTGTGCGACGGCTGTGTGATCCACGTAGAGAGTTTTGTTACCGCTCTTTGCGCAAATCGGAATAAAAGCGGCGAAAGTCTTTTTTTGAATTCTTAATCTTTGTAGTATGATGCGAATCTTGAATATTAGAATGGGGCGTCTGCATGTTTATGCTATGACGATTTTTGGTCTGTTGATTGCTGGCTGTACGAAGGAGGACCGGCCGGAATCGCAGGTGTCTGAAACGGTGAAGTCCTTTTGTCTGCAATGGTTCCCCAATGAGCGGATCATCGCCTCGGAGAGGAGTGGTGACGGTGTGCAGGTGACGTTGTGCGGCGGTACGATGGCTGTCTTTGATGCCTCGGACAACTGGACGTGGATCGAGAACCGCGAGCGTGCGTTGCCGAGCGGCATCGTATCCGGCCCTATCGAAGAGTACCTTGCCGAACACTATCCCGAAGCTCGGATTTTGTTGCTTGAACATCGGAAGGGCTATCGCGTCGGTTTGGATTCGGAGGTTGTCCTTACTTTTAATGAAGATTTTCAGGTGACGGTACAGCCGTGGGAGGATGTGGATGTCATACCGATATTTTGATAGCCCCAGGCTCCTCCCGTTTTAACGCCGTAAACTCCGAGCCTGCATGCCGGGTATCGGAGTTTTTATTGCCGTTTCCCGGCTCAGCGGATCGCTGCCCGGGAGACGGAGCGCGAGGGCGCGTTCCTGCGCGTGCGCATGTGCCGGGGCACGCAGGTTCTCTTCGACAGCGGGAGCCGATGGCTCCGCATCGAGAACCCCGCCAGGGCACTGCCGCGGGGTATCGTCGCGGGACCCGTGGAGGAGTGGCTCGACGAGCAGCGGCCCGCGGCACGGGTGCTGCTGCTGGAGCACACGGACGGCTATGCCGTGGGGCTGGACACGCGGGAGCTGGTGCGCTTCGACACCGACTTCTCGGTAACGATAAGCCCGTGGGAGGTCGCGGAGGACGGCGCGGTGTCCGACTGACACGCCGCCCCTGCCTGACGCCCGCGGCAATGCGGTTCATCGAGTCGTTCGACCCGTTGGTCAAAGCGGCCTGTGTTCTGCGTGAAAGGACGTTCCTCGAGGCGGAATACAAGGCTGTGCTGACCGACGCGCAGCTGACGGGACTCTCATCCGCGAGAATCGCTACTAAAGCGGAAGCATGGCGCAGGCGACGCGTCCGCAAGAGAGCACGGGAAGCGCATACGCCCCCGATGCCGGGCTTCCGCTCGACGCGTGTCGCAGACCGACGACGCATGTACCCGTAAATGTCCATTCCGATCTAAACGAATGTTCCGAAACCCACGGACGGTACGTCCGGTGTTATCCGACGAATCACGCCACAAAACGACATATAGGAAAACCAGTGTATGGGAACCACACACAGCGACGAGAACATACGAAATCGCCGGCAGGGCTTCGCGATGCCGCAGAGGTCTGCGCCCCGGCCTCTCCCCGCTACGGAAAAGAAATACGCCCGTGCATTGGAACTGTATGCCACGACGGATCTCTCGACCAGCAAGATCAGTCGCCGATGCGGAGTACCGGTCAACAGTCTGCTGAACTATATCTACAAATACTACCGAAACCTGGCGTTAGCGCGTCGTAATGCGCATAAGGAGGGCGAATATAACGAAGAATCGGACTGCAGGCAAGGAAAGAAGTCCGCCGCTCAGACCAAATACAAGGAGGCCGTCGCGGCCTGCAACAACGTCGAAAATATCGCCTGCACCATATCGCAAATCGCCCGGAAGTTCGGACTGACCCCTTCGGGCTTCGGGGCCTGTCTGAGAATACACCATCCCGAAATACTCGTCCGCAGAGATGCGGAACGCCAACGGCTGGGGCTGGCCGATCACAGAAAACGCGGCATGCGGCCCTGGAGCAAAGAGCATTATGCCGATGCAATAGAACTGCTGCACACTACGGAGATGACCATACCGGAAGCGGCGCGCGCCTGCCATGTATCGGCCGGAGGACTCAGCCAACATGTACTATCCTACCACCGAAGGCTGCAACACGAACGCAAGGAGAAACGCGAGCAGGCCAAAGGGAACAAGAAGATAGGCCGCCTGACGGGCAACGGACGCAGACACGAACCCAGGGCGGAGACAATAGAGCGTTACCGCGAGGCGGTACAGCTCTATGAGCAGACCTCCATGACGATACGGGAAATCGCCATCGCGACAGGGAAGAACGAAAACACCTTATACGCCTACCTGCGTACCTGGCATCGCAAGGAGGCGTTCGAACGCCGGGGAGCCGAATACCGGGAGGGAGTGCCGATCACGACGACCAAGCAATACCGCCGCGCCAAGGCCGAGAAGTACGCTCCGGCCATCGCACGGCTGCGCGAGGGAGACATAAGCGTCGCGAAAGCGGCGGCCGAATACGGACTCCATCCTGAATCTTTCAGGCAATACCTCAAAGAGCACTTCCCGGAGCTGCACGCCCGCGAAGGGATGATGCGCACGGCGGAGGGCAAACGGATCTCGCGCCGCAGCATGGAAAAGTACGCCGAGGCCATCCGCCTGTACGAAACCACTGCGGAGGATCTGCACTCCATAGCCCGGCGGCTGGGGCTGGTCTATAACTCGCTGGGCGGATTCGTCCGGCGGAATTTCCCGCACCTGATCGAAAAGCGCCGGTGGACAGAAGCCGAAAGAGCAGAAGGCGGCGGCACGACGAACGCCTGCCGGGAATGTCCGGACGGGGAGGATACTCCGTAACGCCCCAAAAGCGACTCGTAAAAAAACGATAAGATAAAAACCAGAGAAATCCAACGATCGGGGCGCACATCAAAAAAACGGACGTTATCCTCCGGGGCGGTGAATTCCACCGCAACTATCGACTGACCGGAATGAAAAGGCATGCGCCGCCAAAAACACTTTTGAGAAGCGAATTACAGAGTGAAATCCGCTTTTACAAAAGTGTTTTATTATATCTACATCGAAAACCTATACTATTGACTTCATTATGGATTACACAGATATTCAGCCATTACTGAATGCCTACTACAACAAACGAATGGGACTTCAAAAAGATATAACCGCACATAGCCAACCGTCGTAAATACGACGAGCAAGTCCGCAAGACAGTAGACGAGTGCGGGTCCGTATCGGGAAAACCATCCGCTCGCCCTGCATTCCCGTTTTCCCTTTATTTCAACACTCCTGCACGAACATAAACGCAGACCGATACGCCACAGGCACGGCCCGCATATCCGGACAATACAGGTATAGAGCGCCTTCCGTATGTTACCGGTCGAAAAAAGCCTCCCCACCGCATGGCTCTGCGCGTATTTATCATGCAGCATAAACATAATGTTTCTACAGCATAACACAAGAACCCTGCTCTTTATTCCCATCGGACTCTACTATTTGCTGATTATGCAGGAATGGTTAATCTATATCAATATACTTCTCAGGATCAAAACCATTCGCCTTAAAGCGACGAGCGTTGATAATGAATCTCTATTTTTGGGCAGCAACTCTATACATGGATTTACAAGCAGATATCTCGTGAAATAAATTGGGAAATGGTTGTGTCGTTATAACTATTTCGGCAATTTTTATACCTTTGCATTGTCTGATGCTAAATATAAATCCATATGAAGTATCTTAATATAAAGAAAGCGTTGACTGCATGGCAGAATTTGCAGCCGCTGTCGGAGAAGGACAGGGAAAGGCTCAGTCGCCGTTTTACTGTGGATTTCAATTACAACAGTAATCATATTGAAGGTAATACGTTGACTTATGGCCAGACGGAAATATTGCTACTTTTCGGCAAGGTGATTGGGGAGGCAGACGTGCGTGACGTACAAGAGATGATCGCGAGCAACGTAGGCCTGCGAATGATGACGGAAGAGGCTACGGTGAAGGGAGTGCCATTGACACAGAATTTTATCCGGACATTGCATAAAACCATATTACGAGAAGATTATACTGTTTATCGAGATTTGCCTGGTGGTATGCAGACGAGTTATGTGATTCATGCCGGCCAGTATAAGACTCGGCCTAACAGTGTTATCGCCCGATATGGGGACAGATTCGAATATGCCTCACCCGAGGAGACTCCCGGGCTGATGGGCGATCTGGTGGACTGGTATAATGCAGCAGAACAAGAAGGGAAACTATCTCCAGTAGAGTTGGCCGCACTGTTTCACTACCGTTATATCCGCATTCACCCTTTCGAGGACGGTAACGGTCGCATTGCCCGGCTGATGGTGAACTACATTCTGACTCGTCATGATTATCCGATGATTGTAGTCCGGAGCCGCAGAAAAAGTGAATATTTGGAAGCTTTGCATCAGACGGATCTCGAAGTAGGTCCTGTCCCCAGTGATGGAGCCCATGCAGGGATCAAGGATATCCGTCCTTTTTTGAAATATTTCAATGACTTGGTGGCTACGGAAGTGTATAATGATGTGCTGTTCGTGAGCGAGAGGAATGAGAATGTGTGGTGGTATGATGGGGAGCGGATTGCATTCCGAACGCCCAATTATACAAAAATACTGAACGCTATGCGAACTCAGCCCACGCTGACGCTTGCGGACATGAAAGAGGAAACGGGTATCAGTATGACGGCTATTCAGAAGCTGCTGGATCAGCTGATTTCCAAGAAATATGTAGAGCGTGGTGAGAAGAATGGTAGTTGGAGAGTGTTTGTGATACAATAAAAAATTTTCTGATTCTCCGCAAACACACCTAATATTTTTAGTATATTAGCGCTCAAAAAGCA
>ERZ837910.1874-NODE-1874-length-27527-cov-3.593477_pt1 | contig 27527 bp, 30 predicted proteins | sample MGYA00519940_ERZ837910 | MGnify/ENA primary metagenome ERZ837910 (study PRJEB31850, sample SAMEA3708825) | human gut metagenome | biome: human gut; feature: human-associated habitat; material: faeces | place: China | collected 2014 ... | reverse complement strand
AGACAATGATGTAGTACGCAACATGAATGTTCGTCTGGCTACAAATAAAGTAGACTACTTTGTTCCGGTAGATCTCTCCGGATTTGATAATAAATCACTTTCCTTTAACTTCCAGTTGATTCCTGATACGGCTATTTGCTGGGATGAAATGAAGCTTTCTGATGAGTTCGATACGACAAACCGTGAGAACTTCCGTCCGTTTTATCACTTTACTCCCCAATATGGCTGGATGAATGATCCGAATGGCATGGTGTATAAAGATGGTGTTTACCATCTGTTCTATCAATACAATCCTTATGGTTCAATGTGGGGAAATATGCATTGGGGACATGCCACTAGTACAGATCTTGTAAGTTGGGAACATCAGCCGGTAGCCATTGCACCCGATGCATTGGGAACCATATTCAGTGGTTCATGTGTGGTTGATAAAGATAATACGGCAGGCTTTGGTGCCGGTGCAATCGTAGCTTTCTATACTTCGGCCAGCGATCGTCAGGTACAGAGCATGGCTTATAGCCTAGATAATGGTAGGACATTCAAGAAGTATGCACGTAATCCTATCTTGACCTCTACCCAGCGTGACTTCCGCGATCCGAAAGTATTCTGGCATGATGCTACCGATAAATGGATTATGATTCTTGCTGTGGGACAGGAAATGCAAATCTATTCTTCTGCTAATCTGAAAGACTGGTCTTATGAAAGTAGTTTTGGTGAAGGCCAGGGTGCTCATGGCGGCGTATGGGAATGTCCTGATCTGATTGAATTGCCCATCGAGGGTACTGAACTGAAGAAGTGGGTATTGATTTGTAACATTAACCCCGGAGGGCCTTTCGGTGGTAGCGCTACCCAATATTTTGTAGGTACTTTTGATGGAAAGAGATTTGTAAATGAATCACCCAAAGCTACTAAATGGATGGACTGGGGAAAGGATCATTATGCTACCGTGACCTGGAGCAATGCACCCGAAGGGCGTCATATTGCATTGGCGTGGATGAGTAACTGGCAATATGCCAACAATGTACCTACTACTCAATATCGCAGTGGTAACTCTATTCCCCGTGACTTGAGCCTCTATACTTCGGCCGGTGAAACATATCTGAAATCTTCTCCAGCTAAAGAACTGCTGAAACTGCGTGGAAAAGAAGAAAAGAAACATTCCTTCAAAGTAGACCGTACCTATAACCTGGATAAGCTGCTTTCCGATAATACGGGTACATATGAAATTGAAATGACAATTAAGAACCGGAATGCTGAGATTGTAGGTTTCCAACTATTTAATTCAAAAGGAGAAGAAGTGGATATCTATTATAATCTGGTAGAGAAGAAATTCGCGATGGACCGTAGTAAGAGTGGAATCGTATCATTCAGTCAGGATTTTCCGATAGTGACTTTTGCTCCAATAGAGGATAATTCGGAAATGACATTACGTCTTTTTATTGATAAATCGAGTATTGAAGCATTTGGAGATGACGGACGTTTTGCAATGACAAACCTTGTATTTCCATCAGAACCATATAACCGCATCAGTTTCTATGCTAAAGGTGGAAGCTATACGGTAAGTTCGTTCAAGGTTTATAAATTGAAGTAAAATTAGTCTGTTTTACCTCTTTTACCATCCCTAACCTACACCAAAGCCGTACCAACTCCGTATTTGCTCCGTACCTAAGCGTTTGGACCAGACACGGGGTTGGTACGGCTTTGATACGGAGTTGGTATGGATATGATAGGCCGATTGGTCTATTTCTCTTTTATTCCTCTATTTCAATAGTGTATTTTCCTCTGAATATTTCTTCGGGCTGCAGATGCTGCATCCAATCCTTTTCTTTATATTCTCCTGTATAGTGTGCTCTGTCACAACGACCATACCACGGTTCTATACAGACGAATGGAGCATTCTTGGAAGGAGGTGACCACAAACCGACTACAGGTGCATTGAAATGCAGGCTGAGGTAGGGTTGTTTATCCTTATTATATAGAGTAACCTGCCGTACCTGACTGTTTTCCAATATCAGTGCATCTTTATCAAAGGTATGTATATCTAAAGGTAACAGTCCATCAGTTAATTTCAACGGATATTTGGTGTCCGGATCAGCGCAGCCTTTTTCGGAAATGAGGATATATTTCAGGCTGTTCTTTTTTCCAAAGCCAAAGAAACCCCGCTCTTCTGTAGCTGCATCGAAATCCGGATAACAGAATGCCGGGTGTGCCCCAATTTGGAAATGCATTTCTTTTTCTCCGGTATTCTTTACTTCCCATGTTACGTCGATTTTCTTGCCATAGATGCGATAACCAATTTCAAGACAAAATGGAAAGGGATATTTCTTGAGTGTTTCTTCGTTGCTGACAAGTTGATAACGCACTTCGTCGTCATGCTCTAATATGAGCGTAAATTCCATGTCGCGGGCAAATCCATGCTGTGTAAGGGCATAGGTTGTACCTTCATTGCGATATTCATTTTCCCACACACTTCCTACGATAGGAAAGAGCACCGGTGAATGACGTTTCCAAAATGCGGGGTCTGCTTGCCACAGATATTCTTTTCCATTAGAGAAAATACTGCACAATTCGGCTCCATGTGCAGAGACCTCGATACTAAGTTTTCCGTTAAAGAGTATTTCCATAATGATTTATTTATGAGTTTGTTGTATATACTCGTACAAAAGTAGCTAAAATGCATGATAATAGGGCTCAAATACGGCTAAAAAACAGTCCTGTATCATAATTGATATTCTTTGTAACAAAATTGTTATCCTGTTGTCGTGGTATTCGCTTCCTTTGCAACATGCTTTCCCGAGCAAGAAATACTTAAATTAATACCATACAACCATGAAATCAAATTCTTCGTTATCCAAGCTCTTCCCGGTGATGCTTTGTTTCTTCGCCATGGGATTTGTTGATCTGGTAGGCATTGCCTCCAACTATGTAAAAGCTGATTTAGGTCTGACGGATTCTCAGGCTAACATCTTTCCTTCGCTGGTTTTCTTCTGGTTTTTGATCTTTTCCGTACCGACAGGTATGTTGATGAATCGTATCGGACAGAAAAAGACGGTACTTCTTAGTTTGCTGGTGACTTTTGCTTCTTTATTATTACCTGTTTTCGGTGATAGTTATACGCTTATGCTGATTTCTTTCTCTTTATTAGGTATCGGCAACGCGCTTATGCAGACTTCACTGAATCCGTTGCTTTCCAATATTGTCAGAGGTGACCGTCTGGCAAGTAGTCTAACCTTTGGACAGTTTGTGAAAGCGATAGCCTCGTTTCTTGCACCTTACATTGCTATGTGGGGAGCTACGCAGGCTATTCCATCCTTTGGTCTGGGTTGGCGGGTACTATTCCCTATTTATATGGTTATTGCTGTAATCGCTGTTTTACTGTTAGGGCAGACACAGATCGCTGAAGAAAAAGAAGAAGGCAAACCTTCTACATTTAGTCAGTGTTTAGCTCTATTGGGCAAACCGTTTATTCTGCTTTCTTTCATCGGCATTATGTGTCATGTAGGAATTGATGTGGGTACGAATACTACTGCACCTAAGATTTTAATGGAACGCTTGGGCATGGGATTGGATGATGCTGCGTTTGCTACCAGCCTTTATTTTATATTCCGTACGGCAGGTTGCTTTACAGGTTCTTTCATTTTGAGAAAGATGAATGCCAAATCGTTCTTTGCTATCAGTAGTTTTATGATGTTATTGGCAATGATAGGGCTTTTTGTTTTTCATTCAAAAACATCTATTTATATTTGTATTGCATTGATAGGTTATGGTAACTCAAATATATTCTCGATTGTCTTTTCGCAGGCATTGCTGTATATGCCCGGCAAGAAGAATGAAGTTTCCGGGCTGATGATAATGGGACTTTTTGGTGGAACTGTTTTTCCGTTGGCAATGGGATTGGCAAGTGATGCCGTAGGACAAAGTGGTGCAGTAGCCGTGATGACTGTCGGAGTACTTTATTTGCTGTACTATACTTTGAAGATAAAGAAATAATAGTTTTCATAAATCATAAATCATATCATGAATAAAATTATCGTAGGAATGGGTGAAGCACTTTGGGATGTGCTGCCCGAAGGAAAGAAAATAGGTGGTGCGCCTGCCAATTTCGCTTATCATGTATCACAGTTTGGTTTTGATAGTCGTGTAGTGAGTGCCGTTGGCCGTGATGCTGACGGACAAGAAATATTGGATGTATTTGCCCAAAAGAAACTGACTTGCCAGATAGAGCAGGTGGATTATCCTACGGGTACGGTACAGGTTACTCTTGATTCTGTCGGTGTACCTTGTTATGAAATTAAAGAGGGGGTAGCTTGGGACAATATACCTTTTACGGACGATTTGAAACGGCTGGCTCTTTCTACTCGTGCCGTTTGTTTCGGTTCTCTGGCTCAACGCAGTCCTGTGAGTAGGGCTACTATCCAGTGCTTTTTGGATACGATGCCTGACGGAGAAGATCAGATTAAGATTTTCGATATTAATCTTCGCCAGGGATTTTATACGAAGGAGATTCTTTGCGAATCTATGCGTCGTTGCAATATCCTTAAAATCAATGATGAGGAATTGGTAACAATCAGCCGCATCTTTGGTTATCCGGGTATCGATTTACAGGATAAATGCTGGATACTTTTGGCTAAATACAATCTGAAGATGCTGATTCTGACTTGTGGAACCAATGGTAGCTATGTATTTACCCCGGGCGTAGTATCTTATCAGGACACACCGAAAGTTCCTGTTGCCGATACTGTGGGAGCGGGTGATTCATTTACTGCTGCTTTCACATCTGCCATACTTAGTGGAAAATCCGTTCCTGAAGCACATAAACTGGCCGTAGAAGTTTCTGCTTATGTTTGTACACAGAGTGGGGCTATGCCGGAATTACCCTATGCTTTTAAGAGCCGGTTAGAGTAAGTACCTGAAAGGTTGCAATTAGATTGTTTTCTCCTTTGCCATTACTATTCTGATATAGTAATGGCAAAGGAGATTCATTTGTATGGCAAGTAATTTGATGTTATAAGGGCATTGTGTAGCATACAATACCTGTTTTCTTCCAACTTCCTTCTATTCCATATTCCTGTTTGTCTTCTGTAGTGTAACAATAATCATTTTCGTTTGCTGCTTCGTATAGAGGAATGGCTCCGTCTACGGGTAAAGTATATACATATCCCAATTCTTTTTCCAGTTGCCATCCGGTATCGGCTCGTAATGACTCTACGGATAAACGTTGTTTTTGTCCGTTGCTATATAAATACAGAGGTACGGTATTTGTTCTTTGCTGTTTGTAGATGGAACAAACGGCTCCTTCATATTTTTTGTTGGAGTGCGTTACAATATCTAAATAAGACGTATCGTATGTGTGATTTTTGCCATTCCAAGCCTGAAGTAACGGAGTTGTAGAGACCGATGATAACTTTTGGTTGGAAATATATTTTTCTATGGCATCTTTCACTTGTTTTCTTTTGGTGGCATCTTTTATCATATCATAAATAGGAAGGACTTTGTTTTGAGTGATTTTCGTTAAAGTGTAATTTTCTTCATTGAAGGACTTCAACCAGGTGTTAAGGTCGGCGGTTGTCGGCAGTGAAGGCAATAAGGTGGTATTTCCTCCGTAGAATTCGAAGATAAGTTGACCTCCTATGCTTTGTGCCACTTCCTCTTCCCATCCGCCGACACTGCTTCCGGTAGAAAAGCCTTGCTGGGCCATTTTTGTCAAAGCACTGACTAAGGTGATTTTTACAATATCGGTTGCCGATGTCGCTGTAGGTACTGTTGTCCGGTAAAGTCCTCTGAATCGTGCTCCTATGCAAACATCTATTAAAAAGTGTGTGCCATATTTGTTTATGATATTTTCTGCTGTCAGACTGGTCACATCATTTTCAAATTCCTGAGTGAGGTATCTGTATTTATATTTTTCTGAGATATAAAACGGTGAGAAGTACCAGCGCTCCGCTGTAAAAAGCTGTTCGCAGGAGGCAAAAGAATATTGTGAAGAATGGTTGTAGTCAGACTGGAATTCTTTATGCTTGAGAATGGTACCTATGGAGAGAACGTTCTTGGAGTTTACGTCTTCCAGTATCAGGCTATTGCTAATGTTGGTAAGGAACGCTGTTGCATTTTCTCCGGCGTAGTCTTTGGATTCAGTAGAGGTTGCCTTCATACGGGTGAAGTCATATATATCGCTGTTTGCTAACTTATCCAGATCTATAATAGGTGCTTTTATGGCCTCGGGGCTTAAGTTATCAGCGGTAACATCATAGCCAGCACCAAGAATTTGTTTCATATTGGTCGGATAGGTTTTAAAAACGACTTCCTTGTCAGGAATAGTTTTGAATTCATAGACATCAGAAGTAGTTTCATCTTCTGGGCTGAAATCTGAATCTGAGGAACATGCATATAACATGCATATCGAAATGGCAAAATAGAATAGTTTTTTCATAAAACAATAGTTTTCCAGTTGTTATCTTGTATATGTTGACAAAAGTAGCAGAAGTATTTGAAAAGGCAATGGGTACACGCCTTTTCTTTAAGAAAAAGTGTCTTGTCTTATATTATAAACGAATTTACATCGCTGACAAAGTTCCTATACCTACTTTTCAAAACAATCTCTTATCTTAACCTTATTCTTTACTACGCTCCAATGATTATAAATAGTTTGTGGTGAATAGAATAGGAGGGCGACTTTAGATATGAGTGACAACTATTTGCATCTGTTTACGCTGGAATTCAGTGCAAATCTTTCATTCTAATTTTAATTAATATATTTTTGTAACTAAATTGATTGTATACCATGAAAAAATTACTTGTAACCCTTTTTGCATGCGCTACTTTATTGTATACTCATGCAGCGGAAAACAAAGCGATCCGCATTTCTACGGACAATACTGATCTGGTGCTTCAAGTAGGCGATAATGGTCGTCTGTATCAAACTTATTTAGGTGAGAGACTACTGCATGAACAGGATTTGAATAATTTCAGCTGGAGTATCCATGCAGGTGCCGATGGTAGTGTAAGCCGGCGTGGTTGGGAAGTATATAGTGGTTCGGGTAATGAAGATTACTTTGAACCGGCCATTGCTATTACTCATAACGATGGCAATCCGTCCACTATCCTGTATTATGTTTCTTCTTCCTCTAAGGCGGTTGAAGGCGGTATGGAGACTGTGATTAATCTGCGTGACGACAAGTATCCGGTAGATGTCACTCTGCATTATGTGGCTTATCCGAAGGAAAACGTTATCAAGACTTGGAGCGAAATCATACATCAGGAGAAGAAGCCTGTAATGCTTTCGACCTATGCCTCTACCATGCTTTATTTCAATAATTCAGCTTATTACCTGACTGAGTTTAGTAGTGACTGGGCGAAGGAAGCACAAATGAGCAGCCAACAGCTACAGTTCGGTAAGAAAGTGATCGATACGAAGTTGGGGAGTCGTGCCGCCATGCATACACATCCTTTCTTTGAAGTAGGACTGGATCAACCGGTCAGAGAAGATCAGGGAAGCGTATTGATGGGTACATTGGGCTGGATCGGTAATTTCCGTTTCATTTTTGAGGTAGACAATGTAGGAAACCTTCGCGTGATTCCTGGCATCAATCCTTATGCTTCGAACTATGAGTTGAAACCGAATGAAGTGTTTACTACCCCTGAATTTATCTTCACTTTAAGCAATGACGGTGCTGGGAAAGGTAGCCGGAATCTCCATGAGTGGGCACGTAACTATAGTTTGAAAGATGGTAAAGGCAGTCGTCTGACTCTTCTGAATAACTGGGAAAATACAGGCTTTAACTTTAACCAGGAGATACTGACTGAGTTAATGAAGGAAGCCAAGCATCTGGGTGTAGATATGTTCTTATTGGACGACGGGTGGTTTGCAAACAAATATCCCCGTAAAAATGATCATGCAGGTTTGGGAGACTGGGATGTGAATCATAATAAATTGCCCGGTGGTATTCCGGCTCTGGTGAAAGCTGCCAAAGATGCAGATGTGAAGTTCGGTATCTGGATTGAGCCTGAAATGGTGAATCCCAAGAGTGAACTCTTCGAGAAACATCCGGATTGGGCGATCATGCTGCCTAATCGTGATACGTATTATTATCGTAACCAGTTGGTGCTTGACCTTAGCAATCCGAAAGTGCAGGACTATGTGTATAGTGTTGTAGAGAATATAATGAAAGAGAACCCGGAAGTTGCTTTTTTCAAATGGGATTGCAACAGTCCTATTACCAATATTTATTCCCCGTATCTGAAGAATAAACAGGGGCAGTTGTATATTGACCATGTCCGCGGTATCTATAACGTTCTGAAACGTGTGAAGGAGAATTATCCTGATGTCCCGATGATGCTCTGTTCCGGTGGTGGTGCCCGTTGCGATTACGAAGCGCTTAAATATTTCACAGAGTTCTGGTGCAGCGATAATACGGATCCTGTAGAACGTATTTATATCCAATGGGGTTTTTCCCAGTTCTTTCCGGCAAAGGCTATGGATGCCCATGTGACCAGTTGGAATAAAGCGACTTCTGTAAAATTCCGCACGGATGTAGCTTCTATGTGTAAGCTTGGTTTTGATATTGGCCTGAAAGAACTCACGGCTGATGAATTGACTTACTGCCAGACGGCTGTTGCCAACTGGAAGCGTCTGCAAAACGCTATAATGGATGGTGATCAATATCGTTTGGTGTCTCCGTATGAGGGCAATCACATGGCACTGAATTATGTAAGCAAGGATGCAAACAAGGCGGTTCTGTTTGCTTATGACATTCATCCGCGCTTTCAGGAAAAGCTGCTGGCAGTGAAATTGCAAGGTCTGGACCCGAACAAACAGTATAAAGTGGAGGAAATCAACCTGATGCCTGCTGCAAGTTCCGGATTGGTCGCTAATGGAAAAGTATATTCCGGTGATTATCTGATGAAAGTCGGGTTGGATGTATTTGGTTTAGGGCAAACTCAAAGCCGTGTTATTGAGCTGACTGCTCAATGATAGGCGGCTGACGAAGTTTTTCTTTCATTATCTTGATTTGCACTGTCATAGTGCAGAATATTCAATAAATTGCACTGTTATAGTGCAATTTATTTTTATATTTGCGATACTAATACCCTAAAAAATATGGATGATATCGCTATTTGTTGTATGTCGGGTGGATATAAGAATGTGTTCACTCATGGCGTTCTGGGAGCTTTTGAGGAGAAAGGAATAAGGGCGAAAGCGTATGCATCCTGCTCTTCTTCCGTTTTGATAGCAGCCTTTGCAGCATTTAATAAAGTGAGTGCACTGGGCCTTTCCTTGTGGAGCGACGGATATGCAACGAGTCAGGCCGAAGGTAACCAAAGCGGTGCCATGCTGCAATCTATTCAACGGCTATCGACAGAGATTAAAAACAATCTGTGGAACCCGCAAGCCGCCCGCCTGTTGGTGGCAACCAGTTTTGTGAAAACAGAAGAAGCCGCCCAAGTCACCCAATCGGACGGAGCTAGGCGGCTGGGACAAATGCTGTTGATAAACGCCCTGCGTCATAAATCGGAATGGAAAAACCAGAATCTCGAATTGCAGATGTTCGATACCCATTCTGATGAGCGGACTGAGCTACTGACCAAAGAAAACCTGGATGAAGTGGCCTATGCCACCACCCGCATGCTTCATGCTTGGAACATTCCCGCATTTATCAATAATAAACCGTACGTAGACGGTAGTTACACTTCCATTTGTCCCGTTGTTCCTCTTTCTGAATTGGGATACAAAGAGATAGTTTGCATCTGCACAGAAAAAGAAAAAGTGACTTTTGATCTCTTCTCAGAAGAAGAAATTCCTGCCCGGATTAATGACTCCACCATCCGTTTTATAAAGCCTGACCATGATTTGAAAGAGATGGGAGTCGATTTCTATACCATTGCAGGCAACGGATTGGAAGACGTCTATAATCACGGTCGTGAAAAAGGACTGAGTTTCTGATTTCTCTATGATACTTAAAACAACCGAAAAGACAATGAGAAGATACAATGTTTATTTGTTGCTAACTTTACTTTCCCTCTTTGGATTGGCAGCTTCGTGCGCCCGGCATGAACCTCGTTTCCGTATCGGGGTATCCCAGTGCAGCGACGATGAGTGGCGTCACCAGATGAATAACGAGATGCTGCGCGAAGCACTCTTCTATGATGAAGTGGAAATCGACATCCGCACCGTGAAGGATGATAATGCCCGTCAGATAGAGGACATCCGCAATTTCATCGAGGAAGGCGTGGACTTACTGGTCATTGCCCCCAACGAAGCCGCCCCCATCACTCCGGTAGTGGAAGAAGCATACGACCGCGGCATCCCTGTCATTGTCTTCGACCGCAAGATACTTTCCGATAAATACACCGCTTATATCGGTGCCGACAATTATGAATTAGGAAAAGCCATCGGGCATTATGTGGCTAATATGCTTCACGGACAAGGCAATGTAGTGGAGATATCCGGTCTGACCGGTTCCACGCCGGCGATGGACCGCCATCAGGGCTTTGTCTCTGCCATTTCCCCTTACCCCGGCATCAAGCTTCTGGCTCGCGAAGATGCCGGATGGTTACGTTCCGAGGCAGGACAGAAGATGGATACGCTGCTGACGCACTTCCCTCAGATAGATGTGGTGTATGCGCAGAATGACCGGATGGCTGCAGGCGCTTATGCTGTTGTCCGACAGAAAGGTAGGGCAGGAGAGATGCGTTTCATTGGTACGGATGCCCTGTCCGGCGAAGGATATGGTGTGGAACAGGTGCTGAAAGGCGAACTGGATGCCACATTTATTTATCCCACCGGTGGCGACCGGGTGATACAGATAGCAATGGACATTCTGAATAAACGTGATTTCCCGCGCGAAACGATATTAAATACCTCTGTTGTGGACAGTACCAATGCCCAGATTATGCAGATGCAGACCACGCATATTGCCACCCTTGACGGAAAAATAGAGACGCTAAACGGAAAGATGAATCATTATCTTGACCGTTACGCCACGCAACAGGTAGTGCTGTTTGGTAGTCTGTTAGTGCTCCTGCTGGTTGTCGGCCTGTTGGTTGCCGTTTATCTTTCGTTGCGCACTAAGAACCGTCTGAACCGGGAACTTTCCCGCCAGAAGGAGATACTGGAAGCGCAGAAGCAACAGTTGACGCAACAGAAGGAGCAACTTATCCAGCAAAAGGAGCAGTTGGAACAACTTTCCCATGAATTGGAAGCAGCCACTCACGCCAAGCTGGTGTTCTTTACCAATGTTTCTCATGATTTCCGTACTCCGCTGACTCTGATTGCTGACCCCATAAACCAGCTTCTTGCTGATAAATCCCTCGGGGAACATTCCCGTCAGTTATTGGAACTGATGAAGAAGAACGTTAATATCCTTCTTCGTCTCGTCAATCAAATCCTTGATTTCCGCAAAGTAGAGAACGGGCGCATGGAACTTCATCTGGAGCCTTTCGACCTGTTGAGCAATTTCCGTAGCTGGAATGATTCCTTCCGCATGGCTCTCCTGAAAAAGCATATCTCTTTCTCCTTCGAAGCCATGCCCGATGCGGATTTCCGCATCATGGCGGACTGCGAGAAGATGGAGCGCATCTACTTCAACCTGTTGTCCAATGCCGTGAAGTATACCCCTGAGAATGGAAAGATAGTCGTGAGCCTGCAAGCCGATGTCGCGAGCCTTCGCTTCTCCGTCTTCAACTCCGGCAGCTACGTTTCTTCCCAGGAAGTGGATGCCATCTTTGAGCGTTTTTATCAGATAGATGGTCATCAGGCGGGCACAGGCATCGGACTGGCTCTTGTACGCGCCTTTGTGGAGATGCATGGCGGGCAAATTACTGCTCAGAGTGATGAGAAGGGAACGACATTTGCCGTCCTTCTTCCGGCTCAGAGCATTTCCCAATATAATCCTACCGTGGTGACGCTGCCTGCCGAAGAGACGGAAGTTTCCGCTACGTTAGTAGAAAGCGAGTTATCGGCTGATGAAGAGGAGGCAGGAGCAACGGGACGTCCCACAGTATTGGTTATTGATGATAATGCCGATATCCGTCATTATGTAAAGACGCTGCTCGCCGAAGAATATCATGTACTGGATGCACCGGAAGCGGCTACAGGCATACGCCTTGCCATGAAGTACGTCCCCGATGTGATTGTTTCCGATGTAATGATGCCCGGTATGGATGGTGTGGAGTGTTGCCGCCGTCTGAAAACGGAATTGCAGACTTGCCATATCCCTGTCATCCTTCTCACTGCCTGTTCGCTTGATGAGCAACGCATCCAGGGATACAATGGAGGTGCGGACTCTTATATCTCCAAGCCTTTCAATTCGCAATTGCTCTTGTCCCGTATCCGTAATCTGATAGATTCCCGTCGTCAGCTTCGACAGTTTTTTGGTGATAACCAGACGTTGGCGAAAGAGAATATCAGCGATATGGATAAGGATTTCGTTTCCCGCTTCAAGGCTCTTGTGGAAGAGAAAATGAGAGATCCGGAACTGAATGTGGAAGACTTAGGCAAAGATATGGGGCTGAGTCGTGTACAGCTTTATCGTAAATTGAAATCGCTTACGAATTATGCTCCCAATGAATTGCTGCGCCAGGCACGTCTTAAGAAGGCAACTTCCTTGTTGGCTTCTTCCGAGATGACAGTTGCGGAAATTGCCTATGAAGTAGGTTTTTCTTCTCCTTCTTATTTCACAAAGTGTTATAAAGAACAATTTGGCGAAAGTCCGACGGATTTCTTGAAGCGGAAGAATTTATAGTATAACAGGGGTAAGAAATGATAATAATTGCCTACTTTTGCAATATCAAAAAGGAATTGAATATTTTATGAAATACGATCTTTGTTGCATTGGATATATTACTTTGGATAAAGTAGTTACTCCGCAGAAAACAGTGCACATGCCTGGAGGAACCTCTTTCTATTTTGCGCATGCCATTAAACACCTGAATACTGAAGGATTCCAACTTGTTACTGCTTTGGCTGATAGCGAGATGTCGGTGGTGAATGATTTGAGAAGAGACGGCATTGAAGTGAAAGTACTCCCCAGCATCCATTCCATCTGCTTTGAGAATATTTATGGCGAGGATACCAATGAAAGAAAGCAGCGGGTTACTGCTAAGGCTGATCCTTTTACGATTGAAGGTTTGCAGGATGTAGATTCCCGGATTTATCATCTGGGCAGTCTATTGGCGGATGATTTTTCATTAGATGTCATTAAACATCTTGCCGGGAAAGGGCTATTGTCTCTTGATGTACAGGGTTATTTGCGCGAAGTACAGAATGAAGAAGTATTGGCGGTGGACTGGCTTGAAAAAGAAGAAGCCTTGAAGTATATCCATATTCTGAAAGCGAATGAACATGAAATGGAGGTACTTACGCAGTGCACGGATCCTTATGATGCTGCTGTGAAATTGGCAGAATGGGGAGTGAAGGAAGTCTTGCTTACCTTGGGAGATAAAGGTTCACTCATCTATGTTGATAAGCGATTCTATGAAATACCTGCCTATCCGGTAGAAAATGTAGCTGATGCCACAGGCTGTGGAGATACATATATGGCAGGCTATCTATATATGCGTAAAAGAGGAGCATCCTATCAGGAAGCCGGTTGCTTTGCCGCTGCCATGTGTTCTGTAAAGTTGCAGAGCTATGGTCCGTTCGGTGGAACGGAAGAAGAAGTTCATAGCATAATAAAAAAAGAAAATGCCGTAATTTAAGTACGGCATTTTCTACCCCCGGTATAACAAAATGTGATGGAAGTATGTGTGAGTGAAATGAGCTGATTCAACTGAATACTAAACGGTTACGCTTAAAGTGGGCGAAAAACAAAATGTACCGTTGGTTCTAAGTTGCTTCCTACTGGGTGGGTGAAGGGTAAAACGGTAATTGGAAGGAATGGCCGGTTGATGGATGGTTGGGTATGATATCTGAAAAATGATAATAGCATGGGCATGAAAATGGAAGCAATAGAGGCGGTGTAATTGATTTATGCCGCCTCTATTGCTCTTTATTGTGCCGAATATAAAAGAGGCTCACAGTTGCTTAGAACGGATGATTTCGCCTTGTTTAATGATTGCTCTTTGGGTTTGATAGACTGAGATGTCTTTCCACTTGGCATTTCTCAGGGTATTATACTTCACTCCCATTTGTTCGGGCGTAAGCACTGTATATATAGCCGCTATACTTCCGAAATAATAGTCTTTCTTCTCAAAAATGAGGTGTACATGAATAATCTTCTCCATAATCGTATATTTGCATGTATTTGAAAACAAAAATAGTGCATATAATAAATATATGCAAGTATTATCATAGAAATGGATGAGAAAAGATACAGATGCTACCAAGATAGATAATTATGACTTCTATTTCTTAATTTTCTGTTAAAAATGGTATTGGAGGGACACTTGGAGGGACATTTGGGGGGACAGTGAAATTTTTTAAAAGCATGTTTTTTGTGAGTTTGGGGGGACAAAACAGGGTGTTTTGATGACGTGTACAGATAGGTATAAGGGCTTAAAAAATGGTGTTTTGTGCTGTTTTTGAGACATACGGGCATACATAGAGACAAGGTATATTGAAAATTTATTCTTTATATGTGTTGATTATCAGATATTTATATTGTGTTTTAATGATTATACCAATAAAAAGTTATATATTTGCGGGTGTTGGAATAGGATTATGGTATTATTTGATAGATATTACTACCTGATGTAAACAAAGGTAAATTGATTATTGAATTTAGCTCCCGGTAATATGGCTGGGGCATTAAAGAGAATTAGTATGAAAACAAGTAGTTCAAAAGAATCAATCATAACAATTACAGAAAAATTCGATAAAGGCTATATCACACGTACAGTTTCCATAAATGGACGTACGTATTACAGCCAAACAAAAGATTTACAACTATTAAAAAATGAACTTAATGACTCTTTTGTTGACCGTTTTTTTAAATGTATAAATCACGTCTCTCAATCAAATAGGCTTGATTATATTGACGATATTACTAATAATAGTGGAGATTTTTTCTATTTTATTTCCCAAAGAAGGCTTCAATTCCTCAACTTCAAGCAGAAGTTTTTCTATTTCCTTTTGAAGAATATTTTCTTTCATGGTGAATCCGCCACGATTGAACAAATCAAACGCACTTTGATAAACTTCCAAGTAAAAAGAAGGGGAGCTAAACTGTAAGTTCAAATTCCCTATTAGTTTTTCATGCTGAAACCCTTCCAGCACGGCATTGATAAATCGAGGCGTATATCCGGTTACCTCTTGCATTTTTTCAAAATCAATCCAGGACATTTCATGTGGACAAACATCTTCTTCTTCAATCAAGTAAGTCAATACTTTGTCTTTGTCGCAATGGTTTATATTCATTGTTAATTGTCTTTTAAGTACTTATTTTTATTCTGTATAATTATTTGGCTACATTAACACTTTTAATAATCTGAGCCATTTGCCGTTTTATAACATCCATATCATCTTCCAGTTGATTCACTTTATCGTAATATGTTTCGTTGAGATTGGGCATTTTAGCACTGAAATACCATTCTGCATGAAGGATTGAGTTTATTTCCTGCTCTTCCAGATTAAAATTAGGATAGTTGACCTTATCTATGTTGTCTGACATGCACACAATGAAACCGTGCTTGCTAAACCTGTTTTTAATCCGCTTGATATATGAGCGTCCATCGCGATCACTCACAACGTAAACATGCCGGTCTGGCATATCTTGCCACTCTGAACGTTCCAAGAGTCTGACAACGACATAAGAACTATCTAATAATGTAGGAGACATACTTTCTCCTTTAATATGGACACAGAAGTATTTGCAACCATCGTGTACCATAGAAGAAGGCATTTTTATAGTATCCACAACTTCTAAATAATCAGGATTATCATATCCGCAACATCCTGCGGCAACAGAGATGTCAACCAATGGAATGGAAACAAAATAATCGTCTTGGACAGGTGTGGATATTGTAGATGTTACACCAGTGGTCGCAACTTCATGACGGAGCATACCCCCACGACCTGTAATTAACCAATCTGCATTTAGTTCTGGATGAGCTCGTAATATATTCTCTATAATATCTGAACCTATTGAGCCATTATTTTTAACCATTTTACTGAAATAGCTATTTGAAAGCCCTAATTCTGTAGCTAATTTATTGAAAGTCATGCCGGAATGCGTAATATATTCAGATAATCTTCCAATTGTTTTCGTAATATTTTCACTTTTTTCTTGCATAGTTCGTAAAATAGTTAGATATTTGCAAAGTCTTCCAATCTGAAAGACGCCCCAAATATAACGAATTAACTTAAAAAACAGAAATACAATGGCAGAAAAGAAAAGATTCATTGAAGCAAGTACAGAGTTGCAAGAAGAAATCGCAACAAAGTTTGAAGTGACTACACGGACAGTACGTTCGGCACTGAATTATGAAACCAATAGCCCATCGGCTAAGATTATTCGGGCTTATGCCCTGAATCATGGCGGAAAGTTGTACGAGGTTAAACTGGTGGATAATCCGTATGAGAAAGTAATAACACTCTAAAAACATAACGAGTATGGAAGTTAAAAGAGAGGTTATACAGATAGAGACTTTCTTCAAATACGCAGAAGAGGGTGAAGGTAAGAGACTTGAATCTATTGAACGTCTCGTTCGTGTTGATGGTGAAGTAGTACAGAGGCAACAGATGAGCCCCTTGATGTACAGGTTGGATAACAGTCCTATACGACATTTCTTGTCATGGATTAAGGGGGATGGGAGACGGGATAAAAAGCCGGAAGATTACTGGAAAGAAGTTCGCGCTTCTGTTGATGACAGAAAGAAGCTCGCATCATGGCTCAATAGACCTTCAAAGTCTTGTGAGGAATATGCTGAGGGCAGTCCGTCAAAGGGTATTACTCTTACAGAAGTGGACAGGAGACTGGTTCAAAAGATGATTAATGCAGCCCTAAAACAACATCTAAAAACTCAGTTGAAGATGGTTATTCCTGCTTTGCAAATCGTCCGTGTACATGAACCTTCGTGTAAAGAAAGTAAGGTTGCACCAACTGGGAAATCCCCAACAAAATCGAATGAAATGCCGCTATTGAGTGAAGATTTTGTATGGGACGACGAAATATATATGTTAGATGACGCTGAGGAAGAAAAAGCGTATCAGAACCGCCACACCCACTATCGGAATCATCCCGCTTTATCTGAAACTGAAAAAGTTCGCCAAATCCTTGAGCGTATGCATCAAGTATTAGAAGATGGGGTTTCATCTCTTCGGGAGTTAGAGAGGCAGCATCTAACTCGTAAGTTGCTTCAAGATCAATTCTAAGAATCATAATAATGAATTTTAATGTGATGGCTACAAATGTAGCAAAACTCTTCCGGTTCGGGATGGATAGAGAGAGACTTTTTGAAAGATTATTAACTCATAAATTTAGATAGTGATATGAAAGAACTCAGAATGATTCAGAAGGTGGCTGGTGTAGCGGGGTTGTGCTACGGGCTATGGCTTGGATGCCGCACGGATGCAAGTGATGAGGATGGGCGCAATGCGTTTGTGATTATTGTGCTGGTGTTGGTTATACTGCTTTCGTTGGCAATGATGAAGGCGAAAGCGGCACAGGAGTAAAGGAAAAGGAGCAAGTACAGACCTTCCCCGGTTTTCAGGATAACCATTGTTTGTCATGGTGAGTTTTCAATAGAATTAGGATGAGAGGGAAGCAGCTACAACCCCGGGGCGGTGCCGGGGCTTGCACAAATTGATAAAGAGAAACGATATGCCTCAGTATAAAGATAACATATTAGTGGTTACTAAGGATGAGCTACTGGCTGCCAGGGATGAGAATGGGAATCTGTTCTTCAGTAACTGGGAAAGTCTTAAAAAGACGTTGTATCGTTATGAAGATAAGACTTACGGCATTAAGCGTGTCGGTCGTGGCGGTGGCAAGGGTAATCCTGTGTTCATTGCTTTCGATTCATTGAGCGAAGAGATGCAGGATGCCATCGGTGATCCGCGCAAAGGTGAACATGTACTGATGCGTTTTTTCGAGATAGACCAGGCGGCTGTGAACTACTTCAACGGCGTGCGGACTAAAACAGGCGGGCTGGATGACAAAAAGAAACGCGAATACGTGACCAACGCTTCGCTACTGAACGCTGCCATCCGGTTAGCGCAAGCCCGCCGCATGGAGTGGACGAGCAAAGGGAAAACGGCTATGCGTAGCCTTGACACTACTGTTTGCGAAGATTTGCTGTCATTTAAGCCCATCCTTAAGAAGCGTTTCCAACGTGACTTTGATTTACCGGAAAACATAAAACGTCTGATTGCCAAATACCGCCAATATCGTGACCTGGAAGGCGAAGAACGTTACGACTTCCTGATTAACGGCCAGTATGGCAATAAGAATGCCGCTATCAAGACACAGCAACAGACGGCATTGCTGGAAAGCATGTTCATGAGCCAGAAATTTAAACCCACGCCTACCGAAGTGGCACGCCAGTACGACGCATTCCTGAGCGGTTATGTTGAAGTTATCAATTGCAGCACGGGCGAGGTGTATAATCCGAAGGAATTCGGGAAACTCAGCATGCGCACCATCACCGGATATCTGGGCGAATGGCAAAGCAAGATTGCGACTTACAGCAAGCGTGCCGGGAACAGGCAGCAGTTCATCAGTGATTTTATCCCTTATGCAAGCATGGAGCACACGGAGTTTGCAGGTGCTATAATCTCTGTGGATGACCGTCAGCCTCCATTCTGGTATGCCAAAGGAAAACGTATCTGGTTTTATTGCGGGGTAGATTTGGGATCGGAAGCTATCACCACCTGGGTATATGGCAAGAGCAAAGAAGGTATCATCGTTGACTTCTATCGTCAGATGGTGCGTAATTATGCCGAATGGGGCGTGTGTCTGCCAAACGAGATAGAGTGCGAAAGCTCATTGAACAGCAGTTTCCGTGAAACCCTGTTAAGCGAAGGTGCCATGTTCCAGGAAGTCCGCATGGAAGCCAATAAGGCACGCGGTAAACGCTGTGAACGATACTGGAAAGATTTGCGCTACGGAGTTGAAAAGAAAAGGGAAGGCTGGATAGCGCGCCCGGGAGCATTGAGTGAAAGTAATCAGAAATCGGATGAGAACCTGCCTATTATTCCTTACGACGAACTGGCTATGGATTGCCTGAGAGACATCGTTACCTGGAATAACATGCCACATACGCAACAAGATAAGTATCCCGGCAAGACCCGTTGGGAAGTTTTCTTGGAGAATCAGCATCCCGACCTCCAGCCTATCAACTGGAACATGATATTACCCTACATTGGCAAGAAAGCGGAAACAAGCTGTAAGGCAGGTACTATCAAGTTGCAGCGGAAAGAATTCTTCCTGGGGCTGAACGGTGAGATATCACGGGGTGACGAACTCATCAGCCTGATGGAACTGGTGGAAGGCAAGGAACTGGACGTGTACTGGCTGGATGGAAACAACGGTGAAGTACTGAAAGCATTGGTATATCTGCGTGGCGGTAGCCGGGTGATGTGCGAGGCTTATCTGAAACCCACTTTCCACCGTGCCAAGATAGAGCAAACCGCGCAGGACCGTGAGAACATGACTATCGTGATGGCTTACATCGAAACTATCAACGGTTACATTAGCCGCCGCAAGGCAAGCATTGAACGGGTGCTGGTGATTGACCGACGCGAAATGACCCTGAACAATAAATTCTCCATTCCCGGTATTAATACCCAACGGTATAATGTCGATCCGCTGGAAGAAGCGGAAGCATTGCCGGAATCGGATGAAACGGACACGCAGGATGAGGATACAGAGTACGAGATGGCCGAAGTTTTGGAACTGCCTCAAACGGATTTTGAAATGCCTTCAAAAGGGATTCAAATCCCCGCCTTGCAGAAACAAAGTCTCATCTCCAGAATAACAACAGCAAGTAATTTTTAAAAGATAAAGACCATGATTGAAATCAGTGAACAATTAAAGAATAAGGTGGTGGCAGCGTTGATTCGCGGCTTTGAGAACTACGGAGGTAACGCCCGGCAGTTTGCCCGCAAATATGGTATCAACGAATCCGTGTTTTCGGAAATCAGGAACGGAAAGACACAAAACAAGTTGAGTGTCCAGAAGTGGCTCAACATTGCCGCCATGCTGGGTGTGTCCACAACTGACCGCGTGTGGCGGATGGCCCGCACAGAAGTGTTCAACGTGATAGAACAGGATGTGATGTTCTGCCAGCAGTTCAGCCAGGCAATGATATTCGTTGATAAGTGTGCCATCGGGAAGACTTATTCTGCCCTCTATCTGAGCCGTACGCTGAAGAATTGTTTCTATGTGGACGCTTCGCAATGCAAAACAAAGATACTTTTCACCCGCGCCCTGGCGCAGTCCATCGGCATAGATGGCGGCGGACGCTATATGGAAGTGAAGAAGCGCATCAAATACGCATTGAATGCCCTTGATAAGCCTATCGTCATCATCGACGAAGCCGGAGACCTAGAATACAGTGCATTTCTGGACATCAAGGAGTTTTATAACGGTACCGCCAATTATTGCGGTTGGTATATGATGGGGGCGAACGGATTGAGAAAGAAGATTAGCGACGGAATCAGCCGTGAAGCTGTTGGGTATGAAGAAATTTTCTCTCGGTTCAGTGACAGTTATTCTCACGTGGTCCCTTCGGGCAAGGATGAGCAGATAGACTTCTACCGCAAGCTGCTGACCGATGTGCTGAGCGTGAACATGACCGACCAAAGCAAGCTAAAAACTATCGTCAACCAGTGTCTGACAACTTCCATCGGAAACACCATCACAGGGCTTCGCCGTGCAGAGAAATTATTAATTCTTAATTCCTAATTACCATGGTCAGAACATTATCAGTCAAGAACCTATATTCCCAACGCTTCACTACCCTTCCCATCGAAGGAAAGTATAAAGAAGCGTTCGACCACCCTTCCGATTCGGGTCTGTGGATTATCTATGGTAAGGAGAAGAACGGCAAAACGACTTTCGCGTTGCAACTGGCCAATTACGTGAGCACGCTGAGACGCACGCTGTACATCAGTGGAGAAGAAGGGATGGAAAAGGAATTCACCGCATGCTGCATGCGTGCCGGAATTGAGGAAACGAACAACGGTATACATTTTATTGATTACGAACCGATAGACGAACTTCGTGAGAGGCTGAACAAACGCAGGTCGGAATCCATCATTTTTGTGGATAACGTGACCGTGTATAATGATGAACTGAAAAACGGCGAACTTCGCAAGCTCCAGAAGGATTACCCGAAGAAACTGTTCGTCTTCATCGCCCACGAAGAAGCCGGAGAGCCTTACACCGCCACCGCAAAACTTTGTAAGCGGCTTGCCAAAATTATTTGCCACGTGGAAGGCCTGGCGTGTGATGTTAGCGGTAGATGCCCGGGCGGACGGATTATTATCAATGAGGAAAAGGCATCCCTCTATTATGGTGAAAACTTAAAAGTGGAAGAATATGGAACAGAAGACGAAGAAACCGATCAGCAATAAGCTGATCCAGAAGTTACATGTGATTTACGGTGCCCATGGCATTGATGATGAACAGAAGAAGGATATCCTGTTGAGACTGACGGACGGGCGTACCAATACTACCAAGGAACTGACTTTAAAAGAGGGTATATATCTGTGCGGTTATCTGAACGGGGCAAAGAGCGAGAACCGGGAACTGACCGCTGGGGAACGCGAATTGAAGAAACGGCGTTCGGCAGTGTTGAAACGTCTGCAACAGATTGGAGTAGATACAACTGATTGGGGTGCGGTCGATGCTTATTGTTTATCTCCCCGCATAGCCGGAAAGAGATTCCGATATCTGGATGAGGAAGAACTGATACGTTTGGTGCCTAAACTGGAAGCAATCCTTAAAAAGATAGAGTGATGAAGAGTAAGGAGAATGACAGTGTGGAGCAACACCGCATAAACCGGATTAATATGTTGCTGGACAGGCTTGATAAGATACCCGGCGAATTAGACCGCATACATGAAAAGTTACTCAATCCCGCTGGGTTCACCAGAGATGAATATATCGCAATGGTAAGCCGTAGAGCCAATCTGTACGTGGAGTATGACCGCGTAGAGAATGAATTGAAGAAAGTATATAAGATGAAATTATAATATTAACCAATAAATCAAAAAGTTATGGATATTACAAAGTTATCAAGTGAAGAACGTGCCCAGTTGAAAGCCCAACTGGATGCCGAAGAAAAAGCGGAACGTGCCCGCATCGAGCAGGAACGTGAGACGTACAAACAGTTGGTGGACGCTACTGTCAAGGCAAGTGTGACAAAACTGCAACTACTGTCTGCCGAAATGATGCGTATCAAACAGGAGGTATTCAACGAGTTCGGTACTGTCATCAAGATGAAAAATGAACTTTTCAAAGTGAAGAGTGGTCGCCAGACTGACACGTTCACCACCAGTGACAGCCGTATGAGCCTCACGCTGGGCAACCGCGTGAACGAGGGCTGGGATGACACGGTAGAGGCTGGTATCGACATGGTGAAAGAGTATATCAAGACCATGGCCAAGGATGAAAACAGTGCCAACTTGGTGGATACTGTGATGAGTTTGCTTGCCAAGGATCGCAAAGGAGCGTTGAAGGCCAATAAGGTGCTGGAGTTGGAGAAACTTGCTGTCAAGTCGAAAGACAAACGTTTCCTGGAAGGAATCAATATCATCAAGGCGGCTTACCGCCCAGTGCCCACCTGCCAGTTTATCCAGGTGGAGATGAAGAATGAACAAGGAAATGCGGTGAGTCTGCCGCTGTCACTCTCAGCAATGTAAAGGTATGGCAAAGACGTTTTTTAGTTCGATCATCCCCAATGATAAGCCTGCGTGGTTGCTGAATGTTCAGAAAGCGGTGGAAGACGCGACCCGATGTATGTCCTTACAGGGCAATGAACGGGATTTCATGAATCTACAAGCTTTCATCAATGCGGAGATCACTGCCCAACGCTCACGCGGAAACATCCGTGCGGAGAACGTGGAAACGGAGCTTCGGACAGATGAAGGACGGACGGTGATACACATCTACAGGAATCATCAGTTGGTACAGACTTATTACATTGAATAGCGTATGATTATTGCAGTAGATTTTGACGGGACGATTGCCAGGAGCAATTATCCCGTCATCTTGGGGGAACAGCCCTATGCGGGCGAAGTGCTGCGACAGTTGCACGAGGATGGACATTATATCATCATCTGGACGTGCCGTTGCGGAATGCATTTGCTGAATGCCATCAACTGGTTGCTGGAGCGTGGTATTCCCTTTGACCGGGTGAACGACCATAATCCGGAGAATGTGGCGAAGTACGGCGAAGGAGGAAAAAAGGTATATGCACATGTGTACATTGATGACAAGAATCTAGGAGGCTTTCCCGGATGGCGTGAATGTCTGGAAACAATACGCGATCAAGATGCGGAATACCAGTTAGCTAAAATGACGTATCATGAAGCGTATCCCTGAGAAATTCATCGTGCAGATAGATAATTTCCACGTGACGGAATTTATCTTCTATTGGAATTATTACGGACAGCCGTGTTCCCTGCTATTCCAGAAGCCTAAGACGGAAGGATTGACCGCAATCAGATTGGTAATAGATAGCGACGAAGCGGCAAGCTTCCTATACAGGGCGAAGGAAAAGACAGGATGCAGGCTGTATCAAGTAGATAAATAATCCTTTAAAATGCATAACCAAAACAACATTAGCAGTTTTATCTCCGGTCCTTGCGGCTAAGCCAAGAAAGGACTACATCAATCACTTCAGACAGAGCAAACCGCTCGAAGGCGTCTATTTCGCGGACTTTATCCGTGAGGTAGTCGAAAAGAAATCCAGACGCAAGTCTGCACAATATCCCGCCGTTTATGATGCTGTCATCAGGCACATCAACCGCTTTTCCGAGGAGTATGATTGCGATATCTTCACCAACTCAATCACTGAGGAGTTTCTGGATGATTTCATTGTCTATCTCGAAGAATGCGGATTACGACATAATACGATCGTTGGTTACATCTTAAAAATTCAGTCTATGGTACGGAAAGCAAGCCAGTATAATTATGCGGTAGACCCTTCTTATGAAGGGATTGACATCCGGCTGGAGGAAACCTCGGCAGTATTCCTCAGTATGAACGAAATTACGCGTATCTATTACTACAAGTTTGATAAACAGGATAAACGCCGGGCTAAAGAGCGCATTCGTGATTTGTTTGTGGTAGGATGCCTCACTGCTCTTCGTTATTCGGATTATTCCACGCTGACAAAGGATAATTACCAGAACGGATACATCGTAAAGCGGACAAAGAAAACCAACGTCGATGTGAAGATTCCGGCACATGATTACGTAAAAGAAATCTTTGCAAAGTACAACGGTAGCATTCCTTGCGGTCTGTGCATCCAGTATTTCAATAAGTATTTGAAGGTAATCATGCGGGAGATCGGGCTAAATGATAAGATTACCTACTCATTTACCAAAGGCGGGAAGTTACAAACCGTCACCCGTGAGAAATGGGAACTTATCAGTAGCCATACGGCCCGCAGAAGTGCCGCAACTAACATGTATCTCACTGGACGCATGAAGACACTGGAAATCATGAAACTGACGGGTCATCGGACGGAACAGAATTTCTTCCGCTATATCCGTTTGACGGGTGATGATATGGCACGGGCCATAAGCGGCGATATGTATTTTAGAAAGTAATAACCGGGCCTTCCCCAGTTATTCGGGGGAGGCTCATAAAATAAAGTAATGAACATCGGATTAATAGACGTGGACGGTCATAACTTCCCCAACTTGGCACTGATGAAGTTATCTGCCTGGCACAAGTTACAAGGCGACACCGTAGAGTGGTACTCTGGTATTGAATACTATGATCGTGTTTACATGAGCAAGGTATTTGCTTTCTCCCCTAATGATGAAAGAGTTGTGCAAGCCGATGAAATTCTGAAAGGCGGTTCCGGGTATAAATTGTTTGATCAATGGTTACCAGATGAAATAGAACATATCTGCCCAGACTATTCTCTCTATCCAATGTACAAAGAAGCATACGGATTCCTAACACGGGGTTGTGTCAATAAGTGCTCTTTCTGTATAGTGCCTCGAAAAGAGGGAGTGATACGTAAGCACGCCGATATATTGGAGTTCCTGGATGACAGAAAGTCCGCTATTCTGATGGACAACAATGTCATCGCATCCGACTGGGGTCTGCAACAGATAGAGAAGATTGCTTCCATGAAGATAAAGGTCGATTTTAATCAGGGCATTGACTGTAGGCTTATCGCAAAGGATAAGAGCATAGCCAAGTTACTTGCCCGCGTATCATGGATAAGACATTTGCGTATGGCTTATGATAATTCGGCCATTACAGACGAAGTGACGACTGCAATAGCCTATTTGAAAGAGGCCGGTGTATCTGTGCACAGAATCTTCTTCTATATGCTTGTGAAGGACGGACAGATTGAGGATGCCGAAAAGAGGGCTTTGCTCCTTGATTCTTTGGGCTGTACACCGTTCGCTATGTCTTACCGGGACTTAGATAAAAACACACCGGTATCGGACGAACAACACCGCTTCGCGTGGTGGTGTAACCAACGGCAGGCATTTAAGAGTTGCCGATTTAAAGACTTTAATCCGACAACAAGAGGAAAAGAAATATTAACTCAGCCAAGTTTATTTGGCGTATAATAAGAATAATAATGAACATAAGGAATAATGATTTATCAGACAAAAGTATTGTCATTAATATAAGTGATGAAGTTTCAATACGCCTCTGTAAGCAGCAGTATGACGAATTTATTAGTCTTCTCCTACCAGATATAAAACAGGAATTTAAGTACGCTTATATTGTCCAAAAACAGGCAAATGAGCAACGTTTTGACTGTCTCCGCTTTATGTCAGAAATTCGTGAGCTATTCTACGATTGCTCTTGTGATATCTGTTTGCTGAGAGATATGAGTGAAGTAGACCCAGAAAGGCTATCCGAGATATTGGATAAGTATAGTAATTTATTAGGGTTTAAAGAATAACCAAATAAAGACATGAAGAAAAGATATAAATATCATATACTGTTTTCTATATATTTAATCTGCACTATACCCGTGCTTCCTATCATTTTCATCACTTATCTATTTGATAGAATTAGCGATTGGATAAGTCATAAGTATGAATCTGTCAAAGACGAGATAATTAGAAAGTATAAACCCTTATAACAGAGAAGAAATGGATAAATTATATTTTGAAACAAGAAAGGCAGAAATTCAATCAGAGATTGATAGTTGGAAACAAGAATTAAAAGACTTGGAGGATGAATACATATCCTCTAATCAAAAGTTTCCTATTGGGAGTAAGGTTTGTATTACTACTCCTGCACATACAGGAATGGTGTTATCTACTCGTGAGAAAATTATGTTACCAGAAGCAAAAAGATACTCTTACGTAATTGGCTATGAAATACGATATAATGAGGTTGTACCCATTCTGATGAAAGCAAAGAAGGATGGCACTATTTCAAAAAATCGGGATTATATAACATTTGAAAGAGTGACAGTTGAACTGGCGTAAAACATGATAAAAAGGAACTAAATGAATCTGCAATCCAAAATAGATTACTCCATCGCCTTGCTTCGCAAATGTGAACAGATGGCACTTGATTATGATCCGGAGGATGGCTTCTATCTTGCGTTCTCCGGTGGAAAGGATAGCCAAGCTCTCTACCACATAGCGAAGATGGCAGGAGTGAAATTTAAGGCTCACATGAACCTTACAAGTGTTGACCCGCCGGATGTGATTCGTTTCGTGAAACGGAACTACTCGGATGTGGAACTGATAAAACCAAAGATGTCCATCTATGATATGGCATTAAAAACACACCTTCTTCCGACACGACGGTTACGCTGGTGCTGTGCAAAATACAAAGAGATGTCTGGCGCAGGAAAAGTAACTCTAATCGGCATTCGTAAGGCAGAAAGCGTAAGGCGTTCTAAGCGGGAAGAGATTGAGATAAGCAACCATAAATTCAGCGGGAACTTTGACCAATTTTCAGAGCACAAAGAACAGATGGTTACTTGTGTCGGAGGCAAAGACAAGATCCTTGTTTCTCCGATTATCCATTGGACTGACAGAGACGTGTGGGATTTTCTGAATGGGAATAAGATAGAGCATTGTTCTTTGTACGATGAAGGATATAAGCGAATAGGTTGTATTCTTTGTCCGATGTCAAACTACAAGGATAAACGAAAAGACTGCCAGCGTTTTCCTCATGTGAAACGTAAATGGATTCAGACCATACAAAAGCTGATTGATGCCGGATATATCAACCACAACTTTACCGATGCCGAATTTGGTTTTAATTGGTGGATAAGTGATAAAGGGTTTGGCCAATATTACGCAGATGAAGTGCTGCAGCAGAAAATAGAGTTTAACGAATAACAAATAAACAACGAATCATATCGAGGAGCACCTCGGAATGATATTCAATAAACATAATAACTAACCCTTTAAAATGATACAGCCAAAG
>ERZ837910.1873-NODE-1873-length-27534-cov-21.734525_pt1 | contig 27534 bp, 27 predicted proteins | sample MGYA00519940_ERZ837910 | MGnify/ENA primary metagenome ERZ837910 (study PRJEB31850, sample SAMEA3708825) | human gut metagenome | biome: human gut; feature: human-associated habitat; material: faeces | place: China | collected 2014 ... | reverse complement strand
AAGATAGGTAAAGCCAACATGAAATAAACCGCTTCGCTTTCGCGAGGCGGTTTTTGTCATCTTTTTATAAAATTGCAGTCTGCTTTTGCGGATTTGTTTGCACAGAGGAATTATATGTGGTATACTGACAGCAATTTCCACAAAAGGAGGCCGCATATGAAAAGAACGCTGTGCTGCATACTGGCTGCCATCATGCTGACGGGGTTGTGGGGGTGCGCGCAGAAGCAGGTGGAGACAAAAAAGCTTTGGGTGGTGACGGAGGTTTCCTGCTCCGATGGCATGAATTACCAGGCGGAAATGATTGCCAGGCGCATGGAGCAGGCAAATCCCGGACTGACGGTGGAGCTTGAGATTCTTCCCACGGACCCGCAGGAGCGGGAGGCCCGGCTAACGCAGCTTCGGACAAAAATTATGTCCGGAGCGGGGCCGGATGTCTATCTGCTGCCAACCGGAAGTACCTTATCGACGGACTATGTAAATGAGTACCATCGCCGGGTAACCCAAACAACACAGGTGGAACCGCTGTTTCTGGACGTGACCCAGGCCATGCGCTCCGGGCAGTTTCTGGACATCAGCGCCTATTATGAAAGCGACGATGATTTGAATACTGCCGCGCTGAAGCGGGAGATCATGGATGCGGGCACCGTTCATTCCCGCCGCTATGTGCTGCCGCTGCGGTTCAACATCCCGGTGATGTTTACCGACAAGGACCTTTGGGAGCGCTTCGGTCTATCGGAGGCCCTGCTGGAGTCCGATGGACTGACCCTTTCTCGGACACTGATGGAAAATGCAGGAGATGACTATATCGTCACCGGTCTGCGGCTTCCGGCAGACCTCAGCCTGCTTTCGCAGCCCTTTGATTACGGCACGGAAACGCTTCAGATAACTCAGCAAAACATTGCGGACTATATGCGCTTGTACCAGCGCTGGCGGGCGGCGGCTGTCCCCGGGGAGCAGGCGCTGGTGGATACGGCAATCGAGGCGTATCTGTCCGGGCTGGACGAGATCCGGCTTTGGGCTCTGGAAGGGCCGATCCGGGATATGTGCCAGTCTATTGGCGTATTCAACGATCTTTCCCAGTACATCATGATGGATGTCCATTGGAGCACCGGGGGCTTCCCGCTGTATTCCTGCACCATGGCAGAGGCGCTGGAAACCCTCGCTGTGGAAAAAACCTATGCTTCTATCTATGGAGAGGAGCGGAACCTGGCCTGCTATCTCTTCCGGAATTCTGCCGGATGCGTGACGGCCAGTGTGACCTACTGGGGCGCCCTCGGCAGCGGAACGAAAGTGCCGGAGCTGGGGTATTCCTTCCTGCGGCAATTCCTGGAGGAGGAATTCCAATGGGACCAATACCGCCCCAGAGAGGATACCCAGAAAAAGCAGGAGATCGCAGAGATCCAGTGTCACGGGCAGGTGGAGAACAGCTGGCCGGTCCGGACGGTTGGCTCTGCCGCGGCCCTGTGGGAGACCCTGCGCTATCAGAACCGGGATACGGTCTATTCCGAGCGAAAGGAGTCCAACCAGGTTGGCGCGGCGGCAAGGGCGCTGCAATTTCGGGATGAGGAGATTCCGGCCCTGTCCTGGAACATTGACGAGGTCCGCTTTCCGATTACCATTACCGGGACGGACAGTATGGAAAGTGCTTTATCCAGGCTGAATATGGAAGACGGAACGCCCACGGACGTGGATATCGACGAGTTGGCCCGGCAGGTCTACCAGGGCCTGTGGTGGCATCTGGCGGAGGGATAGTGCTTTTGTAGAAGACAAATGTTCGCTATCAGAAAACTTTTTCTTGACAAAGCAACAAAACTGTGCTACCATGCACATAGACGAGGTTGGTATCACGTCTCGTCGAAAGTCTATACTCCAGTAAAAACATAGGAGGCATGTGTATGAAAACCTGTAAAAAGCTGCTCACCCTGGCTCTTGCCCTGATTCTGCTGATGTCCGTTCTCGTCCTGCCTGCCATGGCCGCACCACGATACGCTATTGGCCCATGCAATTATTGTGGTGGACCGACGGTTTTTCGAGGGATGACTGACACAACCCCACGTTACACCAAAGCGGAATGTACTGTGTGCGGACGGTTGTCTTATTTTGTAAACTGAAAACTGAGCAAATCCAAGAAATAGCGGGAGCTTTTGAGCGCATCCGCTATTTCTGAATTTCAAGGAGGCCGAAGATGAAAACAACGTTCTTTTATCTGCTGCTATTCATACATCTTCTGTTTCTTTGCGGCTGCAGTGCACGGCGCACTGTCTCCAAAACAGGACAGGTTCTCTGGGTCGTTACAGAGGCTTCCTGCTCCGACGGAATGAATCTTCAGGCGGAAATCATTGCCAAGCGCATGGAAAAGGATAATCCGGGCCTGACCGTAGAACTGGATATTCTTCCCACGGACCCGCAGGAGCGGGAAATCCGGTTAAAACAGCTGCGGACCAAAATCATGGCCGGAGACGGACCGGACGTCTATTTGCTCCCTACCGGCGGAACACTGACGCAGGATTATCGCATATCTGAAAGCTGGTTTCTGCGATTTCGGGAAATATCCATTGCCCCTCTGTTTCAGGACGTCGAACAGGCCATGCGTTCGGGCCTGTTCTATGACATACAGACCTACTATGAAGCGGATAGGACACTGGGAAAGGACGCGCTGAACAGCCAGATCATGGACGCTGGTACTCTTGGCAAAAAACGTTATCTGTTTCCCCTGCGGTTTGATATTCCCGTTCTGCTTTCCGATTCCGACCAATGGACTTCCTTTGGGCTGGATGACCTGCAAATGCATGAGGATGCCTGTTCTGTTGTCGAGCACTTGCTTGCGCGGGAGAATGGAAAAGATGTGTCGGCCGGAATTCAGCTTCCAAAGGATATGTCTCTCCTGTCGCCACCCTTCGACTACTCCACCGAGAAATTAAGCGCGGATGCCGATGAGATCGCCCGGTATCTTCGCACCTATCAAAAATGGAAGTCCGCGGCAATCCCGTCTGAACACGAGATCATCTTTTCCGCCAGAGAGATATCCAACGCTCTGATTCCGGAATTGGACAGGGATTTTCTTTCCGCTGTGTATAACAAAAGCTTGAACCAGATGGCGGATGTCAATACCATTTCAAAATACATCAGCTTCGGGGTCCATTGGAGTACCCTGGGGATTCCAATGTACAGCTGTTCTCTAGCGGATTCTCTGACAACTCTCGGCATAGAAAAAGCCGCGCAGGCTGTTTTCCATAGAGGATCCTCTATAAGGATGTACCCCATGCGCGCGGCGAATAACTCCGTAGCCGCAAGCATCACCTATTGGGGGGCTGTTGGCGGCAGCTGCCAGGACCCGGCGCTTGCGTACCGCTTTTTGCGGCAGTTTCTATCGGAGGAATTCCAGTGGGGCCAGTATCGGCCGCGCGTGGAAAAGAGCTTTGCGTCAAATTGCGAGGACCCCCAATGCCCCGGTCAGGTAGAAAACAGCTGGCCGGTTCGCACAAGCGGTTCCGCGGCGGCCCTGTGGGACAACGCACAATACCAGGCGCTTTGCTTAGGTTCTGACCTTTGGACCAGCGGTAATCAGATATCCCTGGAAATACAGCGGGCATCCATCACCGACGCTGACATTCCCGCCCTTTCCTGGGACATTGATGAGGTGCGCTTCCCCGTGACCATTTCCGGGGCGGATTCTCTGGAGTACGCACTATCCCAGCTGAACGAGGCTGACGGGACGCCCACGGACGCGGACATTGACGCTTTGGCACAGCAAGTCTACCAGGGCCTGTGGTGGCATCTGGCGGAGGGGTAAACTATGACCTTTCGAAAAATCACCGTTTTCCTTTTGGTCCTGTGTCTGCTGTCCGGCCTGGACGGCTGCGGCATGAAGCAGGCGGACGAAAATACGTCCTCCCTCTGGGTCGTTACAGAGGCTTCCTGCTCTGACGGAATGAATCTCCAAGCGGAAATCATCGCCGAGCGCATGGAAAAGGAAAATCCGGGTCTGACCGTCCAATTGGATATTCTCCCCACAGACCCGCAGGAACGGGAAATCCGGCTGAAGCGCCTACGGACAAAGATCATGGCCGGAGACGGGCCGGACGTCTACCTCCTTCCCACCGGAAACCGGCTGCTGCTGGACGATGACGACGAGCGCGCCGCAAACATTTCGACCTCAGCTTTAGCCGTTGAACCGCTTTTTTCGGACATAGAGCAGGCTATGCGCGTTGGCCTTTTCGCGGACACAGAGCCTTACTACAGTCAAGACGACGCGCTGCCAAAGGAGGACTTTCAGCAGCAGGTCATGGCCGCGGGATGCGTCTCCGGCAAGCGCCTTATTCTGCCGCTTCGCTTTGACATCCCGCTCCTTCTGACGATCCCGGAATACTTTGACCGCTGCGGCATTGACGGGGAAGCGATGAATACCGACTGCATTTCCATGGCGGAGTATCTTCTTTCCCGGGACAACTGGTCTGAGGTCGCCGGCGGCCTGACTCTCCCGACTGATACGCGGCTGCTGCCCAGCTGTCTGGACTACGATCACGAGCGAGTGCAGATATCCGTGGAAGAGATCGCGCGGTATCTGCACACCTATCAGCAAAGCACGTTTCTCGGGCAAAGGCAGAAAACGGCGATCATGGACGCGTGGGAGGAAACCCATTATACCAGGTACAAGCAATGGCTGACATCGACCTCCTCCAATGACGAGGATGACGTCTATATTATTTATCCGTTTACTGGGTCTTTTGAAGATTTTAACAGCACCTATGACTATATCGCACACGGCATTCATTGGATTGAAAATCTGCTTGGGCTTACGGTGTATCCCGTTTTTACATCCAATCTGACTGGGGCGCTGGAGTCCGTTGCCGTAGCAAAGCAAGCTGGGCACACGCTGCGGATGCTCCCGATGCGGACCTCCGACAACAAAATCGCGGCTGCCGTTACCTATTTCGGCGCAGTCGGGAGTAGCTGCCGGAACCAGGAGCTGGCATACCGCTTCCTGCGCGAATTTCTGACGGAGGAATTTCAGGGCGGCCTGTACCGCCCGCGGCTCCGCAAGAAAACGTACGCACCAAAGAACAGTCAGACGGACGGGCAGGTAGAAAACAGCTGGCCCGTGCTGGTAACTGGCTCCACGGCCTCCCTATGGAACTGCCTGAGATACCAATGCCAGGGGGCAGGCGACATGAGTGAATTTATCATTCGGCCCAAGTCTTCCTCGATCGGCCGGGCAATCATGAGCCTCCAGATCACCGACGCCGATATTCCCGCCCTTTCCTGGGAGATCGACGAGGTACGCTTCCCTGTCACCATTTCCGGGACGGACTCTCTGGAATACGCCCTTTCCCAGCTGAACGAGCCGGACGGGACGCCCACAGACGCGGACATTGAGGCGCTGGCACAGCAGGTCTATCAGGGCCTGTGGTGGCATCTGGCGGAGGGTTAAAGTATATGAAACAGGTATCCAAAAATACACGGCGCTGCGCCCGGGAGGGACTGCTTCTGGTCCTGCCGCTGACGGCGGGCTGTGGGCTATTTTACGCGGTCCCCTTTCTGATGGTGCTGCAAAACTCCTTCCAGCGGGGCACGGGCAGATCCCGGGAAAACGTTGGCATTGAGACCTACCGGAGTATGCTGCGCAGCGGCGTGTTCCAGCTGGCCTTCGGCAACACGCTGAAATTTCTGGCTGTGGCCCTTCCCCTGATTATTCTCCTGTCCTATGCCATCGCGCTGCTGCTGAAAAACCACGCGCGGAAGCATGAGGCACTGAAATCCGTCCTGCTGCTGCCCTACATTATGCCCGTGGTGGGCACGGTGCTGCTGGTGGAGCTGCTGTTTGCCCAGACGGGGCTTGTAAACAGAGGGCTGTACACTCTGGGGCTGCCCGTAGCGGACTGGCTTCACTCCAAGGCGGCCTTCTGGGTGGTGATTGCCCTGTACCTGTGGAAAAATACGGGCTACAGCGTGATTCTGCTCCTCTCTGGCCTTATCACGATCCCTGAGGATCACTATGCCGCCGCCTCTCTGGACGGCGCCACGGCATGGCAGCAGCTGCGCTATATCACTATGCCCCAGATGTGGTACAGTGTGTTTTTTGCCGCGGTGTTTTCCCTGATTAATGCGTTCAAATGCTTCCGGGAGATTTTTCTCATCGGCGGGACGCACCCGGACCAGAGCATCTATATGCTCCAGCACTTTATCAACAACGCCTTTGACAAGCTGAACTACCCAAAGCTGGCGGTGGCCTCCGTGCTGCTGCTTCTGGTTCTGACGGTGCTGTTCGCCCTGAGCTACCGCTGGGTCAGGCGGAAGGAGGCATACAAGGATGCGTAAACGGCCCGCTTATTTTTCCTCCTTTGCCGCCGTTCTGCTGACGGCGCTGTCCGTAATCCCCTTCCTGTACGTATTCGCCAAAAGCCTGCTTTCCGCCCAGGACGGCTTCACGCTTTCCTATTACTATCAGGTATTTCTCGCCCAGGAACAGTATCTGCTGCGGTTCTGGAAGAGCCTGGGGCTGTGCCTGTGCATCACGGCGGGACAGGTAGTCGTATCCACCCTGGCGGGCTACGGCTTTGCCAAATGCCGCTTTCCCGGGAAGAACGTCCTGTTCTTCCTGCTGATGGTGCTGATGATCATGCCTTTGCAGGTGACGCTGGTGCCCAACTACATCATGCTGGACAGGCTGGGGCTGCTGGATACCTACTACGCGCTGGTGCTGCCCATGATCTTCGTGCCTCTGGGCACCTTCATTATGACCCAAAGCTTCCAGGCCGTGCCCAACGAGATCATTGAAGCCGCCCGACTGGACGGCTGCGGGACCCTGAAGCTGATCTGCCGTATCGCGGTACCCATGAACAAGGCGGGACTGATCTGCACGCTGCTGCTGTCCTTCCTGGACGGCTGGAATATGGTGGAGCAGCCCATGGTCTATCTGGAGGATTTCGGGCGCTACCCCATTTCCGTAGCCCTGGCCTCGGTGCCGCCGGAGAACCCCACCGTACAGCTGGTGTGCTGTATTCTGGTCGCTCTGCCGCCCCTGTTCCTGTTCGCCTATTTTAACCGGGAGCTGGTAGAGGGCATCGCCCTGGGAGGAGAAAAATGAAAAAACAAGCCCTATGTTTCGGAAGCCTCATCCTGTACATCCTGATCGCCTGCACCATCGTATCCGCCTGGATCGAGGCCACCATGATGACCCAGGTAGAACAGGGACCCGTCAACACCAAGGCCGCCCACGAGGCCGTGACCCGGGAGCTGCCGCTGAGATCGCTGTTCGCGGACCAGGAGGGGCTGCACCTGTACGAAATCTACGACGGCACCGGATGGGAAAGCGGCAAACGCATCCGCGAGGTCAGCGGCTGGTCCCTGACCGGCGAATGCGTGTCCATCTCAGGCTTTCCCGATACGGCCTACGTCTTCTCCGCCACCCGCCAGCCGAGGGCCGGGGAGAAGGTGTCGCTCCTGGAATCCCAGGAGCGGGGAGACGACACTTACCTGCTGATTTTCGGAGGAGAGCTTCCAAAGGATGCGCAGCTTCCCCTGGAGGCTGTAGGCTTTGAGGCCAAAGGGAACGCGGCGCTGATGGAAATGCGGAGCTTTCCGGTTCCCTTTATGGAGCAGCGGGCAAAGACCGCTTCTGAGCTGACCGTTTTTGCGGAACGAATTTTCAGCTTGGGCGATACGGAGCAGTTTTTGAACCAGCTGCCCCGAATTGCCGGTGGGGCAGCGGTACTGCTGGCGGGGCTGGTATTTCTGATCGCCGCCTGGCGGATGCCGAAAGCGGGGTTGCTGCGCTGCGTGAACGGCGCCTTGGCCGCGCTGTGCCTGTGCCTGCTGCCCGGGACGCTCAGCAAGATCCTGCTGCCCGGTTCCCTGCTGCCGGAGGAGAACATCTTTGCGCTGTCCCATTACCGCACTGCGCTGGACACCGTTTTCAATGGACTTGCCGCCTTCCCGGATGCGTTTCTAGCGCTGGCGCAAGTGCGGGATACGGCATTTTCCGCAAGCGGAAGGGTGCTCCTTTTGGGTGCCGGAGTTGCGGCAGGAATACTGCTGCTGGAATGTGGCTTGCAATGGGCCCAAAAGTGCAGAAAGCGTCCCTCAAAATGAAAAATACACCGCGCGATTTGAGCTTTTCCAAATCGCGCGGTGCTGCTTTATTCTACGGTGACGCTCTTTGCCAGATTCCTGGGTTTGTCTACGTCCAGGCCCTTGGCGACGCTGACATAGTAGCCCAGCAGCTGCAAGGGGATCACCGCCAGGCTGGGGGCAAAGTGGGGATCGGTTTTGGGAATGTAGAGGACGAAGTCTGCATTGTCCTCCATGCTGTAGTTGCCGTAGGTGGTCAGAGCCATGAGGTAGGCACCTCTGGTTTTGCATTCCAGAAGATTGCTCAGGGTTTTCTCATAGAGCTTCTGCTGGGTCAGTACGCCCACCACCAGGGTGCCCGGTTCAATCAGGCTGATGGTGCCGTGCTTCAGCTCTCCGGCGGCGTAGGCCTCGGAGTGGATGTAGCTGATTTCCTTCATTTTCAGGCTGCCCTCCAGGCTGATGGCATAGTCCAGCCCCCGGCCGATGAAGAAGATATCCTTTGCGGCGATTTGCTTGGAGGCAAACCACTGAATCCGCTCCTCGTCCTCCAGCAGCCGCTCCATTTTCCCAGGCAGGGATTCCAGCTCCCGGACCAGGGCGGCGGCCTGATCGTCCGTCAGCTGCCCGCGGTCCTGGGCGAAGGCAATGGCCAGTGCGTAGACGGCCAGCAGCTGGGCGCTGTAGGCCTTGGTGGTTGCCACGGCGATTTCTGGACCGGCCAGAGTATAGAAGACGTAGTCCGCCTCCCGGGCAATGGTGGAGCCCACCACGTTGACGATGGCCAGGGTTTTGGCCCCCTGCTCCTTGGCCTTGCGCAGGGCGGCCAGAGAATCAGCGGTTTCACCGGACTGGCTGATGATAACCACCAAAGTGTTTTCCGGCACAAGGGGGTCCCGATAGCGGAATTCCGAGGCAAGCTCCACCCGGACGGGAATTTTTGCCAGATCCTCCAGCACATACTGGGCGGCCACGCCCACGTGGTAGGCAGAGCCGCAGCCGATAACCCATACCTGTCGGAAGGAGGCGACAGCATCCCTGGTCAGCCCGGTTTTTTCCAGATCAATGGAGCCATCCGTGCAGACGGAGCGCAGGGTATCCTCCACGGCCTTGGGCTGCTCGTGGATTTCCTTCATCATGAAGTGCTCATAGCCGCCCTTTTCGGCGGCTTCCGCATTCCACAGGATCTCCACAGGCTCTTTGGAAATTTCGTCCCCGTCCAGATTGAAGAAGGAGATGCCCTGGGGGGTCAGGCGGGCAAGCTCCAGATTGCCCAGATAGTACACCGTGCGGGTGTATTTCAGAATGGCGGGCACATCCGAGGCAAGGTACTGTTCCCCATCCTTGGTACCGAGGATCATGGGGCTGTCCTTTCGGGCGGCGTAAATCTCCCCGGGGTAGTCCCGGAACAGCACGGCCAGAGCATAGGAGCCGCGGATGCGGACCATGGCGTGGTTGATGGCGTCCACAGGGGTGTGGGCGTATTTTTTATAGTAGTAATCGATGAGCTTCACGGCCACTTCCGTATCGGTGGAGGAGTAGAAGGTATAGCCCTTGCGCAGGAGCTTTTCCCGCAGCTCCTGGTAGTTTTCAATGATGCCGTTGTGGACGGCGACTACGTTGCCGTCATCTGAGCAGTGGGGATGGGCGTTTTCCTCGCTGGGTTCGCCATGGGTGGCCCAACGGGTGTGGCCGATGCCGCAGTCTCCCGGCAGTGCGCGGCCGCAGTCCGTTTTTTCCTCCAATGCTTTCAGCCGCCCCTTGGCCTTGACAATCTGCACCGGTGTCGTTCCATCCCGCACGGCCAGACCGGCAGAGTCATAGCCCCGATATTCCAGCTTGGAAAGGCCGTCCAACAAAATCGGCGCGGCCGAATGCTTCCCTGTAAAACCAACGATTCCGCACATAGGTGTCATCTCCAATAAGAATCTTTGCTTCATCCGAAACAATTATCCAAATTGTAGCATAAACTTATCTAAAAATCAACTGCGAAATGAAAAGAAAGCTATCCTGCATTCCGGCAGCGGTAAGCGCATATATAAAAAATACAAAATGTTCAAGGTTTCCCTGAAAATTGGTATATAATGTGAAGAGCAGAGAGTGCGAACCTTTTAAGAAGGCCAGCTTTTTCCTGCTGAGGGAGCCTTTGAAAACCTCTGCGGCGGATGATCGGCCTGCTGTGGACTTTTCAAAGGTTCCTTAAAATTCCAATACTAGGAGCTGAAACTTTTATGCAGCATCAGATGTATTTGTCTGATTTGCGTTCTTTTGCCGCTTATCTGAGAGAAAATGAAAAAAGTTCTGTGACCATTGAAAAATACCTGCGGGATGTGAAGGTGTTTTACGGTTTTTGCGGGGGTGTGGTCACAAAAGAAAGCGTACTTGCCTACAAGGCGGAACTGATGAACCGGAAATACGCGGTGTCGTCCGTGAATTCCATGCTGTCCTCGATCAATAGCTTCCTGATTTTCAGCGGATGGGCAGAGTGCAGGGTGAAGTCCATCCGCATTCAAACCAGGGTTTACAGGCCGGAGGAGCAGGAGCTGACGCGGGAAGAGTACCAGCGGCTGCTGGATGCCTCCCGGGAAAACCAGCAGCTGAATCTTCTGCTTCAGACAATCTGCGCCACAGGGATCCGGGTTTCGGAGCTGCCATTTTTTCGGATTGAAGCGCTGGAGCAATCCGGGGCCGTGGAAGTGCACTGCAAGAACAAGACCCGGGTGGTCTTCGTCCCCTCACTGCTGCGCAGCCGGCTGCTGAAATATGCGCGGAAACGAAAGCTTCGGTCCGGCCCGGTTTTCGTTACACGAAACGGGAAGCCCCTGGATCGGAGCAACATCTGGCAGCAAATGAAAAACCTGTGCCAAAAGGCACAGGTTAACCCGGAAAAGGTATATCCGCACAATCTCCGAAAGCTCTTTGCGAGGACGTTTTACAGTGCGGACAAGGATATTGCCAAGCTTGCGGATATCCTGGGACACGGCAGCATTGAGACAACGCGCATCTATATTATGAGTACCGGCTCAGAGCACCGGGAAAAAATCGAGAGGTTGAATTTGCTTATGTAAAAAATAACCACATAATTCGTATTATGTGGTAAACGCCCAAAGGGATATACATATAACTCTACCTACTCTTTCCTGAATTATACAGCATTCCTATGAAAAAATCAAGACATACTTTCGACTTAATTTCTGACCCCATGCAGTTAGCGCACGCTAATTAAAAAACCGGAGTAATTGGAATTGCTCCGGTTTTTTTGCGCCTATTCCCCGGATTTTTCATCATAAAGAAGGGGAAAACACGATGTGCGCAACCACATAATACGAATTATGTCATAACAAGATTGGTTTCACACGAGACGATTGTCTCGTTGAAATAGGATCGCTGTAAAATTCGAGGAAAGGAGGCGCACGTTCAACGCGGGCGGCAAAAATCTTTGCCTGAGTTCCATCCGCCTGTTTTACAGATGATCTGTCGCCGGGATTCCCCGGCATATCCCCGGCGGTCGGCATTTGCCGGTTCCTGCGGCGAAAGCCGAAATCTTCCAGTATTCTATTTTTGGAGGTAATATCATGAAGAGAAAAGTTCTGGCTTCTTTTCTGGCACTCATGATGGTATTCTCCATGCTGCCCACCTCGGCTTTTGCTGCCGAAACAGAGTGTGCACATGAGCATACCGAAGAGGAAGTAAGAGAAGCAACCTGTACGACACCTCAGCGTGTTGTGCTGCATTGTCATGACTGTGAGCAGGATATTAAGATCCTGCAGGATGACCTGAGCCCCGCTCTGGGTCACGACATGGTCGTTGATGAGACACTGCCCGGTTACAAGGCAGCAACCTGCACCGAGGGCGGCCTCGACACCCGGAAGTGCAGCCGCTGCGATGTCACCGACAGCGTGGAAAGCGCTCCTCTTGGCCATAAGTGGAGCGAAAAAGAGGTCGTTAAAGAGGCCGACTGCGTGAATCCCGCCGGTGTCGAGCGGACCTGCGAGCGCTGCGGCGAGACAGAGCGCGTACCCTTTGAGGGCGAGCTGGCTGAGCCTGCACTGGGCCATGTGTTCGAGGAGAAGGTTGTTGCACCCACCTGTAAGGATGAGGGCTATACCCTCCACGAGTGCAGCCGCTGCGGCTACAGCTACAAGGATGCTGTGGTTCCCGCCGACAGTTCTGCCCATACACCCGTTGTTGGAAAGGTCCTGCGGCCTGCAACCTGCACTGCAGAGGGCATTGCCCACTATGTGTGCGAGGTTTGCGGCGTGAGCCTGGGCTACAAGACGATCCCTGCTGATCATGTGTGGGAAGAGTCCGGGCGCGAGGATGCTACCTGCGGCAAGGACGGCAAGGTTACTTACCTCTGCTCTGTGTGCGGTGAGACCAAGGAAGAGACCGTACCCGCAACCGGCGAGCACACCTGGGAAGAGAAGACCGTGGACGCTACCTGCACCGAGCCTGCAAAGGTCGGCAAGGTTTGCTCTGTCTGCGGAGAAGAAGGCGAAATGGAAATCGTTGAAGGCTCCAAGCCCACCGGCCATAAGCTGGTTCTGGATACCGACAACAAGAACTACAAGGCTGCTACCTGTGAAGAGGGCGGCCTGGACACCTTCAAGTGCGAAAACTGCGATTACACTGAGGAAAAACCCACCGAGGCCCTGGGCCACAAGTGGAATGAGGGCGAGGATCAGGCAGCGGACTGCGTGAATCCTGCCGGCGCCAAGTACACCTGCACCGTCTGCGGCGCAACCAAAGTGGACCCCTATGAGGGAGAGCTGGCCAAGCCTGCCGAAGGCCACAAGTATGAGAAGGTTGTCACCCCCGCAACCTGCAAGGAGGGCGGCTACACCACCTATACCTGCTCTGTCTGCGGCGACAGCTACAAGGACGATGAGACCCCTGTGGACGAGAATGCCCACGAGGCGAAAATTGCCAAGGTGCTGAAGGACGCAACCTGCACCACCAAGGGCATTGCAAAGTATACCTGCGCTATCTGCGGCAAGGACCTGGGCTACAAGACCACCGAAACCAGCCACGACTGGAAGGAAGTCGAGCGTGTTGAGGCCACCTGCGGCAAGGACGGCAAGGTAAGCTATGTCTGCACCAAGTGCGAGGATACCAAGGAAGAGACCATTCCCGCAACCGGCGAGCATGAGTTGGAGGAAGTCTTCCGGGATGCTACCTGCACCGAGCCTGCAATGGTAGGCAAGGCCTGCAAGAACTGCGACTACACCGAGGAAATGGAGCCTGTGGAAGGTTCCGAGGCGCTGGGCCACGACTTTGTCCTGGACACGGAGAACGAGAAGTATGTAGCAGCCACCTGCGAAGAGGGCGGCCTGGATACCTTTAAGTGCTCTCGCTGCGACGTGACCAAGGAAGAGCCCACCGAGGCCCTGGGTCACAAGTGGGACGAGGAGAACGCCGTCAACGTTCCTGCCGACTGCCTGCATGACGAGCATATGCTGGTCAAGTGCGCCAACTGCAACGAGACCAAGGAAGTTGCTTACCCGGATGGCGTAGGCGAAAAGGCCCTGGGCCACGACTATGTGGAGACCGTTGTGGAAGCTACCTGCTCTGCAAAGGGCTACACGCTCCATGTGTGCAGCCGCTGCGAGGATAGCTTCACTGACAATGTGACCGAAATCAACCCCGAGAACCATGTGTGGAAGGCAACCTCTATTAAGGACGCTACCTGCTCCGCTACCGGTGTTGAGAAGCGCGTTTGCGAGGCCTGCGGCAAGATTACCTATGCGGTATCTGAAAAGCTTCCCCATACTTTCGATGAGGAAGCGGAAATCGTTACGAAAGAGCCTACCTGTGCAGATGCGGGTGAAATCAGCAATACTTGCACTGTTTGCGGCGAGACTGTTGTCGTTGCCGCTGTGCCTGCTACCGGGGAGCATACGCCTGTAGAAATCCCTGCAACCGATACGATGACTGCCGGACTGAAGTGCTCTGTTTGCGGTAAAATTCTGAGAGAGCCTGTAGAAAAGGGAAGCTGCGAGCATGCAAATACCGTGGTGATTCCTGCGGTTGATGCTACCTGCACCTCCACTGGCCTGACTGCTGGCTTGGAGTGCGCGGATTGCGGTGCACTGCTGGTGCCCCAGGAGCAGACCGAGAAGCTGGCCCATACCGAGGAGGTCATTCCCGCAGTAGCAGCCACCTGCTCTGCCAACGGCCTGACCGAGGGAAAGAAGTGCTCCGTCTGCGGTGAAGTCCTGGTTGCCCAGGAGCAGACCGAGAAGCTGGCCCATACCCCTGTCGCCATTGCGGACGTGGCTCCTGGCTGCACCACTGCCGGTTCTCATGGCGGTGAGAAGTGCTCTGTTTGCGGGGCGATCCTGAGTGCTCCTGAGGTCGTTGCACCTGCTGGCCACCAGTACGGGGATGCCTTCTACGGCAGTGACGAGCAGGGCAGCTATGTTGGCTGGAAGTGCACTGTCTGCGGTCACGAGACCAAGACCTATCTGAGCTAAAAGCTGAATCCCTCAGAGAGAATCCAAAGCGACCTGCCGGACTGCGTTCCGGCAGGCCGCGATGCACCATAAAGGAACTGATTTATGAAAAAACTAATTGCTATTTTACTGACTTTTGCGGCAATTTTTGCTTTGACTGCCTGCGGCAATAAGGCGGCACAGCCGGAGACAACGGCTGCCGCGGCAGCTGCCGGGACGATTCCGCTGACCCAGGAGGAAACGGAACTGCTGGAAGCCATGGGGACGGATGTTCAGGTAATTGTGGAGAGCGACTATATCAACATGGTTCCTGAGCTGCTGTACCACGGCAGTGAATTTGCCGGTCAGGTTTTCCAGCTGGAGGGCTGCCTCCGGAAGGACGGCGACAGCGCCGTTATTTACCGGAATCTTGTCCACAACGGGGAGAAGACGGAGCTGGGACTGCCTGTGCGCTATCTGGAAAAGGAGATACCGGACGGTTCCTGGGTCCGCTTCACGGGAATTGCTGCCGTGGACGATGACGGGAATACCGTACTGGATACCGTGGCTGCAGAAGTACCGGAGCAAAGCGGTAAGGTAGACATGGACTGGGCTGGCGGCGAACTGCACCAGCATTAAAGGAGCGAATATGAAGAAAAATCGGATTTTAGCGGCTGTGCTGCTGGCCTCCGGCCTGCTGCTGAGCGTCCTGCCCACAAGTGCAAAGGCGGCAGGGGCGGTCTGTTCCGTTACCAACGGAGAGCACATTATCAAGGAGCGAACCGTCATTGCAGCTACCTGTGTAAAAAGCGGAATAAAGCAGATGTACTGCTCCGCCTGTGACGAGGTGCTCGTGGACAACATTACGATTCCCGCAACCGGCGTGCACACGGAGGTGTCCATTCCCGGCAGAGAAGCTACCTGCAAGGAAGAGGGCCTGACCGAGGGCAAAAAGTGTTCTGTCTGTGGCGAGATTCTGGTTGCACAGCAGACCGTTGCCAAAAAGGCACATACGGAAGTTGAAATTCCTGCAGTGGCCCCGACCTGCACCCAGGACGGCCTGACTGCCGGTAAGAAGTGCTCTGTCTGCGGTGAGATTCTGGCTGTGCAGCAGAAAGACCCCGCCAAGGGCCACACTGAGGTCAAGATCCCCGGTAAGGAAGCAACCTGCACCGAGACCGGCCTGACAGAGGGTGTGAAGTGTTCTGTCTGCGGTGAAATTCTGACTGCGCAGAACGTCATTGACAAGAAGGCACATGACTATCAGAAGGGTGTCTGCACCGTCTGCGGCGAGAAGGATCCCGCCTACACCCCTGCGCCGACACCTACAACGGCTCCCACCACTGCGCCCGCAGCCAGCACCAAGGGCCTGGACAATGTGCCCAAGACCGGTGACGTGATGCCCGCAGCAGTGCTCGGCGTGCTCGCCATTTTGGGTATGGGCGCTGTTCTTGTGAAAAAGGCATTTTCCGTCCGTTAATGAATTCTATATTTTTGGCGATGGGTGCAGCTGCGCCCATCGCCTTTTTGGAGAAATACCATGAAAACAGAGCCGAAATATCTGAAAAAGAAGCCCCATAGGGCGCACGGGAGAAAATCGATCGTGCCCATTCTGGGCGGGGTGCTGCTGGCCCTTTTGGTGCTGGATGTTCTTATCTTCGGCGGCGGTATGCTCATGAAGAGCAGCCGCCGGGAAAAGCAACTGGAGCGGCCAACGGAGAGCTATACACAATCCGCCGGGACACCGGCTTCTCAGCCGGAGGCGGCGATGCAGGCCTCCACTGCGCCGGAGGGGGAGCCCCAGACTGCGGCCGGTACCCAGACGGAGCAGGAGCCCGAGGTCATGCAGTTTTTGCCCTATCTGGAGGAAAAGCGGCAGGACAACCCGGATATCGTTGGCTGGATCACCATACCGGATACAAAGCTGGACTATCCCGTGATGTACACGCCGGAGGAGCCGGAAAAATATCTGCATCTGGGCATTGACGGGGCCTATAGCTTTGGCGGGCTGCCCTTTATCGACGCCAATTGCAGCATTTTGCCGGAGAGCGACAATCTGCTGATTTACGGGCACAATATGCTCAATGGCTCCATGTTCCGGACGATCATGAAATATGAGCAGAAAAATTTCTGGCAGGCCCACCCGGAAATCCTGCTGGACCTGAAAGATGAGCAGCGCACCTATGAGGTGATCGCAGCCTTTCGGGACAGAGTGTACTATGTAACGGAGGACTGTTTTAAATTCTATAAGTTTATAGATGCAGAATCCGATAAAGCCTACGATGAAGCCATCTCCTATTTCAAGTCCCATACAAATTATGATACGGGCCTGACTGCCAAGCGGGGAGACAAGCTGATCACGCTGGTGACATGCGCATCCCATACGGACAACGGCCGTTTTGTGGTCGTTGCCAGGGAAAAACGATCCTAAAAAAACATCCATCCCAAACTGCATGGGGTGGATGTTTTTTACGGGGGATCAGAAGTCCATGGGGCTCCACTCTACGTCAATAATCCGGTCCTTCTTGCTGTCACGGATAGCCTTGCTGATGCAGAAAACGGAATAGAGGTTCTGAATGCTGCCGACGATCAGGCAGATGCCCACGGCCATCATCAGTGCAGAGGCACCGCTGAAGGGGTTAAACAGAAGGTAGAAGCCAAGCAGGGTATTCAGAATGCCGAGGATCAGAGACAGAACCCAGTTGCCCAATCCGAAGCGGTGCATCTCCACAGCGGTCTGAATATCCATGACGCTGCCGAAGAGAATGTAGATACCGGCAGCCATGGGCAGAATTGCCGTGGCATCCTGGGGATGGATCAGCAGGAGCAGACCGGCCAGAATGTAGAGAATACCGGCACCCAGGTCAAACCGGAAGAACACCCCCGCAAATCCAAGCCGGAAGTAGCGAACCAGCTTGTACACACCGGCTGCGGTGCACAGCGCGCCAAGGATCACGCAGATGGTCACGGCGGAGATCTCCGGCCACACCAGCATCACAATGCCGAGAATCAGCATACATACGCTGACGGCAATGGCGCTAACCTGAAACTTTTTCCACAGGGCTTTCATAAAGCTCACTCCTTTATCTTTATACCGGAACTATACCACCAAATGCGCAATTCGGCTATAGACAGAAATGGGCCATTGATCAAATTCGGGGCAGCACCGCTTTGGGCGGTGCTGCCCTTAGAAGTCTGTGGATATACGCCTTGGAGCAGGCGCAGAGGCAGAGCACAGCCGATCTTACAGGTGCTTTTCCAGGAAGGCCTGAATGGCGGGCTGGGGCTCGAAGCCAACGGAGCGGTCTACCTCCTGGCCGTGCTTCAGGACCACCAGGCAGGGAATGCTGGAAACGCCGAACTCATGGGACAGGGGGAAGTTTTCGTCTACATCGATGCTGTAGAAGCTGACATTGGGCATATCATCGGCCAGATGCTCCAGAACAGGGGCAAGCATCTTGCAGGGGCCGCACCAGGTTGCGGAGAAGTCCAGCACGGCAAGCTCCTTTTCCTTGGCTTCGGACAGATCGTTATTTGTAATCTTGGTGATCATAATGGGTTACTCCTTTTTCTTTTGTTCGGCCAGATAGGCAGCGGCGCTGAGGGCGGCCACATTGCCCTGTCCGGCGGCTTTGATATATTGGTAGGGGGGGCCGGTCACATCGCCGCAGGCGAAGCAGCCCGGAAGATTGGTGCGCATTTGCAGATCCACCCGGACATGGTTTTCCTCCACAGCGATTCCCGGTACCAGTTTTTCCGGGGCCACGGCGGCACGCAGAACGAAGACCCCATCCACAGCATACTGCTTCTGAGAATTCGTTTCCAGAATGCGGGCATGACGGTCGCCCAGAATGGCGGTGGGCTTTTCCCGGATGACCTCCACACCCTCACCAACCTGGACTTCGTGGGGGGCAGCCGGGAAGTAGAGTACCTTTTCGCAGGTTTCCGCCAGGAAATCCGCTTCCCGGCAGCTCTGCGCCGAATAGCCCAGCACAGCCACGGTTTTTCCATGGTAGAAGTGGGCATCGCAGGTGGCGCAGTAGCTCACGCCCCGGCCGAGAAATTCATTTTCTCCCGGCAGGGCTTTGGCGGTCACGACCCCCGCAGCCAGAATCACGGTGCGGCTTTCGATCATTTCCTCCGGCGTCTGGATGGCGAAGTAATCGCCCATGGCGTAGACGGCGGTCACCTGCTTTTCGGTGATGGGAATGTCCATGCTTTCCAGGTGGTTTGAGAACGCCTGGGCCAGCTGGGCCCCGGTGACGTTGGGAAGTCCCGGGTAATTGAGAATGGAATGGGCCTTTTCCACCTTGTCGCTCATGGCCTTAGCACCGAAGAGAATCAGGCGCTTGCCCCGGACCTTGGCGGTAATGGCCGCAGAGACACCGGCAGGGCCGGTGCCGATAATGGCAATGTCGTAGCGCTCCATAGAAGCTCCTTGCGTTTGTATCAGTTTATTTTTTCTATATTGGCTTATTTTATACGGATGAAGATGATACGGATCACCTGAAAGACAATATCGCCAGTTTGAGATGAATCTGTCCTTTTTCGCAGTGGCCGATTCCCACATCGGCCACTGGGGTAAAATTCTTAAGTTGGTACCGGTATCCGGAAAAGCAAAGCCTGGATGTTCGGCTCAATCCTCCGGGAAGAGGGTTTGCTTGCAGTACTGGATGATGGAACGGCGGGTCACAATGCCGATAAAGGCATCCTTGTCGTCCACGACGGGGACGAAATTCTGGGTGGAGGCCCGGTCAATGAGGTCGTGCATGGAGGTTGTGACGCGGACGGGTACATTGTCTTTCCTGCGGGAAATCTCGGATATTCGGTGCAGCTCGGCCTGACGCATATCCATGAAGCACAGATATTTCAGGGCCCACAGCAGGTCGCCCTCTGTCAGGGTGCCGCGGTATTCTCCGCGCCTGTTGAGAATGGGAATTGAGGAATAACCGGCGGCTTCCATCTTTTCAATGGCCTGGCGTATGGTGCTCTCTTCGTCCAGGTATGCGCACATGGCCTTCGGCAGCAAAAAAAACAAGATATTGTTCATTCCGATCTCCTTTTCCGTGGCGGTCGATCATCTCCCGCCGTCTGTATCATTATAGCACAGCGGAAGGGAAAAAGTATGAACAATTGTTGACAAAGTTACTATGCGCGGCGGATATTATTTTCTTAACAATTGTGCAGCCTGCATAAAAATTGGCGGCTCAATTGTGGAAGGAGAACTCCGTGCAGTCCAGGCTTGTCAACACACATTCCGCGTCGGTGCCGCATTTTGGAGGAATGAACAGGGAAGTCCGTTCTCCGGGGAGCCTTTGCCCCCAAAGCGCCGAAATATGGGCCGGATCGGGCGAAACGGAACTCTACTGCGGGGAGAATCCCGGCCTCTCCGCTGTGTAGAGGGTAGAATCCACGGCTGTAGGTACCAAAGAAACGCAAAAGCTGCTATACTGAGAGAAAAGAAAAAAGAACGGAAACGCACCGGCGCTTCCGGAAAGGATGTGTGTGTTATGACATTCAAGCGGACAAAGCTGGCAGACCGGATGCTGCCCAACTATTCGGTGGGCGAGGAAATTATGAATACGGTTACGCATATTGTGGGCGGGGCCATGGGCGTGGCGGCCCTGAGCCTGTGCGTTACCTTTGCGGCGCTGCACCGCAATATCTACGGTGTGGTCTGCTCGGCCATCTATGGCTTCTGCATGATCGCCCTGTACAGCGTATCCAGTGTTTACCATGGGCTAAAGCCCGGCATGGGAAAGAAGGTCATGCAGGTCATTGACCACTGCACCATCTATTTCCTCATCTGCGGCACCTATACGGTGATTGCCCTGTCGGCCATCCGGCCGGTGTATCCGAAGCTCGGCTGGGGGCTCTCCGGCTTTGAGTGGACCATGGCGGTCATTGCCACAGTGCTCACGGCCATTGACCTGCGGGCCTATCGGGTGTTCTCCATGATCTGCTATATCGGCATGGGCTGGGCCATTATCCCCTTTGCCAAGGTGGTGCTGGAGGTTTTAACTCCCAGCGGCTTCTGGCTGCTGCTTTTGGGCGGCATTGCCTATACCATCGGCGCCGTGCTCTATGGCATTGGCAGTAAGAAAAAATGGATGCACTCCGTATTCCACATCTTTGTAGATATCGGCAGCCTGCTGCATTTTCTGTGCGTGCTGCTGTACGCGGTATAACGCAAGGGGCTGTTAGAAAACGCTCTGTCATTGCGAACCAGCGCGCACGCTGGTGTGGCAGCGACATACTTTTCTAACAGCCCCTTCCGTATTTACCAGCCCAAATCCTCGGATTCGGCTTTTTTCTGACGCGTCAGCAGCTTTTGAACGACGGCCTTGGGGTCGGCGTTTTCATAGAGCACGTGGTAGGCCGCGCTGACGATGGGCATTTCTACGCCCTCTCTCTGGCACAGCTCCCAGGCGGACTTTGTAGCATAGTAGCCCTCCACCACGGCGCCGACCTGGGCCATGGCCTCCTGGGGGGACAGCCCCTGACCGATGAGAATGCCGGCCTGCCGGTTCCGGGAGTGGACGGAGGTACAGGTGACGATCAGATCGCCCACACCGGAGAGACCCGCCAGAGTCTCTTTCCGGGCCCCCATGGACACACCCAGGCGGGCCATTTCCGTAAGGCCCCGGGTCATGAGCATGGCCTTGGTGTTGTCCCCATAGCCAAGGCCCGTGACCACACCGGCGCACAGGGCGATGATATTTTTCAGGGCCCCGCCCAGCTCCGCGCCCACGGCATCGGGGCTGGTGTAGACCCGGAAGGTCTCGGACATAAAAGCATCCTGGACGAATTCCGCCTGACGCTTGTCCTCACAGGCGGCGAGGCACCCTGTGGGCACCTGAATGGCCACCTCCTCGGCGTGGCAGGGGCCGGAGAGCGCCACAACGGGACGGCTCGTCTCCTGGGCCACGATCTGGCTCATGCGCAGCAGGCTCCCTTCCTCAATGCCCTTGGTTACGGAGACCATAACGGTGCTTTCGTCCAGATAGGGTGCCACGGTTTGGCACACGGACCGGATGGGGAAGGAGGGGGCTGCAATGACCACCAGCCCACAGCCCCGGACGCACTGGGGGTCTGCTGTGCAGAGAAGCTGGGGCGGAAGCACGGCATTTTTCAGCCGGGGGTTGACCCGGGTTTCCTGGGCCAAGGCTGCCTTTTCCGGGCTGCGGAACCACAGGACCGTGTCATGGCCGTTGCGGCTGAGCTGGCAGGCCAGGGCAGTGCCCCAGGCACCGGCGCCGATGACAGCTGCGTTCATTTTGTTTCGCCCCTTTTGAAGAAATATGTTTTTCGTTCCTGGCCCCTGACCAGACGGCCGATGTTTTCCCGGTGCAGAAAAATAGCCAGGGCGCTCAGGCACCCGGACAGGATCAGCACGAAGGGCCTGCCGGGATAGAACAGCCAAAAGCTGACAAAGAAGCCCAGGGCGCACAGCACCGAGGCCAGGGAAACATAGTGGGTCAGAAAATACACCAGGGCGAAGACCGCAAACAGGATAAGGCCTACCCGCCAGTCCGTGACCAGAGCGGCTGCAAATCCGCAGACGATGCCCTTGCCCCCCCGGAAGCCCAGAAAGGCGGGAAAATCGTGGCCCAATGTGGCGGCCAGGCCGCCCAGAAGCATCCCCTCCGTCCGCAGGCCGTATTTCCCCAGCAGCCAGCCGCCCAGAAGGCAGGAAGCCGCCGCCTTTGCCGCATCAATGAGGATGACCAGCAGGGAAGTGCGCTTTCCGTAGTTGCGGAAGAAATTGGTGAAGCCGGCATTGCCGCTGCCGTGGCGGCGGACATCGTCCTTTTCCACCAGCTTGGACAGCAGGATGGCTCCGTTGATGCCGCCCAGCAGATAGCCCAGTACACATATCAGCGCAATGGAAACGGCCACGGCTTACTCCTCCTTGTCGCCCTTCTGGCGAATGGTGATGCGGATGGGCGTGCCCTGGAGGCCGAAGACCTCCCGGATCTGGTTTTCCAGGTATCTCTGGTAGGAGAAGTGGAAGAGCCGGGCATCGTTGCAGAAGATGACGAAGTGGGGGGGCTTGGTGCCGGCCTGGGTCATATAGTAGATCTTCAGGCGGCGGCCCTTGTCCGTAGGCGGCTGCACCCGGGCGGTGGCATCGGCCAGAACGGCGTTCAGGCTGCCGGTGGTGATGCGGCTGGTGTTCTGCTTGTGGACCTCCTGAATGGTGTCGAACAGCTTGTCACACCGGGCGCCGGTCAGGGCGGACAGGAAGATGACGGGGGCGTAGAGCATATAGCTCAGGCCCTGACGGACCTTGGCCTCCATGTCCCGCATGGTGTTGGTCTCCTTGTCGGCCACGGCGTCCCACTTGTTGACCACGATGACGGCAGCCTTGCCTGCCTCGTGGACCAGACCGGCAATTTTGGTATCCTGCTCGGTGACGCCTTCGTTGGCATCGATGAGGATCAGGCACACGTCCGCCCGGTCGATGGCGCTGACGGAGCGCATATTGGAGTATTTCTCAATGGCATCGTCCACCTTGCTCTTCCGGCGCATACCGGCGGTGTCGATGAAGCAGTATTTGCCGGTTTCGTTTTCATAGTAGGAGTCGATGGCATCCCGGGTGGTTCCGGCCACATTGGAGACAATGACCCGCTCTTCGCCCAGAATCCGGTTTAGCAGGCTGGACTTGCCTACATTGGGCTTGCCCACAATGGCAACCTTGATGACGTCGGTATCCTCTTCTTCGCCGTCATCGGCGGGGATGTTTTCCAGAACCCAGTCCAGCAGATCGCCGGTGCCGTGACCGTGGACGGCAGAGGTCTCAAACAGGTCGCCAATACCCAGACAGTAGAATTCGTACACATCCGGATTGGTGGGGCCGACGGAGTCACACTTGTTGACGGCCAGGGCCACGGGCTTGCCGGATTTGCGCAGCATGGTGGCCACGTCCTCGTCCGCCGCGGTAACGCCGCTGCGGACATCCGTGACCATGATGATGGCATCGGCCAGCTCAATGCCGATCTCCGCCTGACGGCGCATGAATTTCAGCATATCGTTGTCGGTGCTGGGCTCGATACCGCCGGTATCCACCAGGGAGAAGGTGCGGCCGCACCATTCGCAGTCCCCATAGATCCGGTCCCGGGTCACGCCGGGGGTGTCCTCCACAATGGAGGTGCGCTGACCGGTGAGCTTATTAAAGAGCATAGACTTTCCCACATTGGGGCGGCCTACAATGGCAACCAAGGGTTTCGCCATGAGCAACACGTCCTTTCTTTTGGGGGGCAACACCGCACAATTCGTATGCGGCCGTCAGCGGATCTTTTTCACCGGCTGTGCAGTTCTAAAAGTGGGGAATACACAAAGGATTCCTCCACTTTTAGAGTTTTTCTCCGGCAAAAAATCTCTCGCTGACGACTCTTGCCGAATTGTGCGGTGCTGCCCACAGGCTTATTCTTTGTATGGTTTACATGAAAATGTTTGTTGAGTTATTATGGCATAGAATTGTTAAGAAAGCAAGGCTTTCCGCAGAAACGGAAAAAGAGGAAGGCGCTTGCCTTCCTCTGGTTTTCCGTTTTTGCCTTACTCAGCCTCAACAGCCAGAACCTGACGGCCATTGTAGGTGCCGCAAGCCTTGCAAGCTCTGTGGGGCATTACGGGCTCACCGCACTTGGGGCAAACCGCAACACTGGGAGCGGACAGCTTCCAGTTAGAGCCACGGCGCTTATCGCGGCGGGCCTTGGACACTTTACACTTAGGGACAGCCATGGTGACACCTCCTTGGTAAAACTGCTTTTAAACAGCATCGAATACGGTCTTACAGAAGCTGCTTTAAAGCAGCCCATCGGGGATCAATCTCCTTTTCGCAGGTGCAGGGACCATCGTTCAGGTTCTTGCCGCAGCGGCAGCACAAACCCTTGCAATCATCTTTACACAGCAGCTTGGAATCCAGATTCAGCACGAACACCGTCCGAACAATGTCATCCAAATCAGCGCTGTCACCCACGAGAGGGAAAACCCACTCATCTTCATTCTCCTCGTTACTCAGCTCCGTTACCAGCACCGCATCAATAGGGAAATCGATTTTTCGGCTGAACTCTGTGGCGCAGCGGTCACAGATGCCGTGAATGGTGGTGGTGACATTGCCCTTCATCATCAGCACGCCCGCAGTATTGCGGACAGTACCCTCTGCCAGAACCGGCTCGGATACGGGCTGGGTGATGCCGTAGCGAAGATCGCTGAGATCTACACTGGTGGAAAAGGGTACACTTGCACCGGGACTGTCTATAATCTTCGATAGTCCAAGCAGCATACATTCTTCCCCCTTGTAGTCATGCCTTGACATTATATCGGAGAAAGCGGGATTTGTCAAATACTATTTTCAGAAAATCCTTCTTTTTTTGAGAAAGCGCCCGACTGGCCTGAAAACCTGCATTTACAGCAGACTGTCCTGCGTCTGCTGGGCTTCCAGCTTTATTCGTAGGTCTTCGGCAAGCCTGGAAATCACCACGCCGTTGCTGATTTGCCGATTACCGGTGACGGGGTTGGTTGGGAACATATCATCCCACACCTTGCCGTTGCTTTTCTTGCAGGCGGCCACAATGGCGGTGCGCAGCGAGTGCTCCACCTGCAAGGCCGTGCCGCCGAAGCGATGCCCAAGCCGGGGATATAGCTCTTTTGTCAGGGAGATGCCCGGCTCCTCCAGTACAATTAAAATGGCTTCCTGGATAAATTTTGTTCCCTGATGACGGGGAGAGAACATGAGCATCCGGGTCTGCTCCATGACGTAGTTTCGCGGGTCAACAGGGCGCACGGCCTTTGGCTTGATTCGATTGGTCAGATCCCGCAGCCGACCGGCCACCGCCGCCGGGTCACAGGGCTTTCGGATGATATAGCCGATGCCCAAATCCTGCGCCGTTTCCTGGATATAGTCGTTATAAAAGCGGGTGACAGCCAGCACCATGGGATAGATGCCGGCATCTCGGATTTCGTGAAGCAGCGAAACACCGTCCAGCTCCGTCAGCATCAAGTCCAGGATAATGATTTCCGGTTTTATTTCCAACGCGGTTTGCAGCGCCTGCTTGCCATTGCGGCAATGGACAATCTTATAGCTGTCAGAGAGCGCCTTGTCCAGCGCTTGCCGGAATTCATCACTGTTGTCTGCAATCATCAATGTTAAGCCATCCAAATTCGTCACACCCTTGCGCTGTAGAATCGTATTTTTTCTTATAAAAAGAATAACATAATCTATAAAAATTTGCAATTCATACAAAATCGACAATTATCGATAAAATCAATGAATTGGAATGGATTTTGCATCATCGCATGGCGGATGTGTCGATTTTCTGCGAAATAAAAAAGCTGCTCCGCGTATGCGGAGCAGCAAATGGGGGATGAATGCCCAAGATTCGCCAAGACAGGCAATTAGTTGCCGTTTTTGCGATTGCCGAAGAAGAAATCGTACCACTCATCGTACTCGCCATTCTGGGGCATATTGGAATTGGAATTGGAATCAGTGCCGTTGGTAGCACTGTCGGTGTCCCTGGGCTTTTCGTCCAGGGTGATGTCCATGGTCATGCGCTGGCCGGCGCGGATAACGGTAACGGTGGTGGTATCACCGGCCTTGAAGCGGCGCAGGGCGCGGGTCAGTTCGTTGACGCTTCCCACATCGGTGTCGCCCAAACCAATGATAATGTCCTTGGGCTGGATGCCGGCGCGGTCGGCGCTGCCGCCGCTGACAACGGTTGCAACGTATGCACCGGTGGGCATACCATAGAGCTTTGCAGCGGATTCATCGGTGTCCTGAACGGTAACGCCCAGATAAGCGCCGGTAACGTAGCCATAGGACTGCAAGTCGCCAATGATGCCCATCACATCATCCACAGGGATGGCAAAACCGATACCCTCAATCACAGCGCCGGAGGAGGTGGTGCCGGAATACTTGGCGGAGGTGATGCCCACTACTTCACCATACATATTAAATAGAGGACCGCCGGAGTTGCCGGAGTTGATGGCGGCATCGGTCTGAATCATGTTGATGGTGGCATTGTCAGTGGTGACCTGGCGATCCTTGCCGCTGACATAGCCAACGGTCAGCGTAGCGGTGAGGGAACCGAGGGGATTGCCGATGGCGCACACCATGTCGCCAATGGCCAGGTCGTCGCTGCTGCCCAGCTTCACGGCGGGCAGACCGGTGGCTTCCACCTTCAAAAGAGCCACATCGTTGGTGGCATCGGAGCCAACCAGCTTGGCATTATACTCCGTTCCGTCGTCCATGGTGACGGTGATGGCGGTAGCGCCCTCAATCACATGGCAGTTGGTGACCACATAGCCATCCTCGGAGAGAACGAAGCCGGAGCCGGTGGAGGTACCCTGGCGGGTCTGGCCGTAGTAATTGGTCTGGACGGTGCTGGAAACGGCAACCACGCTCTTGGCGTTGTTTTCATACACCATCCGGGGAGTCTGAGCGCCCTCGGGGGAGACAGCATAGGTAACGTTGGTCGCAGAGACGGAGCCGGAATTACGCAGGGCCTTGAGCTGCTGCTGCATGGAGCTGATGGAGGCGGTTGCCTCCTGCATCTTGTCCTCCCACTTGTTATTGACGGCGGCATAGGTCAGGCCGCAGCTGCCGGCCACCAGTGCCAGCGCCAGGACAGCGCTGACTGCCTTGCGCAGACCGGAGCGGTGCTTGGGCTGATTTTCGGGTGCGGAGGGCTGGGTATTGGTTTTGGGTTCAAATTCCTCGGTGATGTTATCTTCCGAGTGGTTGTTGTCAAAGGTCTCCATAGAGATTCCTCCTTGCGCTTTATTTGTTTATACCATAACCCTCACTTATGAAAAAAATATGTACTCAAGAATAACGGTTTATAAAAAATGGATTTTTTTAGTGACGCTTTAAGCCTGTACCTATACGTCAGTGCCCTGACCCGCCCGGTGACGTTTTGCACGCCAAACCGTGGGATTTCGTAGCGCTTCGTTAATGGCACACGCATTGGCGCGAAGCGCCCTTGGCTCCACCTCTGGGGTGTTGCAGAGCGCAGCGAATCTTTCAAAATTA
>ERZ837910.1867-NODE-1867-length-27599-cov-5.715619_pt1 | contig 27599 bp, 23 predicted proteins | sample MGYA00519940_ERZ837910 | MGnify/ENA primary metagenome ERZ837910 (study PRJEB31850, sample SAMEA3708825) | human gut metagenome | biome: human gut; feature: human-associated habitat; material: faeces | place: China | collected 2014 ... | reverse complement strand
CGGAACAGGTTGCCGAGCATCAGCATACCGAGAAGCGGAAGCGCGTCCGGCAGAAGCATCCCCGCTACCAGCGTTACCAGAATCGGGAAGATGATTTTTTCCAGCTTGCTTACGGGGCGAAGCTGTTTCATTTTGATTTTGCGTTCTCTTTCGGGAACGATCGCGCGCATAAGCGGCTTTTGAATAATCGGTATCAGCGCCATATACGAATACGCCGCGACCATTATAGCACCCTTATAGTCCGAGCCGAGCTGCGTTGCCACAGCTATTGATGTGGGGCCGTCGGCAGCGCCGATTATGGCGATTGACGCCGCATCCTTTTCGGGGAAGAACATGGATGCCATGCAGAGCGTAAAGAATATGCCGAACTGTGCAGCAGCACCGAACAGCATAAGCTTCGGATTGGTAAGCAGTGGACCGAAGTCGATCATTGCACCTATTCCTATGAAAAGCAGCAGAGGAAAAAGCTCGTTTGCGATGCCGGCGTTGTAAAGCGTCGTGAGCGGACCGGACTGCAGCACGGCGTCCGAGCCGGGAACATTGACCAGTATCGTGCCGAAGCCGATGGGCAAAAGCAGGGTCGGCTCCATTTCCTTCTTGATTGCAAGAAAAATCAGCACAGCACCGATAAGTATCATGACGCCCTGCTGCCAGGTAAATTTCAACAGGTTTTCGTACAAAATATCCATCTGCCTACCATTCCTTCCGATAATCCAAAATTATTATTCTATAATAATACCATTATATTTACAGAAAATCAACCTTGAAATATACATAATATACCGAAATTTAAAAAACAGTATATTTTAGGCTAGAATATTATAAAGATACTGACGATTTATCTTATAAATATAGAAATAGATTATTTATAAATTTTTTGAGAAAAATAAAGAAGCTAAAATATGTATTTGGAAATATAAAAAGAGTGGAAAGTGATGATAAGATTGAGTACATTTGTTACACAGTACAAAATAAAGAAGAAAAAATGTTGAGAAAAATAGAAAATAGAGTAAGAAAAAATATAAATACAAATATAATATTGTCAAGAAGAATAAAAGAGATTGCTAGTAATAAAGAAAATATTGAAATATATCAAAATGTAAATAAAATTATAAAAAATAGCAAGGAAAATAAGAGTATATATAGGGATTTTTTAAAAACAGTAATAAAATCAGTAATTGAAAGAAAAAAAGAAATTTTAGAGGAACAGTCACTTAGCATATTAATTGGTACAAAAGATTATAATAATACACAGCTGATAAGCGAATTAATAACACAATATAAAATGATTAATATAGTCACGTCTAACAGAAATCAGTTTGCAGGTTTAGAGGAAGAAGCAGAGCAAAATTTTGAACCAATATCTGTGTTAAACAATAAAAGAAAGAGCTTAAGAAATGCAAAATATATATTAAATGTAGATTTTAGTGGAGAAAAAATTAAAGAATACAGTATTGATAGAACTGCTATAATTTTTAATATTGCAGATACAAAGATAGATAAATTAATGTATTTTGATGGGAATATAATAAATAATGTAAAATTAATAGACAATGGTGAATTTGAATTACAAGATGAGTATAATATACAAAGAGAAAAATGGTCAGAAGCGGTACGAGAAAAAATAGAGAAAAATGAATATGAACTTATAGGGAATAGAGGAAATGTTGAAATAAAATAATATAAAATGGAAGAAATTACCTAAAAAATTAAAACTATAAAAATATCAAATAAAATTGAATAATTACTTGAAATGAATAGTTTAGAAGACGAAAAATACTTGACAAAAGTAAAAAAAAGGGGTATCATTATACAATAATTTTAAAAGTAAATACTGCAAAAAAACAAGGAGGTTTTATAGCATGGAAGATAAAGGTGTAATAGTATCAAAAGAAGGATTTGAAAAATTAGAGAAAGAATTAGATTATTTAAGAACAACTAAAAGAGCAGAAATTGCTGAAAAAATAAAGGTGGCATTAGGTTTTGGAGATTTATCAGAAAACTCTGAATATGATGAAGCAAAAAATGCTCAAGCAGAAAATGAAGGAAAAATAGCAGAGCTAGAAAATAAAATAAGATATGCTAAAATAATTGATGAATCTGAAATAGATACAAAAACAGTTCAAGTTGGAAATATTGTAAAAGTACATGACGAAGAATATGATGAAGATGTTACATATACAATAGTTGGTTCAACAGAAGTAAATTTAGCAGAAAATAAAATTTCTAATGAATCACCAGTTGGAGCAGCTTTATTAGGCAAGAAGAAAAACGATATGGTAGAAGTAAAAACACCAGGCGGAATTGCTAAATATAAAGTTTTATCAATAACAAAATAAAAATATAACCGAACCTAAAATGTTAAATATTTTATGGTTCGGTTTTTTATTAAGGTTAAATAAATATTTTAGTTTCAACAAATAAGCATTGCTTGAATTAGAACTTATAATTTTATAAATTTACAGCAGATTCTAATGCTAATTTTATCATAGAATTTAATGAAGTTTGTCTTTCATCTGCTGAGATTTCTTGATGTTTATAGTGAGAATCTACTACACTTAGTAAACAGCTAGCTTTCTTTCCGAGTAATTTTGCATTATAGAAAAGCGCAAATGCTTCCATTTCTGCTCCGATTATATTTAAATCTTTTGGAAATCTTGCAATTAAGCTATTAACATCTTTAACATAGTAATCGAAACAGTCTGTACAAAGGGTATTTCCTTTTACATAAGCAATGTTTAATTCCTTTGCTGTATCTTCAATAACTTTATTTATATCTGATGATGAATTCATTATGTGGCAATCTTCCTCATTTAGCTCATATGCGTAGTTCCCTTCTGTATATGCATTATCTACTAGTATAGTATCTAAAAGGCTCAAATCCTCATTGTAGGCTCCACAAGACCCTATACGAATAATTGTATCTACATTATAAAATTTGTATAATTCATAAGAATAAATTCCGATGCTTGGCATACCCATTCCAGATGCAAAAACAGTAATCTTTTTGCCTTTATAAAAACCAGTGTAACCAAACATATTTCTAACCGTATTAACAAGTTTTGCTTCATCTAAAAAAGTATCTGCAATGTATTTTGCTCTAAGTGGATCTCCTGGCATTAATACAATATTAGAAATATCTTCAATTTTAGCTTCATTATGTGGTGTCATAAATAATCCTCCTTCAAAATAAAATCAATTTTAATATTGCCATTATATCATATGCAAAAAATAGTGCAAGTAAACCTGAAAAATTACAATAAACTCTTGCAAATTGCTAAAAATATGATAGAATATTAACCATTAAGAGAAAATTTGTTTGATAATAAAAGAAAGGAAATAATCAATTTATAGAGCATACAAAAAATGATATTATAAATAGAAAACACATAATGAGATAAAAAGAATGATGCAATGTAACAACTTTTAGATGTACAAGAATAGAAAATATGGAAATAAATTGATTAATGGAAACTTATGATAGCATATTTAAAAGGTGAATTAGTAGTAAAATCAGAAGAATATATAATAATTGAAGTACAAGGCATAGGTTATAAAGTATTCATGTCTAAAAAATCGATAGATGAATTACAAGAAAATAGGCAGGTTCGCGTATATACATATTTAAAAGTAAGAGAAGATGATATTAGTTTATTTGGATTTAATACAAACGAAGAACTACATATGTTTGAACTTCTAATATCTGTTGGGGGAATAGGAGCAAAATCTGCAATAACAATACTTTCAAATATTACACCATCAAGATTTGCTCTTGCAGTAATTACAAATGCAGTAAATACTTTAAAAAAATTGCCAGGAATAGGACCTAAAACGGCACAAAGAATAATACTAGAATTAAAAGATAAGATAAAAACAGAAGAAGCTATTGGAGCTGAAACAAGTGAGTTAGAGAAAGAAGAAAATAAACAAGAAGAATTTGAAGAAGTGATACAAGCTTTACAAGTATTAGGATACAGAAGATATGAAATAAACAAAATACTACCAAAGATAAAATCAGAAAGTTTGGAAGAAAGGATTAAAGAAGCACTACAATATTTAGCAAAATAATTTTGAAAGAGAGTTAGAGTTCATGAAAAATAAAAAAATATATATAGTATTTTGTATCTTATTAGTAATAATCATATTGTTAACTGTAACAAAAGAAATGCAAAATGATACATTTTTTACTATTGCATCAGGCAAGCACATACTACAGGATGGATATGACAATGTAGATCACCTTACATGGCATGAAAATTTAGGGTTTTATAAATTAAGGTGGGCTTTTGATGTTGCAATAGCATTTATTTATAATACTTTTGGATTTGCAGGAATTTATGCTTTTGTAGTACTGATTGCATGTTTAACAGCATTTTCGCTATTCAATATTTTATTGAAACAAAAGAATAATATTGTTCTTTCGTTTATTGCAACAGCAATTTCAATGTTATTAATGACGTCGAATTGGGCATTTACTGCGCGTGGTCAAATGATCTCATATTTACTGTTATTGTTAGAAATATATTTTATTGAAAAAATGATTAGTACAAAACAAAAAAGATATTATATTATATTTTTCATGATATCAGTATTAATTGTAAATTTCCATGCTTCTGTTTGGTACATGACAGTTATATTAATATTGCCATATTTGGCAGAAGCAATAATGCATCGATTAATGAAAAATAAAAATCTAGAAAAATCAAAAATTATATTAGAGCCAATTAGTATAAAAATGTTGATTATAGCAATTTTATGTCTTGCATTAGGAAGTTTTATTTCTCCAATTGGAACATACACATATACATACATGTTTAAAGTAATTGGTGGAATATCTTCTACATTTATTTCAGAGTTGCAACAGACTGATATAATCTCATCCATTGGAATGATATTAGGACTTATAGTTATTGATGTATTAATGCTTGCAACAAAATCAAAAATGAAATTAAGTGACATTTTATTGTTTTTTGGATTATATTTTATGGCAATTTTGGCAAGGAGAAATCAAGCATTTTTATATTTAATTGGAACAATTCCAGTTGTAAGACTAATAACAAATTTCTTCGAAACCTATGACACAGAAAATATATTAGAAAAAGTAAATAATTTTTTCTCTAAAAATTGGGTACTAGGCTGTACAACAATAGTAATTGTGATTGGTCTTTCGAGCAATATGGTTACTAGAATAAGAGAAAAATATGTAAATGAGAAGAAATACCCTGTTGAAGCTGTAAACTTTATTAAAGAAAATTTAGATTATAAAAATTTAAAAATATATAATAGCTTTAATTATGGAAGTTATTTAGAACTTTCAGGAATACCAGCATTTGTGGACTCTAGGTCAGAAATATTTACAGAAGAGTTCAATAATGTAACAATATTGAAAGATTGGCTTGAAACATCAAGAGGAAATGTTAATTATAATGATACTTTTGCAAAGTATGAAATTGACTATGCTATTGTTGAAGATAAAGAAATAATAAATACATATATAAGTGCAGACGAGAATTATGAGAAAGTTTTTGATGATGAAACTTTTTCAATATATATTAAAAAATAAATTTTAAGTAGTGCAATAAGAATTGTACTACTTTTTTCTACAAATTATTTTAATTTACAACATCGTAAGTATAGACTTTTACTGAAAAATGTTGTAAAATTATGGCACGGATAAAATAAATTTTAATGAAAAGGATGTAATGTAAATGACAAACGTATATAGAACACAAAATTGTGGTGAGTTAAACATTCAAAATGTTGGACAAGAAGTTAAACTTGCAGGATGGATTCAAAGAATTAGAAATCTTGGAGGAATGACTTTTATAGATTTAAGAGACCAATATGGAATTACTCAAATTGTTGTATCTAGTGAAGAATTAAAGGCACAAATAGCTAATTTATGTACAGAATGCGTTATTTCTGTGGAAGGAACAGTTGTTGAAAGATCTAACAAAAATGCAAAGATTCCTACTGGAGAAATTGAAATAGATGCAAAGAAAGTTGTTTTATTAGGTGAATGTGAATCAACATTGCCTTTTGAAATAAATTCAGAGAAAGCTGATATTGAAGCTGTAAGAGAAGATTTAAGACTAGAATATAGATTCTTAGACTTACGTAATAACAAAATACATAACAGCATATTGCTACGTTCTAAAATAATGAAAACTATAAGAGACAAGATGGATGAAATGGGATTTGCAGAAATTCAAACTCCAATACTTGCAAACTCATCACCAGAAGGGGCTAGAGACTTCTTAGTTCCAAGCAGATTGCATCCAGGAGAGTTTTATGCATTACCTCAGGCTCCACAACAATTTAAACAATTACTTATGATTTCTGGATTTGATAAATACTTCCAAATTGCTCCATGTTTTAGAGATGAAGATCCAAGAGCAGATAGAGCACCAGGGGAGTTCTACCAAGTCGATTTTGAGATGGCTTTTGCTACTCAAGAAGATGTACTTGCTGTAATGGAAGAATTGGTACCAACTGTATTTAAGAAATTTACAGACTGGAAAGTAGACGAAGGTCCATTTATACGTATACCATACAGAGAAGCAATGGAGAAGTATGGAATTGATAAACCAGACTTAAGAAACCCATTAATAATACAAGATGCAACAAAAATATTTGCAGGAACAGAATTTAAAGCATTCCAAGATAAGATAATAAAAGCAATAGTTGTTCCAAATGGTGCAGCTCAAGGAAGAAAATTCTTTGATAATATGACAGAATTTGCCGTTGAAGAGCAAGGAGCTAAAGGGCTTGCATGGACAAAGATAGATGAGAATAATGCTCCACAAGGTGGAATTGCTAAATTTATAACAGAGGATATTTTGAAAGGACTAGAAGAAAAACTCGGAGCAAAATCTGGAGATAGCATATTCTTTATAGCAGATAAATTAGAAACAGCTCAAAAAATAGCAGGTCAAGTAAGAATAGAATTAGGAAATAGACTAGATTTACTAGAAAAGAATGTATACAGATTCTGCTTTATAGTAGATTTCCCAATGTATGAATACAATGAGGACGAAGGAAAAGTCGACTTTAATCATAACCCATTCTCAATGCCACAAGGTGGAATGGAAGCATTAGAAAATAAAGATCCATTAGATATTTTAGCATATCAATATGATTTAGTATGTAATGGATATGAAATGGCTTCTGGAGCAGTTAGAAACCATGACCCTAAACTGATGGTAAAAGCTTTCGAGATAGCAGGGTATTCAGAAAAAACAGTGGAAGAAAAATTTGGAGCATTATATAAGGCATTTAAATATGGAACACCTCCACATGCAGGTGCGGCTCCTGGACTTGATAGAATGGTAATGTTAATTGCAAATACTCAAAATATAAGAGAAGTAATAGCATTTCCTAAGAATAAAAAAGCAAGAGATGCAATGATGAATGCACCAAGCAGAGTAGAAGATAAGCAACTTAAGGATGTTCACATTAAAATAGACGAACCTGTTGAAAAATAATTACAATTTTGACTGCGTCAAAAGTTAATTAAGATATGAAAATAAAAAAACAATTTAATATAGAAAGCAGGTGGTATTATGAGTTCTACCCATAGTAAAAATGAAGAAACACTTGCAGTAATATTAGAAGAAGTAAATAAAAAACTAGATGAAGAAATAAAAATAAGAAAAGCTATGCAAAAAGAACAAGAACAAAAGACAAAAGCCATATTGCAGAAATTAAGCAAATTACAAGAATACAACGAAATAAATGATATGAGGGCAATATTTATGAGCAAGCAAATACAAAACATATTGGAAAAATTATATTAAAGAAGTATTCAAAAAAGGAGATTTAAGAGAATATCTTAAGTCTCCAATTTTTTTTGTAAAACATATTGAAAAATATAACATATAAAGGTAAAATGTAAATAGTTTTGAAAATAATTATAAACTTGTCTGCGATAAATTGTATTAAAAATGCAGTTACATACAAAAAGTATGCGCCTTTGCCTTTGAAATTCATTTTCCTTGCCAAAATTTAATTCTTTTCAAAGCTAAATTAAGGAGGAAACAAATAAAAATGAAGAAAACTTTTAAATTTTATACAGCAATGTTTTTAGCAAAATGTGCAAATAAATCTCTAAAATTGCTAAGAAGAAATGCATCATATTTTCCAGGAAATTTAGCATTAAAAATATGTCCTAATTTTCTGGAACAAATAGATAAACCACCAGTAATTATAGGAGTTACAGGAACAAATGGAAAAACAACAGTATCCAACATGATTAATGATGTGCTAGAAGATAATGGATACAAAGTTATTAATAATAGATATGGTTCAAATATGAATACTGGAATTGCAGCAAGCTTTGTAAATAATAACACAATAACAGGAAAAAATACAAAAGATATTGCAGTATTTGAGATGGACGAGAGGAGTACAATACATATTTTTAAATATATTACTCCAACATATCTAGTATGTAACAATCTTTCGAGAGATTCACTAAAAAGAAATGCACACACCGCATTTATTGCTGGAATTATAAACAATGCAATACCAAAGGCTACAACAGTTATTACAAATGGTGATGATCCAATATGTGTAAATTTAGCCAGTGAAAATAAGAAGATTTATTTTGGAATAGATAGACTAGATACTGATACTGAAAAATGTGAAAACATTGTTCAAGACATGGTACTATGCCCAAAATGTGGTACAAAGTTAGAATATGAATATTATAGATATCATCATGTTGGAAAAATGAAGTGCCCCAATTGTGGATTTGGAACTCCCAAAAGAGATTATGAAACAACTAAAATTGACTTTGAAAATAAACTTGTAACAATAAAAGACAATGATAAAAATACAGAATACAGTTATTCAATGGTAGCAGATGGTATAATAAACATTTATAATATGTTATCCGCAATAGTTGCTCTAAAACAGGTTGGAGTAAGTGACGAAAAAATAAATGAAGCTCTTAAGAAAACAAAGATAGTAGATACAAGATTTTCACAAGACGAGGTTGCGGGAAAGAAAATTGTACTTCACCTTGCGAAAGGACAGAACCCAATTGCTTGTTCTAGAGTATTTGACTATGTAAGAAAACAACCAGAAAAGAAAACTATAATTTTATTTTTAGATGACTTGCATGAAGATAATGAAACTATAACATGGTTCTATGATACAGACTATGAGTTCTTAAATGGAGACAATGTTGAACAAATAATAGTAAGTGGTAAAAGGGCAAAAGACACAATTGTAAGGCTTTTGATGGCAGGAGTACCAAAGGAAAAAATATTTGCAGATAGAGATGAAGTTGAGTCTGTAAGAAAATATTTCAAGCCTAAAGATATAGAAAGTGTTTATGTTTTGTACGATTTATATGCAATGAAACAGAAGGAAGAAGTACATCAAGAAGTTAAGAAAATATTGGAAGATACTTTCGGAAAGAAGGTTGAAGAATGAAAATAGAAATGTTATATCCAGAAGTTTGTAACTTATTTGGAGATATTAGCAATATAAAATATTTAAAAAAATGTTTGCCAGATGCAGAAATAATAAAAACAGAAATAAATTCTGAACCCACATTTGTAACACAAGACGTTGATATGATATATATGGGACCAATGCCAGAAAATATTCAAGAAGTTGCAATACGTAAATTGAGACCATATAAAGAAAAAATAGAAGAACTAATAAAGAAAAATGTTGTATTTTTAGTAACAGGAAATGCAGTTGAGTTGTTTGGAAAATACATAGAAAATGAAGATGGAAGCAAGATAGAAGCACTTTCAATATTCGATATATATGCTAAAAGAGATATGATGCACAGACATAACAGCATATTCTTAGGAAAATATGAAGACATAGAAATAGTAGGGTTTAAGAGCCAATTTACAATGGCATATGGAGATAATGAAAATAATTATTTTGTAGAAGCAGAAAAAGGAATAGGGCTAAATAAAGAAAGCAAGTTAGAAGGCATAAAACAAAATAATTTTATTGGAACATATTTAATAGGACCAATATTAATATTAAATCCATTGTTTACCAAGAAATTAATTCAAATGCTAGGAGTAGAGAAGCCAACAATAGCTTTTGAGAAAGAAACAATGGATGCATATAAGCAAAGATTAGAAGAATTTAAAAAATAATAAATATTATAAAAAAGTATATAATATGTTTAATTATAAATTGGAGGGTATTATGGAAGAAAATTTTTTACCAATAGGAAGTGTTGTAAAATTAAAAGGTGGTCAAAAAAGATTAATGATAACAGGCTTTTTGCAAGTGGAGCAAGAAGAAAACAAGAAAAATGTATGGGATTACAGTGGTTGCTTATATCCAGAAGGAATGATAACATCAGAGAATAATTATGTATTTAATCATTCACAAATAGAAGAGGTTTATTTTACAGGTTTAGTAGATGAAGAAGAGGAAGAATTTAAAAAAAGATTGAAAGAAGCAGTAAAAGAATTAAAAAATAGATAGAAAAAACACAGAGAAAAGATAAACAGGTGCAGGATAAAATTCTGTACTTGTTTTTTTCTTAAGAGATGATAAGTTGCATTAACTATTGAAAAAATCCCTTTATTGTGGTATAAATATTATTGTAGGAATTTTAGAAAAGAGACAAATTGAAAAAATTAATTCTTTTTCAATTAAACATGTGTTTAGAAGGAAAATGAAATGAAGAATATAAAAGATTATGATTTGCAAGATTTAAAAGAAGAGCTTGTAAGCATAGGAGAAAAAGGTTTTAGAGCAGAGCAAATTTTTAAATGGATTTATCAAGAAAAAGTAAAAAGCTTTGATGAAATGACAAACCTTTCACTTGAATTAAGAGAAAAATTAAAGCAAAATTACACACTTTGTAATTATAATATTTTAAGAAAATTAGAGTCCAAAGACGGAACTAAAAAGTATTTGTTCGACATATTAGATGGAAATGCTATTGAATCTGTTCTTATGGAATATCACTATGGAAAATCTATTTGTGTATCTTCACAAGTTGGTTGTAAAATGGGCTGTAAATTTTGTGCTTCAACAGGAATTCCTTTTATAAGAAGCCTAACAGCTGGCGAGATTGTAGAACAAATTTTAGCAGTTGAGCAAGATACTGGTGATAAGATTTCTAATGTTGTTTTTATGGGAATTGGAGAGCCTTTAGATAATTATGATAATGTAATAAAAGCTATAAGAATATTAAATAATCCTAAAGGATTAAATATTGGAGCAAGACATATAAGTGTGTCTACAAGTGGATTAGTGCCAAGAATTTACGATTTGGCAAATGAAAATATACAATGCACATTATCTGTTTCTTTACATGCAAGTAATGATGAAAAGCGTTCAAGCATGATGCCAGTAAACAATGCGTATAACATAGAAGAGCTTATGAAGGCATGCAGAGATTATATTGCAATTACGAATAAGAGAATATCTTTTGAATATGCACTTGCAAAAGATAATAATGATAATTTAGAAGATGCAAAAGAATTAGTAAATTTGCTAAAAGGTATGTTATGCCATGTAAATTTAATACCAATAAATAAAATAGAAAATGGAAAATTTACAAAGAGCTCTAATGAAAATATTATAAAATTCAGAGATTATTTAAATGACCATGGGATAGTTGCAACTATTAGAAGAGAGCTAGGCTCAGATATTGATGCAGCTTGTGGACAGTTAAGAAGACAAAATTTAAAAGAAGATAAAGCTAACTAAAGTAGCAAACGGTAAAAATAATACTAAAAGAAAGCTTATTATAATAAATTGGGTTGGAAAAAATCAAATATTTTAATATATAGTTAAAATATTTATATAGATGAATTATTTCTATCATATGACAAAATTCAGCTATTTAACCTAGAAAGTGCCTTGTGAGAAAGGAAAGTGATGAAGATGCAAGTTTTTGCTAAATCAGACATAGGAAGAGAAAGAAAAACAAACGAAGATTTCTACTATGTATCTAAACCAGAAGATAAAATAAGACTGTTTATATTAGCAGATGGAATGGGTGGATATAATGCAGGAGAGGTAGCAAGTAGAATGGCTGTAGAATCTGCAAAAGATTACATACATAAGCATTTTACAAAAAATAAAGACAGCAAAGAAAAGTTAGAAGCACTTTTAAAAGATGCTATTGAATATGCAAATAGTGTGGTGTACAAAAAAGCTCAAAGTAAAGAGAATTTAAGAGGAATGGGTACTACATTAGATGTTTGCTTAATATATAATAGTAGAATATACATAGGTCATGTTGGAGATAGCAGAGTATATAGAATACGTAAAGAGTTTATGAGAAGACTTACAAAAGACCATAGTTATGTTCAAACATTGGTAGATGACGGAACTATAACCAAAGAAGAAGCATATAGTCACCCAAAGAAAAATATGCTTACAAAAGCCCTAGGGTGTGTAGAAACTGTAGAGCCAGACGTATATACTAAAACATTTATTAAAGATGATATTATTTTAATGTGTTCAGATGGATTAACTAATATGATTCGAGAAGAGGAAATTTCTAAAATAATTAAGCAGGATAAAGAAAAAGCTACAGAAAATTTAGTTAAACAAGCAAATGATAATGGCGGATTAGACAACATTACTGTTGTTATTATAATGTAATAGGGAGAAAATTTTATGGATATAATAGGAAGAACAATAGCAAATAGATATGAAATTATAAGTAAAACTGGAGTTGGGGGAATGGCAACAGTATATGTTGCAAGAGACAAGGTTTTAAATAGAGATGTTGCTGTTAAAGTACTAAAAGATGAATTTACCACAGATGATGAATTTGTAAAAAGATTTAATTCAGAGGCTCAAGCAGCGGCAAGTCTTACTCATGCTAACATAGTTTCAATATATGATGTTGGGAATGAAGACGGAATTTATTATATAGTAATGGAATTGGTAAGAGGAAAAACTCTAAAACAAATAATAAACGAGGAAGGAGCACTTCCTTGGAAATGGTCTGTAAATATTGCAGGACAAATTGCATCAGCCTTAGAAATGGCTCACAAAAACAACATTGTTCATAGAGATATAAAACCACACAATATAATAATTACAGAAGATGGAGTTGCAAAAGTAACAGACTTTGGAATAGCAAAGGCAGTATCAAATTCAACAATAACAGCATTTGGAACAACTATTGGTTCTGTACACTATTTCTCACCAGAGCAAGCAAAAGGAGGATATACAGATGCTAAATCTGATATTTACTCTTTAGGTGTTGTAATGTACGAAATGCTTACAGGAAAAGTTCCTTTTGATGCAGATACATCAGTTTCTGTTGCATTAAAACATATGCAAGAGGATCCTGTACCACCAATGGAAATAAATCCAAACATCCCAAAGGCGGTAAATGATATAATTTTAAAAGCTATGCAAAAAGAGCCAATGGCTAGATATCAAACTGCAACAGCCATGCTAAGAGATTTAGCACAAGCCTTAAAAAATCCAGATGGAGAATTTGTTGAGAAAGAAGATTTAGACGATGGCTTAACAAGAAGAATGGATGCTATTACAGATGATATGGCGAAAAATGCTAAGAGTAGCAATAAAAAGAAGAAAAATAAAGTTGCCATATTCTTTGAAAACCATCCAAAGACAAAAGTTTTAGGAATAATAGTACTTTGCTTAATAATATTTGCAGGAAGTATAGCAATAACATCTGCAATATTAAATGCAAATTCAGTAAAAGATGTTCAAATTCCAAACTTAGTTGGAATGACTGAGGCAGACGCAAAGGCAGAACTTGCAAAATACAAACTTGTATACGAAAAATCAGGAGAAGATTATAATTCTGAGGTAGAAGCTGGAAAAGTTTTTGAACAAAATCCTGTATATTCAGACAATTACAAAGTAAAAGAAAAAAGCACAGTATCTGTAAAAATAAGCAAAGGAACAGAGCAGACTACAGTTCCAAAGGTTGCTGGTATGACATATGAAGCAGCAGTTGATGCATTAGAAAAGAATAAATTAAAAGCAGAAAAAATAGAAGAAACAAGTAAAACAATAAAAGAAGGAATAGTAATTAGCCAAGAAACAGATGCAAACACAACAGCAAATGCAGGTGACACAGTAAAAATACATGTAAGCATTGGAACAGGTGTAAACCAAGTAGTAATGCCAAATGTATTAGGAAAAACAGAAGCGGATGCAAAATCAGCATTAGAAGCTAAAAACTTAGTAGTAAAGGTAGAATACAAAGAAAACACAGACAAAGAAAATGGAGAAGTATTAGAACAAAGCATAAAATCTGGTGAAAACATAGACGAAGGAACTGAAGTAACAATTACAGTAAACAAATTAGCAGAAATGAAAGAAGCAACAATAACAATAAATGTAAAATCGCTTACAGGTGGTTACGAGGTACCAGATAAAGAAAACACAAACACAACAAATACAACAGGTTCATCGAGTTCTACAACAGTAAAAGAAAAGAAACTTACAGTAAAAGTTGGAGAAGACAAAGTATATGACAAGAAAGTAGACCTAAATTCAACAAATATTCAAACAAAAATAAGTGGAAAAGGCACAGTAACAGTAAAAGTATATGTAGATGACATATTAAAATCACAAAAAGATATAAACCTAAACACAACAAGTTCATATACATTTGAATAATGTACAAATTGGGGACGGAGCAAAAAATGCACGTCTCCAATTTGCAAAATACAAGAGTAGTCATATAAACTTGACATAATTACAAGAAAAGAGCTATAATATATATAGTAAAAACGTTAAATACGTTTTTTTGCAATATAATTCCTTTCGCAATGCATCCTAATGGGTGTTTTATATAAACGTACAAATTCACAACATTTTGAAACAACAAGAAAGGGAAAATTCACCATGAAAAGTAGTTTGAAAAAAATGTTCGTTATGCTAGTTATTAGTGCCATTCTGTTGGTCGCTTGTGGCCGGAAGGATCCGTTAAACCGGCAAGCTGCTTACTTCGAAATTACAGAAGGAAGTGGTGGAGATGTTTATGGTGTGCAAGACACTTATCGAGCAAATACCGAGATTACTAGCGAGTATTTCCTTGCTCAGGATGAAGAAGTGGTAAAAAAATTAAAAGACTACATTGAAACCAGTCTGCCGAAAGAAAAAGTTGGTATCCTTTTATATGAGGAAATGCCTCAGGAAGATGGCTATGAGTTAACAGTATTCTATCAGAGTTTGGTAACTCAGGAACATGACAAAGACATTGATTGTGACATTAACAAATGCTATTGCTTCACCATTTCGGCAAACGAAAATGAAAACGAGGAAATTTTCAAGCTGTTGAACAGCAGATGGTCTATGGTGACAAAGTAATGAGCTAACGTAAGTTAGACTTGTGCGAAAGGTCAGAACAAAGCCTGTTATTGTGAGAACACTGCAGTAAATAGGCAAAGAAAGGTTAACTAGGATTCTTTGATTAAGAGTCCCAGTTGACCTTTTTATATGTAGTTTTAAAGAGAAAAAATACAGTAAAAACACAAATGGTAGATATTGCAACATCTTTATTGAGTATAAAAAATAATAGAAGTTAGAGCAGATATAATAGTGGATAGAACAGCTATAATAAATTAAAAAAACTATGCAGAAACAATAAAAAAATTAAGATAGAAATAAACCTCTGATTAATTATATATTATAAAAATTGCAATACGACAAAATTAGACAAAAAGCGACAAATTTGAAAGAAATAAGAAAAAACTATTGCACTGGTGTAAAAACAATGATATTATTTTACTGCATAAATAAATTATTATGTGAGAAAATAAAAACCAAGGAGGAAAAATTTATGTTAGGAGACAAAAAAGGTATAACCTTAGTTGCGTTAGTTGTTACAATAGTTGTCTTGTTAATCCTTGCAGGAGTAAGTATTAACTTAGTGTTAGGCAATAACGGAATAATAGCAAAAGCAAGAGATGCAGAAACAAAATCTGCAGAAGCAAGCCAAAATGACCTAAAGGAAATGAGCAACTTAGAAGATGAAATGGATAAACAACTTGGAACATATGATCCATTAAAGAAAATTCCAACAAAAACATTAGAAGAGGCAAAAGCTGACTTTGCTAAAGAGAAAACTAAAGTAGAATTCTCTGATGGAAATGTTATTATACCAGAAGGTTTTAAGATTGCAGACGTTCCAGCTTCAAAAGTACGAGATGGAGTAGTAATAGAAGATAAAGATGGAAACCAATTTGTATGGGTTCCAGTAGCAACAATAGCAGATTATAAGAGAACATGGTATACTGGAAATGATTTATTTAGTGAATATTTAGAAGCATTACCAGAAGATGAAAAAACAAGTGTAGAAAGATATAAAGGATTTTATATAGGAAGATATGAAGTAGGGGATAAAGAAAATACAGAAGCAAAAACATTAAGAAGTTCAAATGATGTAACAAAAACAGTAACAATAAAAGCAAATCAAGCCCCATATAATTATGTAACAAGAACTCAAGCAATCTCTTTGGCTGAAGGCTTTGCAACAAAGCAAGGATATAAAGCCAAAACAAAATTAGTAAGTAGCTATGCATGGGATACAACAATATCATTTTTACAAAAAGTAAATAGTGATTATGGAAGTAGCTCAGAAGAGGGAAATTATTATAATACAACATTTTCATATACAGATATAACAGGAGCAAGTCAAATAAAAGCAGAAAGTTCAACAGTGTTAGTTCCAACAGGACAAACAACTCCAGTATGTAATATTTTCGATATGGGAGGAAATGTCTGGGAGTGGACGACTGAGTCCTATTCGAATACGGGTGGTCCTTGCACTATACGAGGAGGTCTTTATAGCAATGATTTTGCGATTGATCCAGCTGGTCGCCGCGGTGTTCGTTCTGACATTGACGCCGATTTTATCGGGTTTAGGCTCACTTTATTTATATAGACCTGAGTCTTGGTTGATTGAATTATAATATAATTATAACTATAGCCCAGAGTGGTAATTTTGAAAAGGTAAAATGCTTTGCACTTAACAAGGAGCAAAACTAGAAAATGTAGAGAAGGTAGGAGGCGTTCTGAGTCTTGGCAAAGCTGAGGTCTGAGTGAGCTTCTAATACTAATAAGATTAGCTTTTATGAGCTAGTCTTTTTTGTAAATTAAGAAAGCGTAAAATTTGTTGATTTTTGATGAATGATTTTTCTTGACTTTATGCATAGTTTAGATATAATAAAAAAGGTTATTTCTTAAAAGTTTTTTATCTTATATTTTGTATCAAATCTATTGATTTTTTCAATTAGCCATTCTGGTAAAATATTCTACATACAATTTGATTTAAACTTTTAATAACTAAATTTATGTATAGCAGTTTTGTTATATGAATTTGAGGAGGTTATGTATGCCAAATGAAAAGAAAAGCATATTGCAACCAAAGAATGATGTAGTGTTTAAAGCATTATTTTCAAGAGGAAAACCAAGGATAACACAAGCAATGCTAGAGGCTATTTTAAAAATGAAAATAGACAAGCTAGAGCTTGATAAAAGTACAGATTTACTAAATGAAAATGCAGATGATAAAAACGGAAGATTAGATTTAAGAGCAATAATCAATGGAAACACTGAATGTGACATAGAGGTACAACTTGCCTCGAATGATAATATAGCTGAGAGATTTGTATATTATTGGGCAAAAATGTATGCTGCTAATTTAAAGATTGGTGATACTTACAGTGACTTAAGAAAAACAATATCAATAATAATTTTAGATGATACTTTCAAGTTAACAAAAAATCTTGAAAAGCCTCAGACCACATGGAAAATAAGAGAAAATGAAGAGTTACATCTTATATTGACAGATTATTTTGAAATTATTATAATAGAGTTACCTAAAGTAGTAAAAGCATACCATAAAACACCGAACGATGAAGTACTCCAATGGATGCTTTTTCTAGATAATCCAGAGAAAGAGGAGGTATCTCGTATAATGGAAGAAAATAAAGATATTAAAGAGGCAAAAGAAGAATTGGATAGAATAAGTCAAGACGACTTATTAAGGCGAAGAGTTTTAAATAGAACCCTTGAAATAGCTGACAAATTACAAATGAAAAAAGAATTAGAAGAAGCACAAAAAAAAGCACAGCAAGCAGAAAATGAAAAAAAGGATATAATAAAAAATTTGCATAAACTTAATATTCCTATAGAGCAAATTTCAAAGGCAGTTAACTTATCTAAAAAAGAAGTAGAAGAAATATTGTCAACACACTCATAAAACTAACTAGATACAACTTTAATGTTGTCACATTAAAATTTTAGAGTATATCTGAAACTCCAGACCTTGTCAAGATTAGTGTGTAAATTTTTTTAATAATTTTTATATTCAATTTTCAATGTGCTCTTTTATTTTTATAAATTGACATAATTTAGATATCTGTTTTCAAATAAAGATATTAGTTGTTTTCTTATTGTTTCCCAATTTTGCATTGGCTTTTTCCATGTTCCTACCTCTTCTGATACTGTGGATATAAGCCTTGATATTTCTTCTTTGTTGATTTTTACTCCATAAATTTCTTTTAATGTTTGTTCTATATCTCGTAAGCTTACTCCTTTGGCATATAATGCTATGCATTTTTCCTCGAAGCCTGTTAATTTTGTTTGTCCTTTTTCTATTATCTTGGGCTCAAATGTGGAATTTCTATCTCTTGGTGTTTTTACTAAAATGTTGTCATATTTTGTTTTTACTTTTTTCGTCTTACAATAACCATTTCTGAAATTCTTTTTTTCATTTTTTGTATGTTCATACTTCGAATATTCTAAATGATTGTCTAATTCTGCATCTAAAAGCTTTTGCATTAATGGTTGTAATAAACCGTCTAAATAACTCTCTACATCTAAACTATTCTGTATTTTTCCTTCCTTAAATTGTTTTACTGCTTCTTCTATTATCATATCATTTATGCTCTTTTTTTCTTCTTTTTTATTACTCATCTTCTCTTTCCTTTATATAAAGTCTATTTTTGGATATAATTGGATTATATCATTTAAGATCCATAACCATTCTCTTTTCTTGAATGATATAAATCCAAAATAATTGTCTATTGTGCCTAATTTGTCATATATCTCTTCAAATTCGGTTATGTAATTGTTATTGCTATTAAACGATAATCTTATTCTATCATAAAACTCCATGTTTGCAGAATGCTTAAATAATAAAAATCTTATATTTTGACCATATTTATATATGTTTTCCATATTTCATAAATACTTTGATATTAATTTTTGCTGTATTACATTGTTATATATTTCGCTGAATTTTTTCATTTCTTCTTTATATTCTGTTAACGTTTTCTGTGTGTATAATAAATGTAATTTACTTGCTAATTTCTTTGAATCTCTTTCTGGACTATATTTATAAAACTTTGGTACTAAATCTGTTAATGAATCTACAAATATGATATCTGGAAATGCTATTTTGGCAGTCCTTTTCATATTTCTATTATCATCTACTGATAAGAACAAAATATTCTTTAAGCCTCGACTTTTCAATAATTCAAAACAATCTAACCAAAATCTATTATTATTTACTCTGTCTTGATATATGTTTAAAAATTGCCTGTAACCTTTTATGTCTATTCCTATTAAAGTGTAAATATCGCTCTTTTCGATGTAATCTCCCATCTTTATATTAATCTCATTTTTTATTGCATACACTACTATGTATGTTTCGTCTAACCTCCTCTTACTACATTCTGATAATGTTAATTTATTCATTCTTTACTCCTTTCGTGAGCACAAAAAATATGATGTGTAAATAAAATTTACACACCATATAATACACTATCTCTATTTAAGGTTCCATGCTCCACTTGCATCTTTTGTTTCACTCAAGATACTAGATGATAGAGAAACTACGGGGCGAAGACGATTGCCATTGTTGTCAGAGTGGCCACTCGAGTAGAACATGAGATTACCGAAAGTACCAGTGTTAGCACGGCGCAGACCGAAGTCAGCACGACTTGAGTCAGTAGCGACACGGCGCGCAGCCACCCAATAGGAGCTTGAATTGCTTAATACACTTGCTGCATCTCCATAATTTGTTGCATTTATTGGTATATTGTAATATGTTTGTGTTACTGTTAATACTTTATTATCTGCTTGTTTTGATGTCTTATCTGTTAATGGACTTGTTGCTTCTACACTTTCTTCATATGGATCATTTCCTGCGTCTGTATTTGGTTGAGTTATTGTGCTTACATTTGCTTCTGCTACATTTACTCCTGCTCCTTTTTGTCCATCATATAATAGTGGATATTTACTATCTCCTTCTGTATATGTCTTTGTTGTTCCATATTTTACTGCATTTGTATATTTATTTCTTGCCGCTATTCCGTCTGGTGTTAAGTGTTTCTCCATATCTAATAAACTTATGTTTCTTGCTTTTACATTTAATGTACTATTACTATATTGCGCCTCACATATTGCATTCATTAAGTATGGTCCATTATTATAGCCTAATGCTCCTTGGAAATATACATTTGTTCCCGTTGGATTTTCACTTATTAAATCTACTGTTCCCTTTGCTTCATCTATGTTTAATATTCTCCACTTTAATCCGCTTGTTTGTGGGATTCCATCTGTTGGGTTGCTACTTGACCCACATGTTGCTGATGTCAATACATAATTACTTGCTGTATCATATGTGTAATTTACGTAATCCCCGATTTTATATTTTGATAAGTCTACTTTTGGTTTTTCTCCTAGTGCATTATTCATTTCTTCTGTTAATGCATTCATTCCTTTTAAATCGTTTTGGCTTGCTTCTGCAGATTTTGTTTCTGCTTCTTTTGCTTTTGCTATTATTCCGTTATTGCCCAATACTAAGTTTATACTTACTCCTGCAAGAATTAACAAAACTACAATTGTAACAACAAGTGCCACTAGTGTTATACCCTTCATTTCTTTCGTTTTCATAAAATTTATTCCCTCCTAAGTAATCCTTAAGTAATAAACTTAAGGACTACTAGATAAGGTACAAACAATTGTAAATACTTTGATTGCTTAATTGTTACATAAAAATTGCAGATAAATTTCAAAACCGTATCATTTTGATTTTTTTTCTTTAATCTATTGCTATAATTACTTTTTAATGATAATCTAATATAGATTAATTTACCTTAAGTTTATTACTTAAGGTAAATATTTAAAAGCAAATAGTCTTTAGATTATGTCGTATTTAGCACATTTTTCAATTATTTAATTTTCTTTTTTATATATTTTTATTTTATAATTTTTCAAGATAAGTCTTGATTTTCTTTATTCTTTTGATATAATTATTTTAGAATTTTTTCATTAAGATATAACTTAATGGCAACATTTAGTAGGTACCATTACTGCTACCCAAAACTTGATATTTAATTACTGATGGTGTATTTACGGCATGTAAATTAATTTTTACATACCATATAATACACCATCAATTTATACATTTAATTATGTTTCATTTTACTTTTTAACTATATTTTATTTAGTTTTATTCTTTTTAATCTTAATGCATTTAATGTTACTGTTAAACTGCTTATTACCATTGCAAAACTTGCTATCATTGGGTTTATTGTTATTCCCCATTTACTGAACAATCCCATTGCAATTGGTATCATTAAGCTATTATAGAAGAATGCCCAAAATAGATTTTGTTTTATGTTTCTTATTGTTTTTTTACTGATGTTTATTAGATTTAGTATGCTGTTCAAATCATTTCTGGTTAATATTACGTCAGATGAATCCATTGCTATATCTGTTCCACTATTTACACTAACACCTATGCTACTGCTTGCAAGTGCTGGACTGTCGTTTATTCCATCTCCACACATCATTACATATTTTCCTTCTGCTTTCAACTTTTTTACTACCTCCGTTTTTTCACGTGGTGTAACATTTGATATTACTGTAGTTATGCCTATTTCTTTAGCAATTTTTTCGGCTGTTTGTGTGTTATCTCCTGTTAACATTACAGTCTCAATTTTATTTTTATTCAGCTTACTTATTACTTCTTTTGAATTTTCTCTTACAATATCGTTTACACCTATAATTGCTGAAATTTCATTGTTTATCACAACATAAATTATGCTGTTTCCTTCTTTTGCAAGCTTTTCTTCGTCTTGTTTATGACTGTTTGTTATATCATATTTTTCTAATATTTTTGAATTGCCTAATATTACCTCATTTTCAGCTATCTTTCCAATTATTCCATAGCCACTTACATCTTTAAAATCTTTTACATCTAGTGTTTCAATTTTATTTTCATTTAGATAATCTTCAAAAGCCTTTCCTATTGGATGTGCCGACTTTTTCTCCAAGCTTCCAACTATTTGCATAAGTTCTTTTTCTTGCATTTTACTATAATTTATTATCTGTGCTATTTTTAGCTTACCATATGTTAATGTTCCTGTTTTATCAAACACAATTGTCGTAGTCTTTTCGGCATTTTCTAATATTTCACTCTTCTTTACAAGTATTCCATTATTGGCACACACGCCTTCAGATACAACAATAGCGAGTGGAGTTGCCAGCCCCAAGCTACAAGGACATGCCACAACCAATATCGTTACAAAAGCATTTATTGCTGTGGCAACAGTGTTTCCTAAAATTAGATATGCAATAAATGTAATTATTGCAATTAGTATAACTGCTGGCACAAAATATCCACTTACAGTATCAGCCACTTTTGCGATTGGAGCTTTGGTGTTAGTAGCCTCTATTACGAGTCTTACAATTTCAGAAATAGTTGATTCTTTTCCGATTTTTTCGGCTTCATATTCAATATATCCATCATAATTTATACTTCCGGCTATTACCTTGCTTCCTTCTGTTTTACTTGTAGGCTTGCTTTCTCCAGTAATAAAAGAGTCGTCAAGATGTGCTTTTCCTGTTATTATTTCTCCATCAACCGCAATCTTTTCACCAGGTTTGCTTACGACGATATCACCTTTTTTTATTTCATCTATTGTAACCTTTTTTTCTTCTCCGTTTACTTTAATAACCGCTTCTTTAGGTGTTATTTGTACTAGTTTTTGAATTGCTTCTTTCGTCTTATCTTTGCTAATTCCATCAATATATCTTCCTAATTTGATGAAAAATATTACTATTGCAGCAGACTCAAAATACAGGTTTTCTACATATTCATGATGTCCTTTTGCAATCATGTACATTCCATACAAACTATACAAAATGCTTGTAATAACGCCCATTGCAACAAGTGTATCCATGTTTGGAGCCTTATGAATTAAATTTTTACAGCCACTTTTAATAATATCAAATCCATATACAACGAAAGCAATCGTTAGTGCAAGCAAAGTTCCAGCATAAATTAAAGGATGAATGTGCATATCTAAAAACGAAAAGTTTGGAAGACCAATCATGTGACCCATAGAAATATACATAAGAGCCACTGCTAAAACAGAAAATATTATAAATTTAACTTTTTCATTTTTATTTTGTTTCTTTTCATTATTTTCATTATAAATACCTAAACTTCTAAAGCCTGCTTCTTCAACAAATCTTTCAATTTTTTCCAAGTTTAAAATATTTTCATCATATTCAATTAGGGCATTTGCCATTACAAGATTTACTGTTGCACTCTTAATTCCATTTTGTTTATTTAGATATTTTTCCAAACCATTAGAACACGCACTGCACGTCATTCCATCTATAGAAAGAACAACCTTTTTCAAAAAACTTCACCTCTTCTATTTTACATCAAATCCTATATTTTCAATTTTTTCTTTTATTTTTGATTCTTCTATTCCATCTTCTGCTTCAATCTTTACAGTTCCAGTCGTATGGTCTGCCTTTACACTCTTTATTCCATTCATATTTTTTACTGCATTTTGAATTCTGTTTTCACATCCTGTGCACATCATTCCCTCTACTTTTAAATTAATTTCTTTCATTTTAAATTTCCTCCCTATATTTATTAATTTGTCCAATTATTGGCAATTTATTTGTTAAACCTTTTAAATAAACTAGTTAGCTCATCTATAATCTCCAAGTTTCCTTTTTCTAAATCATCACTTACACAAGTATATAAATGATTTTCTAATATGTGATTTGACAAGCTTCTTATAGAATTTTCTACTGCCGATAGTTGAATTAAAACATCATTACAATATCTATCTTCATCTATCATTTTCTTTATCCCTTTTATTTGTCCTTCAATTCTATTCAGTCTATCATTCACAATCTTTTTTTCTTCCTTTGTACGATGAGTTTGTTTATGACAACAATTTTTATCTTCTATAATTTCATCACTCCCTTTCTCAACTTTCAAACGCTATTATATACCCCAGTATGGTATTTGTAAATATAGGGGTATATAGAAAAAGCCATTCATATGAATGACTTTTTAGCTACATATATCAAATTTAATTTTTCGCCCAAAAAAGGGCGTCCCTATTGGGCGATTTTTCTTAATACTGTTTTGTTTTCTTTTAAGCTTTCTGGTACGTTTATTACTCTTTGGTTAGAAGAGCCTCTCCATTCTAATGTTGGATTGTGTAGTGCATCTACATATTGACCGTCTACTAAAACATCTACGTATTTCAAAGCCTCTTTGTCTTTTAGGTCTTTTTCAAATGTGTAACCAGACCATACCCATACATTTTTTTCTGGATATTTTTCTTTGAACGCTTTTGCAAGTTCTTTTGTTCCTTCTATGTTCTTTGGATGCATTGGTTCTCCGCCTAAAATTGATAAGCCTTCTATGTTTGGATTATCACATAATTCTAATACTTTGTTTATTGTATTTTGTGTAAATTCTTTTCCACCTGCAAAGTCGTGTGTTTCTTGGTTGAAACATTTTGGGCAATTAAATGCACAGCCTTGCATAAATATTGATACTCTTACACCTGGTCCATCTGCTATATCCATTTTTCTTATTTTGTTATATCTCATTTTTATTCCCCCATATTCGTAATTTTCAAAATGAAAATATTTAAAAATTATAGTATTTCTATGCCAGTAACCATTATTCTTAAGAATGGTTATGCGTAGCTTGAATTTCTACGCACAACCAATTCTAATATTTTCTATTTTGATGTTACAGCTTCTTTTTCTTCACTATGCTCATGTTTTTCGCATCCACATTTGCATTCATCTTCTTCAACATAATCTTTATTATCTATGTGAAGTACTCTTTCTTTTATTTCTTGAGTTCTTCCTTTGTTCCAGAAGTTGCTTCCTATATATCCACAAGTTCTTCTTGCAACATTTAATGTGTTGTGGTCTCTGTTTCCACAGTTTGGGCAATACCATTCTAGATTGTCATCTATTAGTATTTCTCCTGTATATCCACATTTTTGGCAGTAATCAGATTTTGTGTTTAATTCTGCATACATGATGTTATCATAGATAAATTTCATTATTTGAAGTACTACTTCTAAGTTGTTTTGTAAGTTTGGAGTTTCTACATAAGATATAGCTCCTCCTGGGCTTAGTCTTTGGAATTCACTTTCTAGTTTTAACTTAGAGAACGCATCTATTTCTTCAAATACTGGAACATGGTATGAATTTGTTATATAATTTTTGTCTGTTATTCCCTTTATTTTTCCGAATCTCTTTTGTAGACACTTTGCAAATTTATATGTTGTAGACTCAATTGGTGTACCATAAACACTGTAATCTATGTCTTCTGCTTCTTTCCATTCTGCGCATTTTTCATTCATTTTCTTCATTACTTCTATGGCAAAATCTTTGCCATTACCATTATCTGTATGACTCTTGCCTGTCATGTATTTAACACATTCGTATAATCCTGCATATCCTAAAGATATTGTAGAATATCCACCATGTAATAATGGATGAATGCTTGCACCCTTTGGTAATCTCGCAAATGCTCCATGTTGCCATAATATTGGGGCAATATCACTTGTTGCTTTTGCTAGTCTTTCGTGTCTTACTTGTAAAGCTTTGTGGCAAAGTTCAAGTCTTTCATCATATATTTTCCAGAATTTCTTCAAATCTTTTCCTGATGATAAAGCAACATCAACTAAGTTAATTGTTACAACACCTTGATTAAATCTACCATAATATTTTGGCTTCTTTGTAACTGGGTCTATATAAGGAGTTAAGAATGAACGGCAACCCATACATGGATAACATTGTCCATCTCCATTTGCATCTACTTTCATTTGCTTCATTATTTTCTCTGATATATAATCTGGAACCATTCTCTTAGCAGTACATTTTGCCGCAAGTTCTGTTAGATACCAATATTTACTATTCTCATGTATATTGTCTTCTTCAAGAACATAAAGAAGTTTTGGGAATGCTGGTGTAATATAAACACCTTTCTCATTCTTGAATCCTAATATTCTTTGATTTAAGAACTCTTCAATTATCATTGCTAGTTCTTCTTTATACTCATCTGTTTCTCCTAAATACATACACACAGATAAGAAAGGTGCCTGTCCGTTTGTATTAGTCATTGAATTTACTTGGTAGTTGAATGTCTGAACACCATCTGCAACTTCTTTCTTAGTATCTTCTTTTGCAAACTTTTCGCATTGTTCTTTGCTTAATCCATTTTCTTTATATTTTTTATAATATTTCTCATAACTACTTCTTACGAATGGAGCTAAGTGTGCAAGCGAAACTGTTGCTCCACCATAAGTAGAAGACGTAACAGCAAGTATTATTTGTGTTGCGATTGTACATGCTGTAATAAATCTGTGTGGTTTTTCAATCATAACACCATTCATTATTGTTCCATTTTGAAGCATATCTTCTAGGTTTATTAATTCACAGTTTGTCAAAGCATTTTGTGCAAAATAATCAGCATCATGGAAATGTATAATTCCTTCGTCATGAGCTTTTACAACATCTTCAGGAAGTAAGAATCTTCTTGTTATGTCTGTACTTGTTATTCCAGCTAAATAATCTCTTTGAGTAGTAACAACTCTAGCATTTTTATTTGCATTTTCATTATTCCAATATTCACTTTCTCCCTCAATTAATTCCTTAATTGATTGGTCTGTAGTGTTGGCTTTTCTAACTAAAGCTCTTGTGTAACGATATGTGATATATTTTTTTGCAAGTTCATATCTTTTTATTTCCATTAATTTTTCTTCAATAATGTCTTGTATATCTTCAACAAGGATTCTACCTTTTTTCAAATCTTCTATGTAACTCATTATTTCTTCGATTTCAGAATCAGTTGCCTTTTCTTTTCTAGAAACTTCTTTGTTTGCCTTTTCTATTGCAATTCTTATTTTTTCTCTATCATATTCTACTATTGTTCCGTCTCTTTTGATAACCTTCATTGCTATTACCCCCCAATTTATATTTTATGCTTATTACAATTTACTTTAATTTTTCTATATTCAGTATCTGAAATAATTCCTCCTTTTGTTTACATGGTAGATATTACAACATATGAGATATAATGTCAAAAGCATACGCATTATGTTATTACCTTTCAAAAAGCTTGATATATCAATATTTTTAGTTGTTGGAATATTTTGTAAAATTAAGGAGATTTTATGTTATTTCTAAAAAATTAATCGCTGTAAGTGTTGAAATAAGCGGACTTTAGATTTTGCCCTATATATAATTTAATCATCAATATTACATTTTTATTACATTTTATAAAAAAATCATTTTTTCGTTTTATTATCTTT
>ERZ837910.1853-NODE-1853-length-27720-cov-9.578529_pt1 | contig 27720 bp, 27 predicted proteins | sample MGYA00519940_ERZ837910 | MGnify/ENA primary metagenome ERZ837910 (study PRJEB31850, sample SAMEA3708825) | human gut metagenome | biome: human gut; feature: human-associated habitat; material: faeces | place: China | collected 2014 ... | reverse complement strand
ATGTACAAATCTATACGGCTACTCATCCGGTGGAACTGAACGAACGCTTAGAACCCGTAGAAAAACAAAATGGAATAGAATATATCCGCCACACGTATGCTTTGCCTGTAACCATTGAGGACGGTTGCTGGATTGGTGGCGGTGTTATCATCCTACCGGGTATTACCATTGGTCGGGGAAGTGTCATCGGGGCGGGGAGTGTTGTCACTAAATCTGTTCCGGCAAATAGTCTTGCCATAGGAAATCCATGTAGGGTAATTCGAGAAATTAATACTTTGCATAGCCATGATTAAGTTAGTAGCTTTTGATTTGGACGGTACAATAGGCGATACTTTGCCGATGTGCATACAAGCTTTTAAGGAAGCCACACAACCCTATGCCGGACGTGAATTGTCAGACGAAGAAGTAGTACAGACTTTTGGGCTGAATGAAGAAGGTATGATAAGATGTGTAGTTGATGTAGCATACCAGCAACAGGCATTGCGCGATTTTTATGCCATCTATGAAACATTACATAAAGCAATGTGCCCGAAACCTTTCGAGGGAATACGTGAACTGATAACCTTATTGAAGCAAAAGGGTATTATAGTAGTGCTTATCACCGAGAAGGGAGTAAAAAGTTGCGATATAACATTGCGGCAATTCAGTATGGAAACCAGCTTTGCAAAGGTCGTTACCGGAAATGCGGAAAGAAATATCAAGTCGGAAGCATTGGAAAAACTGCTACGCATTTATCATTTGTCAGTAGATGAAATCGTGTATATTGGAGATACGGTTTCGGATATCAAAGAGTGTCAGAAGGCGAATGTGAGATGTCTGTCTGCTGCATGGGGTATTCCGCAAAGCGGAACTTTAGCTTTAGAGAGTTATAATGCCGGGAGTGTGTTCTATTCTATATCGTCTATATCAAGCTTTTTAATAGAATCATGTAAACTTGTATGAAAAAAGATAGCTACTTTTGTATATATTGAGTAACTTTGCTTTCGATAGTAGAAATAACAATGAATGGATTGAATTTGGAAATCAAGCAACTGTTAAGAAGTGAAAATATTGATTTTGTTCACTTTGTAGATATTTCCATGCTGGATATACGTCAGAATAGAGGATTTCCGTATGCCATACTAATAGGGATTTCTGTAAATCCACAGTTTATTAAAATGGTATATGATAACCCGAATTATGTACATACTCTCAACGATGAATATGCACAGACAGAACATCGTGTGGGATTGATTGCAGATAAACTGGCTGACCGGCTTATTAGAAAAGGTTATAAAGCACTGTCGCAATCAGACAATGGATTGGTAGCAGAAAATGCATTTGATTTTGCAACAAAAACGTCCGTACTACCACATAAAACCATTGCAATTCTTAGTGGTATTGGGCAAATTGGTAAAAACAATCTATTTATTACGACTGAATATGGGGCTGCGCAATGTCTTGGTTCTGTCCTAACAAATGCTCCGTTATCGGTAATACAACACGGAATTCAGTTACCTAAATGTAATGGTTGTAATGTCTGCCGAGATATATGTCCACAAAAAGCATTGAAAGGTAAATGTTGGAATACGAATATTTCAAGGGATGAAATGGTGAATGTAAATGAATGTATTACGTGCTTGAAATGTTTGGTGCATTGTCCTAAAACACAAATATATATGAAACGGACTCTCTCTTCTAATGGTGCATAAACAACAAGCTGAGTTCTTTTATAATAGCATAATCAGTACGCAAACAAATGCGTAATTTTGCTAAAAACTTAATGTCATACTATAAAGAGTAACGTTATGGAAAAATATTATGAGATAATACCTAAAGATGATGACCCGGAAGTGGCAATCGTTTTGGATCGCATAACTGATAGTGCGAAAAAGAAAATCGATTTTAATGCTTTAGAAGAAGCATTGAACCCATATTTAGATCCGGATTTCTTCGTGTATGAAACATTGTGCAGCTTGAATAATAATGAGACACCTCAAGTAATTGCTGCAAGATTTTTTGCAGAGAGTCTCATGCAAGGATTCGTGCCAGGTAATTAGGACTTCTTTGTAGATATCGTCCAGAGTATAACTGATAATTGCAAGGTAGAAATATATGTGCTTCAACTTGCAGCGACAATGATGTTTACAGACGGATGTAATCCAGCAATGGTATTGGTCAATTTAGAAAGATTATTGATATGAGGAAAAGAATGATTCCTATTACTTTCTTAAAGAAGCACAAGATGATAAGTAATAACTCTTAATCCTTGGCTATATGCTACTGATATATGACTATTTAGTTGACCACATCAGCAAACACTTGGCTCTTTGCAAAATACAAGCAGCCGTAGAGAGTCAGATTGGGAAGAAATGGCACTGCTCTCGCTATATACAAGTTATGCCTGCCGGTTGGAGCAGTGCTATACATTATGAGTATTGCAATGGTTATTGGGAACTTCATTTTGAAGATACATCTGAAGATGCTGGGGTGGATAGTATTCGCAAAGAAACCATAGTTGAGTTTGAAAACAACGATAAGTTTGGTTGGCATAGGTGGTCTGGCAGGCAGCGCGGACTTCTGAGACTGGAAAGTGAAGTAGAAGATGCAGATGCTTTCAAGGCTTTATTTAATGAGATATACAATGCGACATACGATGTTGTAAACAGGATTGTTACCGGGAAGTCAGAATTGTGTGATGGCTTAGAAAAGTTGGAGTATAGTGACAAATTTGAAGAACCTCTTGAAAATTCAGGGGTGGAAACTACCTATGCAAAACCTAAATATCCAGAGATTCAGTCTGTTGCCGAATTGCCATTTGACCGATTTACAATTCCATCTTATCAGCGTCCTTATAAATGGACCCGGAAAAACGTCAAGCAACTTATTGATGACATCCTATGCTTTAAGGAAAGTAGCGAATATCGGCTTGGTACACTCGTATTGCACAGTGTGAATGGGACTGGCAATAAATCGCTGTATATCGTTGACGGTCAACAACGCATGATAACAATCTCGCTTCTTTTATATCAGTTGATGAATGAAGAATCTTACTCACAACTATTCAATGAAGAACTTAGAAAGTCTATCACCCATTTTCTTGGAAAGAAACAATTCAACGACTCTCTGACAAAGAAAAACATTCTTGAAAATCTGAAAGTAATCCGCCATCGTCTGGTTGATTTTGCAAAAGATTCTGTGGAATTTTTGCTCAACAGATGTAGGTTGGTTGTCATTACTTTGTATGACATATCGGAGGCTTTCCAGTTCTTTGACTCGCAAAATGCCAGAGGAAAGGAGCTCGCACCGCACGATCTGTTGAAAGCTTTTCATCTTCGTGCTATTGACAACATGGAGGAGAAAGATCAGAGAAACATCATTATTTGGGAAAACTATCCGACAAGCAGGCTTGAATTATTGTTTTTGATGCTTTATCGGATAAAACGTTGGATTGGGGCTAAAGAAGCACGTTACTTCACAAGTCAAGATGTAGGGATTTTTAAGGGCTTGAATGCAAGCGACAATCTGCTTCCGTACCAAAAGATTTACACCATTGCGCAATGCTACACAGCACTATACAATCAAGATATAGCCAGACGGTTAGACCGAAATAAACTGGATTATCCTCACCAGATAGATCAAGTGACTATTAACGGCTCTCTCTTCTTTGACATGGTTAGATATTACCATGATAAAGTGAACGAGTTAAACACTATTATGCCCAATGTAAATCCTGAAGTAATGGATGCTGTCAATAGTCTCAATCGCGGTCGTGGTGACAAATATATTAGGCTATTGTTTGATGCCGCTTGTCTGTTCTATTACGACAAGTTTGGAGAAGATAATCTGAAAAGAGCCATGGATAGCATATTTGCTTGGGTTTATGGTAAAAGGCTCAGAGCGTACTCTATAAAACTTGCATCTATTGACAATCTTGCCCGAGGAAATGAAGGTGAGAGTTTTTTCTCCATGTTGCATAATAGCATTAGACCGAGTGATATTCTAAGCTGGTCTGTACCTGTGGTTAAGGAGGAAGATATTTCAAAAAATCAGAGTGATAATCAGAAAGTTATAAACTTAATGAAACAACTTCGCTATGTCGAATAATCCATCTATGTTCTCCTTAAAAGAGCTTTTCTCCAACGGAGACCGATACATTATACCAATCTACCAGCGTAATTATGCATGGGAACAGTCCCATCTGCAGCAACTTATACAAGATGTATGGGACAGCTGTCTCCATGCGCCCGACCGTAACTATTATATCGGTACACTTGTGGTATATAACACACCTCAAGGCTTTTACGAAACGATTGACGGTCAGCAACGCCTTACAACCATCAATATCATGCTATGCGCCATGCAAAACGAGATTGAGAAGGAAAACGGCTCGTTTCCTTGGTTTACCGGTGTAAACCTTACATACCAGTTAAGGGAAAAGGCGTCATCTTCGCTCAAGAAATTGTACGAACACGTTGATCCATCTGGTATTGAGGACGCTTATATCAATAGTATGTACAATCATGTAAGACCTGCGATGGAAACCGTCTTTGGATGTAACTTATCCAAGGAGACATCCCAATTTATCGAGTGTTATGATAGATTCAAGCAATATTTCTTTAATAATGTCATCATCACAAGGGTACCACTGCCATCTGATACTGACCTGAATCATTATTTTGAAATAATGAACACGCGTGGCGAGCAGCTGGAAAAGCATGAAATTTTAAAAGCCCGTATGTTTAATGCCCTAAAGGATGAGCCGAAGGCTGTGTGGTTGGCTAACCGCATATGGGAAGCTTGTTCAGATATGAGCCGGTATGTGCAAATGGGAATAGCTGATATGAACCTTCGTCAGCTTATTTTTTCAAATGACATGAATACGCTAACAGCTCCCGACTTTGATACTCTTGTTGATGCTGCACAACAATATTCGGTAGAAGAAAAGCATTCTCTATTTTCTATAATAGATATAGACGAGAACAGAAATCAAGCAGACGGAAATAGTGACAGTAAAGACAGATTTTCTGGAAATGACGAGTCCAGATTCAACTCCGTCATTAACTTCCCAAATTTCCTTCTGCAGGTGTTCAGGGTTATCAGCAAGACTGACATACCTCTTGATGACAAGCGTCTGCTCGTGACTTTCGAACCTAAGATAATAGATTCTGCATTTGCCAAGCAATTTATATATCAGTTATTGAAGTTACGATTGCTGTTCGACAAATACATCATTAAGCGCGACTTTGTGGATGATAAAGAAAACGGGAAGTGGAATATTCTGAAAATAGAGGTGCAAGAGAATGGAAAAGAGAAAAGGTATAGTTACAAGAACTCCTACGGCGAGGAGCAAAAAAAGAATATCATGATTCAATCCATGTTCCACGTTTCGTTGCCAAGTCAGAACTACAAGCACTGGCTTTGTGCTGCACTGTTGTATCTGTCAGAGCACAACGATGGAGGTGGTCTGTTCGACTACCTGAACCGTCTTTCACATGCCTATATGCTTGACCGATTTACTCAGTTGAGCAACGAACAACTGGATTATTTCAATATCATTTTCGAGAATAATGGTGTACCTGTCCATTGCTGCCCAAAGTCGTTGAATCTTCCGCGCTTCGACACAAACATTGACGTGTTTTACTTCAACTACCTTGATATGCAACTTTGGCTAAATGATATGGCGCCCGATTTTGTGTTTACATCAAGGAGTTCCGTAGAGCATTTTTATCCCCAGCACCCAATGGAGAATTTTGACCCAATGGACGACGAGTATCTGCATAGTTTTGGAAACCTCTGTTTAATAAGTAGTAGCAAAAATTCTAAGCTGAGTAATTTTTCTCCTATTCAGAAAACTGACTTCTATAAAAAGTCTACCATAGACAGCATAAAGCAGAAACTGATGATGGATATATGCGCGGCAAAACGTGATTGGAAAGCTTCTGATATAAAAGAACATGCTGAGAGTATGGAGCGTGTACTAATTGAAAGCTTGACAATATAATGTATGATTTAGGCATAAAAAAGAGAGTTACTTTAGTGTAACTCTCTGATTTCTAAGTGATCCGCCTGGGATTCTCCTAAGAGAGTTACCACGCTGATATTTAAAACTTTATATTTTTAGCTTCAAGCATATCCCATGATTTAACCCACTAATTTGCTACGTGTTTTTGCGGTAGTTTGCTCATGGAGAATACCGGAAGTAAAGATAGCTCTTTTTTTTAAACTAATCATTATTTTTATCTTTTTTTTCAAGAGCAGCTTTCATTTTAATTCCTAAAAGTGTTGCTGGAAACTGTTGATGATTTTGTTTTTTTGGCGCTTTTAAGTATTCAATGTCATTTTTCTTTTTTACAAAAGGCTTATGTTGGCTTTCTGGCAAATCATTAATAATTTTGTCACAAACTTCAATGCCAAAATCCCACTTGTTTAATCGAATTGAAATATTAATAAGGTGGGTTAATCCATTAATAACATAATGCCTGCATGATGGCAGTAAATCCATTAAATTCTCATCTTTGATGCTTTGATACAGTTTTTTACCTTGCTTGCGGAATATATCATTGAATATAGCTCTAACATTTGCAGAACTATTTTTAAATTCGGATTCATCAATGTCTCCCCAAGTTAATTTATCCTTTAAATCATCTTTCGAATTAATAGCTAAGATTGACATATAAATCACAAGAGTTCCTAATAATTCCAAGTATTGATTTTGTGATAAACTTGGCTTTGTTTCAAAGAAATTTTTGATTATTGAAATTGCTAATTGCCTATTTTCTATACTACCCTCGGCCCATAAATATCGAGAATAGCTTGATACATACTCAATATCTCTATTAAATATAGGATAATAATCATAAAACAATTTTATAGTTTTTTCTAATTGTTCATTAATAGACAGATAGGAAGCAAAATTGAAAATAGCTTTAAGCTTTGTTTTCTTAGATGTTTTTTCTCGATTTATTAAATACCTATATTTATTCTCAATTTCAGCTTCGGAAGACACAAGTCTACTTGCGTCGGCAGCACTTAAAAGTGCGAGTTCAGTATCTAAATCTTTTTTACTGGCTATTGAATTGTATCTACTTGTGATATTACCATCATATTCGACAGATTTAGATTGGTAGTAATTTTGCATGAATTTGTATATCTCGGAAGAATATACTTTGAAAAAATTTTCTTCTATTGTAATAATTTTAAGTTTAACAAGTTCTTGTAAAGCTTCCTGAAAAACATCTTCTTTGTCTTCCAAATTTGTTATATATTTCAAATTACTTATTAATCCAGACAAGTCATTTGCATCTGCTAAAAGTCCAATTGCAAGAAACATATTTTTAGCAGTAATAGATAGATAGTCTATAATTCTGTCATATAAAAAATTCTTAGCGGTATCACTTGATTTTATATCACTTTTTATTAAGTCTTTTAGATTATTTGTTTGAATAAGCAACACAACTAGTTGTAAAATAAACAAGGGTCTTCCCGATGTTATTTCATGGATTTTTTCTTGAAAATCAATTTTCTTAAGTTCGATCTCAAGTTGTTCTCGATTAAAAGATGGAAATTCATTTTTTAAAGCTTCTATCAGAAAATTTACCGTTTGATCTTTTGTCAATTCTGAAGTTTGTATTTCAATCCCCGTAATTAAATTAGCTGATCTTGTTGTGATAACGACCTTATGATGGTTGATGTTTAAAGAAGATACAAATTCTGTTATTTTTATTTTTTCCTCTTTGGAAAATGTTTCAAAATCATCAAATATTAGTAATATTTTTCCTTCATACTTTCGTATAGGATCTAAGTCAAAGGATGCAGTGTTGGATATAATAGAATTCGTATATTGTATGATTTGATCTAAAGATGAAATATTATCATCAATGTATTCAATTTTTCCTTTAAAATAATTGTAATATCTATCTTTAGCTGATAAAAAAACAATATAATCAAATTTCTTTTCTCGGCTCTGACATAGCATATTACATACATATTGAATTGATGCTGTCTTTCCTACTCCTCCATGTCCCCATAGTGTAGCATATACTGATGAATTATTTTGAGTGAGAAAATTTAATATTTTAGATGTCAATCCAACATCAATGTATTTCGTGTAGTTATTTGTGAATGAATTTATGACAGTTCCATTGTAGCTCTTTCTCTTTACACCATCATCTATGACTAATAAAGATTGTAACTCCAAATTTTCAAATTGTATAGATCCAGTAGAAATTAGCCTATTATATTTTGTTCTGCCAGTTAGTTTCTCTTCAATCGAATTGAATGTATAAAATGTAGACTCATCTTTTATGTATATAAACGGGCTTATTCTAAAATATTCACTATCCTTTTTTTGTATGTATAAGCTATTTATTTCGAAACTCATTACTTGGGTTGGACATTGCCAAGAAATATATTCTCCATTTGCTTTATAGCTTATCCCATAACTGATTTCATTAACAGTTTGTTCAACATATATTAAATTAAAATCTTCACTAACAATCCACAAATTGGAATTTTCGAGTGCATCTATAAGTTCATTATATTTAGAAATATAGTTATCAATATCGTCTTCGAATGAATATCCGTGCCCTATCGTTTGGTTCCTAATAACTGGATATTTATCTAATGCTGTAGAAATCTTCTTTGTACTCTTATTTCCAAATATTTCATTCTCTATATCAAGTCTTCTGATTATCCCAACCAAACTTCCCACTGAAGGCCTAAGTATTTCATTTATAACTACCTCCTTGTCTTCAGGGGGGATTGAAGATAAGTTTTTATTCCAAAAGTAACCTAATACTAAGTTTAGATAAAATTCCAATTTAGACTGAAGATGAGGTTTCAAATCTGCTTTTCTATTTAAAGACTTTAAGAAAGATATTTTCTTTTCTAAATTATTTAAAATGTAATTCATAATATCTAAATTAATTATTTCTATAAATGCTACATAGACAATAGCAGCATATTGTAAATACAAAGATACACATTTTTACAAAAAAGAGATACAAATCGAAAAATAATTTAAGCATTGGTTTTAATCATTATAGTTTAGCTATCTGTTAGCAAAATTTCACATAGAGGGAAAAGGTGCCGAAAAGCTTAATATTACATTAGATTTAACTTTCTGTATAGATTTCAGTATGGTTGATATTATTTTGAAATTTAGCAATTTAGAATATAATCATATAGATGACAAGTCTATATTTTACGTTTTCTCTTCCTCTTCTTGGAGTTTAATGATTCTTCTTTAGGAGTTTGTTGAAAATCTGTTCCTAACGATATGCGAGAAGGTTGTGAACTATGTGTTGCACTTTTTAGAATAGAAGTGGCATTAGTATTGAATGGATGGTTGATTTTTGTTGTTCTTTCAACGGGTTGGATTTCTAATTTTTGTAATTTAATTTTTTCAAATATAGAGCTATTCTTCATCGTATTAAAGCAATTAAATGATTCGGTTTTTTGGCGGCGATAGTTGAATAGCTTATCAAATCCCTGTTCTACTTGTTGAAACAGATTTATACGATCAAAACCACCTTTAATTACTCCATTCTTGGTATTCTTGTGATTAGTAAGTGGTGATAGCTTCTTTTTGTTGGTTTGGTCTTTACGGCTGACAATCAAATGGCAGTGCATATTCAGTTCGTTGTTGGAACGGTTGCGGTCAAAATGAATCTTACCGTAAAACTTTATATCCGAAGCGGATAGTTCTTTGTTGAAGTTATTGGCATATTCAGGAATGAATACTTCCCGAATATATCGTTTCATTGCTTCAGCTTTCTCCTGTTCGGTGTTCCCCATTGCCCGAAGTTCACTTTCCGATGGGCTGACATGAATAGCATAAAACTTTGCATCAGTTTTCAGAAGTTGCCCGATATTGCTATCTATATCTTTTATGACGGCTGATTTATATATGTTATCCTCCGTCAGATTAAAAAAGCCTTCGGTATAGATACCTTTCTCCATCCGTTCTAAATCTTCATGTTCCATGTAATTAGTTAGCTGTCGGCAACTCCCGGCATTATTATATGTGCCGTTCGATGGCGGGGCAAAGTCTATGTGCATAACTCTATGTGTTTATCAGATTACTGATTTCAGTTTTTAAGTTCTCTTTCCTTTTGCTATCCATCACGCCACAAGCAGAAAGTTCCGAATAGAGTTGTATCAGGTGAAGTAACTTTTTATAATCCCGTTGGTGTATCTGGTAGAGTGCGTTAATTTGTTTCGATTGGTTGTTTATCACATCGGCATGATTACAGAACTGCTCACTTAACTTTTTGAGTACGGCTGTTTGTCTCTTCTGACTGGCTTCCAGTTGAGAGAGAATAAGAGTTTCCAATGTTTTGCTGATAGCATCGAAGCGTAAAGCGATAGAATTTGTTGCCCGTATCATGGGATTTAGTTGTTCTTCCTCGTAATGACGAATGAAACGTATAATATCATCCTGCCTCTTATTTATTTTCGCCAGTTCCGATTTTACGGATTCAGGTGCTTCGGATGGGTTGATATGTGCTCTATCGATATACCCGAACGCCAACTTTACAACTTCACTCTTTTTCAGTGAATAGCGTTTGCATATCTTCTCTACCAAAGCTGCCGTTTCCTTGTCTATGGAAATGGTAGTGAATATCGTTTTTCGACTGCTGTTTGGCATGGTAATTACTTTTTTATAGAAATATGAATAGATAAATACCTGATAATAAACATTGCAAAGAAAATGCTTATTACAGGTGTCATTACAGCGTGTTCTTGTAACACGCTAAAGCCGAAGGCTTTGCCCCGCAGGGCAAGAGGGAAGAACAGGACTTGTCCAGTTCCCTCTTGCTCGATTTAGCGAAACGTGCGAAGCCGAAAGGCGTAGCTGTTTCTGCTAAATTGGGATGCTAATATAGAGGAATAGCCTAAACACAGGTTTCTGCCCTCTGCTACCTTTTGCTTTCAAGGCTTATTCTCTAGCTGATTAGCTTTTTCAAACTGCTTATAAGTTTGGAAATCGGCACGTTCACGAACGAAAGTCCGAATATCATTTGCTCGATAGTAGGTTTTCTTTCCGATGGTAAAGTAGGGCAGTTGTCCGCTTACTCTGTAACGTTGGAGAGTCCGAAAAGATACTTTTAGGAGAAAAGCTAAATCTTGATTATCTAACAACTTTTCATTAGTATCAAAAATATTATCTGTATTGATAAGTGATTTGAGGTCTTTGCCTATTTCAATCAGTTTTTTGGAAAGTCGCTCCATCCATTTTTCAAAATTTTCATTGTCTATATACATTTTGCTTCAATTTTAAGTTCAACATTACTATTTTCAATCGATTGATGAAGCAAAGTTCGACAAATGGATGCAATTTAATTAGGGGAGTAGATATACTACACCCCTAGTTATTGTGGATAAGTAGCTGATTTATAGGTATCCTTTCTTTTTGCTTTCTTCGACAATAGCTTTCCGAAGAATGTCCAGAAATTCAGTACGTTTATTGGCTTTCCGACAAATTACATTCTCATGCTTTTTGTGAATATCCCCTAGTTTAATATTGAATAGATATTCAAAAGCTCGTCCGATTTCTGTTAGTGGTGATTTTGTTCCGCTGTGGGTTACAACTCTTTCAGATAGAAATATTCCACTAACCAGTTCCATGATTTCTACAAGATAAGTGTCATTTGTCAGATAAAGTGGTGAGAGTGGGTATTTATCCTTCCGGTTCTGAAACTGAATCGGATATTTGATTCGCATATTGAGTATATGCATTTCTGTGTTTACAAGTCCTATTGCTTCATCAATAAGTGATAGCAAGGGATTTTTCCCCCTGCTCAAACTGTGAACGGTACGATTTGAGCCTATTTAGTCCAAACGAGAAGTAGCGTATTAATACAGCATAATCCGGTTCATTTATAGCAACACTTGTTAAATGATTGGCAAGTTCTTGCAATGCAGCCATTAATTCATCGTCTACAACAAACTTTTTCTGTGAGTATTCCGACAATAGTCGAAAAAATCTCAATTCTAATAATTCATTCATACTTTACGAATTTAAAGATGTTTTTTAATTCTAATATTCTGTTTTTTGTTGACAGTATCATTGTATAAGCTACCATCAAACTTTTTATATTGGGCGTTTTTGTAGATTTCAACCAGTTTGTTACTATAATTTTGTATTATCGCCTTGGAGCATTGAGATAAGTTGGTCGCTAAAATGCCACTCCCCAATATACCCGGATTACAAATTATTGTATCTTTCCTAATGGCATTCATAATCAATTCAGAACATGTATAATCTTTTATATTTGCCTTTTTGAGTTTTTCTGATACATATTTATTTAGTCTGGTCTTGTCACTAATTGTCATAAATCCATACCACAGCAAACACTTCATTCCCAATTTGGTGGCACTGGTTAATACATCAAGATAAGTATATCCATTATTATTGCGTTTGTCTATTTCGTAAGGGTCTATATGTAAGAATGTTGTTTTGGGAAGTGAGGGCAATAACTTTAAGACTCCATCGATAGAATCACAATTAAATGTTTTAATTGGTGGCATGATTGTTTGATACGTGGCAAATGATTCGATGTTTTCTAATGCACTTTCTTCTAAATCAAAAAATAGATACTCTTGAACATTTTTATCCATTATTTTCATGGCTAGTGCAGGAGAACCTAAATAGTTCCCATTTGCCATGCTTTCGTTCTCCAATTGATAATAAAGAGAGTTTTTTAGGGTAGAGCTTTTAATTATTTCATTTAAAAAATGGTAAATACCATATTCTTGTTCGGGAGTACGTGTCATTGTATAGATAGCACAAGCCGAATTTGTTTCTACATAAACTTGCGGTTTCTCGTTATGAAGAACTTCACAAAGAATAAGATGTTTGAATACATCAGGCTGTTTGCCAAAATGAGTATATGCCACCATAATAATAATGTTTATGATTAAAGTGGCAATATTAATCAGTATAAAGTAAAAAAGCCTTGACGAAAGTCAAGAGCCTTATTTTTGTTGTTGCTTTTTGCGGATTCTGCTTAGTGTTTCAGGAGTTACACCCAGAAAAAGCGCAATTTCCTTTAATGATATTCGTTCTTGTAAATCAGGACATCGTTTCATTAATGCCTGATAACGTTGTTCCGGAGTATCACAATAGAAGCCCAGTAGACGTTGATATATCTCAGAAAACATGGTTTCCGCAATGTGTCTGCCTAAGCGTTGTGTGTCCATATCAGTTTCCCAAAATAGGTTGAGTTCGTTTGATGAGAGCAAATAGACTTCACAATTAGTAGTAGCCTGTATGCTAACCGTTGCTCCTGTTTTATCTATTAAAGAAGGATAGTCACATGCAAAATCATTTTCAAAACTGTAACCGACAATCCATTCGTTGCCGTTCGTATCTATGCGAGTAAGTCGGAATGTACCAGATACAACAAAACCTATATGATTCGTTTTATCGTTTTGACGAACCATATATTCATTCTTCTTAAGCACTTTCAATGTGCCTTTCTCAAGAAATAGTTTTTCTAACCTAGCGGTGTCTACGTTTTTACTCGCATTAAATTTATCCATGCTAAATGCTTTATAATTGCAAAGATACAAAGAAGGATGACTATACCCGATAATATGCAAATAAAATCTCTACTGTTGTTGATTTGCATTCTTTTCGTTTTGTACCAATTGCAGTCTTTTCCTACCACTTTCGGACAGTTTTGAAAACGGCTCATGATTCTTCTTTCATTTGCTGATGAAAGTGAAATCAACACGTTTTATAACCATTTAAAATTAAAAGAGTATGGAAGTAGTAACCATCGAAAGAAGAACCTTTTCGTATGTCTGCGAACGGTTCACAGAGTTCGCCAAACGGATAGATAGTTTGTGTAACACTCATACGCAGAAAGTTGAAAATTGGCTGGATAGTCAGGAAGTATGTCTGTTGTTAGGCTTTAGCAAGCGAACTTTGCAGTATTACAGAAGTAGCGGAAGATTGGCTTATTCTCAAATTGGCAGCAAGATTTATTATAAATCTGCTGATATTGAAAAGATTATCTCCAACAGTGAAATACGGAATCAATCAACCAAACAAATCGTGCCTTATGAAAAGAATTAAAGAAAATTATCCGTCCTTCAATCTATTTTCTATTGTCAGTACATGGGAAAGCATTAATTTGAATCCTACGGTTATCATTTATCGGAGCGACAAAGAGTATCTTCTTTCTATTATATATGTATCGGAAACTACTAAACAGGCTTCACCCGCTACTTATGAGATACAGCAAGATGGGAGCCAGTATTTTATTGCCACTGCATCCAAACGGCTCTATATAGATTATGATCCGGCAAAAGATGTACTTAACATTTCATCGCTTGGTGACTATCTACGCAACTAATTAGCCATATAGCAATCTTGAAATCAATATTTCAATAAAACAATCTTTCAATTATGGAACTAATAAATAAAGATACCCCGCAAGTCAAAGAGTTTATTTCTTCGCTCGATTCGATGCTGAGCGGTATTGAATCTATTGTCAAGCATTACAAACCCCACCTGAACGGGGAACGCTTTCTTTCTAACAATGAAGTTTCCAAGAAACTAAATGTCAGTTTGCGAACCCTGCAAGAATGGCGAGATACAGGGCTAATCCCCTTTATCCAGATAAAAGGTAAAATCATCTACCGTCAGAGTGATATTGATAAACTGCTCCAAAAACACTACTTTGAAAGTTGGAAAGAGTAACCTGTCAAGCCTAAACCATTGTTTTTCGGAATTTAATTTGAATCATTGACTTTTCCAGTGAAGTATTTAGTCTGTGCAAGTCTTTGGATAAAAATACGCTCGGAATGAAATGGAGAGGAAGATTTTTATTCAAACCGAAGGCTCGGACTTGAACAGGCTAAATGCGGAACTTACCTTTGTCAATGCTTCATATTGAGTTTTGGAAAACTTACCTTAAAAGAAAAGGATTGAGAAAATGAAATGTCATTCTTCCCAATCCTTTTTCTATATTGCCTATTACCTTTATTATATAGTTAATTCTGACAAACAGCTATTTACTTTTTGCATATCCTTGAAAATATTCTGATCTAATACCCTTGCATAGTGTTTTGTTACGCTTGTATCTGCATGACCTAACATCTTAGCAACATTCTCCATACTTACGCCATTTGCAAGGCAAATGCTTGTGGCATAGCTATGTCTGGCGGTATGTGTGCTAAGGTTTTTATGAATTCCGCACACATCGGCAATCTCCTTCAAATAACTGTTCATGCGTTGATTACACAATACAGGTAAAAGTTTTCTAGTACAGTCTGACACATCTTTATATTTATCAAGAATTGAAGCTGCCACAGGTAGCACAGGAATGTTGCACATAATTTTTGTCTTTTGGCGGTTCTTCCTTATCCAAAGTTCTCCTTTGTTATCTTTTACTAAGTGTTCAGGTGATAAGTCTTTCACATCGCTGAACGCCAAGCCAGTAAAAATGCAAAAGACAAAGATGTCACGTACCTGTTCTACTCGTTTAATTGTGAACTCTTTAGCGAGAATGATTTTAATCTCGTCCATCGTCAGAAATTCGGGATCAGTTTCTTCCAGTTTGAAGCGGTAGTAAGCAAATGGATCTTTCTTTATCCAGTCGTTTTCCAGAGCAATACGGATAATCTTCTTCAAATTCTTTAGTCGGGTGATAGCGGAGTTCTGCGCACAACCTTTTTCAATCTTCAAGAAAGCATCGAACTTAGAAATGAAGTTGGCTTCCAAGTTGTTCAGAGCAATATCCGATAACTGATATTCTTTCTTAATGAATTCCTCCAAATATCGGGTAGTGGTTTCATACCGTTGAACGGTTTTACTAACAAAGTCTTTGCCAATCAACTTACGACTTTGTTCGTTGTGTTCTCTGAATACTTGCAAAAGGGTTTTGCTTTCTTCATCTACACCATAATACAGTTTTCTTACAAGATCAACGGTGATAACCTTGTCGGAAGTTTCCAGTTCCCTATAAATTTGGTGTATGCGTGAGCGTATGATTTCTATGTAATGGTTCAGTTCCACCGACATACGGTCTTTTCCTTTTGAATTCTCTTTTGCTTGATTCCATAGGTTTACGGGACAACTTCTTTTGATAGAAATATCTACCATACAGCCGTTTACAGTGATTCTCATGCACACAGGTGCTTCTCCGTTCTTTAATAACTTGGCTTTTTTGATAAAGAACAAAACAGAAAATGATTTTCTAGCCATTTTTACATCGTTTTTAAAGTTACAAAACTATGTATTCTCTTCCAAAGTAAGTCTATGCAAAAGATTATGAATCAGCGAGAAAGATGCGAATTCGTGGGACTTTTTTGAACTAAATTTTAGTCCCACGATTTATCCACCGATAATATGCTTGAAACGGCTATTTTCTGCTACCTGCCAGAAAAAAGAAATCCCTGATAATATCTGATTATCAGGGATTTGCTTGATTTTTCTTTTGTTTTCAGTGATCCGCCTGGGGCTCGAACCCAGGACCCCAACATTAAAAGTGTTGTGCTCTACCTGCTGAGCTAGCGAATCAAACCTTTATTGCTGTTAAGCGGGTGCAAAGATAGGTACTTTTATTTAATTTGCAAGGAATATGAGGAAAAAAGTTTGCATTATTTTTCTTCTATACCTTCTACTGGTTGATCCTCAGTGGTTTCTGTCTTATAAATATTTTCTTGATTAATGATGTATCGTTGATAATAGGAGAGCATTAGAGTGGTCAGCGGCAAAGCTATAATCATACCCAACATTCCCATTAACGATCCCCAAATAGATAGAGAGAGCAGGATGATGGCTGGGTTCAAACCGGTAATCTTTCCCATGATGCGAGGAACGAGATAGCCATCTTGTATGATTTGTACCACTATGAATACAGCGGCAGCCGAAGCTATGATGATCCAGAAATTATCACCGGTATCCGCAGCTTTCAGAATGGCAAGCATGATGGTGGGGACAAAACCAATGATTTGTAGGTAGGGCACCATATTCAGTGCACCGATGAATAATCCCAAACCAATGGCTAGCGGGAAATCAATAATCAGAAAGCCGATACTGAATAGAATGCCTACGCACAAAGCTACTAATGCCTGTCCGCGGAAATATCTGTTCATGCCGTCTTTTACATCATTCAGTATGCCGGTTACTGTTTTACGGTATTTCTTTGGCATCAGGTGTGCCCAGCCTTCGGAAATGCTTTCGTAGTCAAGCAAAATAAACACTATATATAATAGGATAAGGAAGACGGTAAAGAACCCGAATAAGAGGTTGATAGACTCCGATATTAGCGACCATAACTTAGGAACGGTTACTTTAAGGGCATCCAGTATATTCTCCTGGCTGAACATTTGCTCTAAGATGTGAAGGTCGATATTCTGCCGGATAAATTCGGAGAGGGTAGTGGGGACATTGCTTGCTGTATGAGTGGTACTGAAGTATTCTATCAATAAATCCTTTACCCGCAGGAATTCCTGAATCATGGGCGGCACAAGCAGATAGAACGCAACGCTTCCTATAACAGTGAGAGTAAGCAAGGCGCAAAAGATAGATATTATTCTGTTTTTTAGCCGTAGCTTATGCTGGAAGAAGCTTACTAATGGGTATATCAGATAAGCAATAAGCCAGGCAAGGAAGAACGGAAGCAATACGCCGCTCAATCGCTTCAGGAGCATTAATACCCCAATGATGATAGCACCGAGAATGACAGCACGGATAAAGCTGTCGAATGTAATTTTCTTACGCTCCATAAGGCTTTTGCTTTTTTATAGTTTATTCACCGGCGGCAGTCCGGTCTCCCTTTATTGCCCGCAGATAACATTCCCGACAGAGGGGTTCGTATTCAGCTGTTTCTCCCAAGAGGACTTGTTTGTCGTTCTTGACAGTGCGGTGTGAGAAGGAGGCTAATTGTCCGCACTTCACACAAATAGCGTGGACTTTGGATACTTCATCGGCAATGGCACAAAGTCCGGGCATAGGGCCGAAGGGAAAACCGCGGAAGTCCATATCCAGACCTGCTACAATAACACGTATGCCATTATTGGCAAGTTCATTACATACATCAATCAGACCATTATCAAAGAATTGTGCTTCGTCGATACCTACTACATCGATTTCTGAAGTGAACAGCAGGATACTTGCCGATGAATCAATCGGTGTAGAGGCAATGGAATGGCTGTCGTGAGATACGACCTCTTCTTCCGAATAGCGTGTGTCAATGGCAGGTTTGAATATTTCTACACGCTGTTTGGCGAATTTAGCGCGCTTCAGACGGCGGATCAGTTCTTCTGTCTTACCGGAGAACATTGAGCCGCATATAACTTCAATTCTCCCTCTACGATTGGTTTCCTGTATATGGTCTTCCGAGAATAATACCATTGTTTTAAAATGTTTATTTTAGCCGCAAAAATAACACTTTTAATGGCTTTCCGATATTTTTTCATTATTTATTTCTACATTTGCGGCATTAACATTTGTGATGCGAAAGGAAATGCAGACATTATTGGACGACATAGAACTGGATATTCAGGAACTGAAATATTTAATGCAAGTTCTTGCAACAGACGCCAACCCTACATTGAAGGTAGTAGCTAAACGGAATATACAGCAGATGCGTGCACGACTGGATGCTTTGCAGAAACTGCTGGACGAAACTCCCGTAGAGGTAGTTGCCATTCCTGAAGCTCCTGTCGCTCCAGTGGTTATTCCCGAACCGGTCGCAGCTCCTGAACCGGTTAAACCGACTCCTGTAGAACCGGTCGTTGTTGAAATCACTAAGCCGGTAGAGATCGTATCTCCCAAGCTTGAGTCCAAGCTCAAACCCGAGTCTGAACCGTCCGCAATAATATCTTCTGCATCGCCTATTTTAGCAGAACGGATAAAACCAGCTACTGATCTGCGGCATGCCATCAGTCTGAATGACTCATTCCGATTTGCCCGTGAGATTTTTGGTGGTGATACTGCCCGTATGAATGAAGTTATACGTCAGTTGGGTGTTGCTCCTTCATTTGAAAAGGCATTGGAACTCTTTTCTTCTACCGTTAATCCTGATGAAGAGAATGAAACGGTGATTGATTTTATAGAACTTCTTAAGAAATATTTCAGCTAAAGCAGTTACGGATATGGGAAAACTTTATGTAGTGCCTACTCCGGTAGGAAATTTGGAAGATATGACATTCCGGGCTATTCGTATTTTGAAAGAGGCGGATTTGATTCTTGCCGAAGATACACGCACTTCCGGAATTTTACTGAAGCATTTTGAAATAAAGAACGCAATGCAATCCCATCATAAGTTTAATGAACATAAAATGGTGGAAAGTGTTGTTAATAGAATAAAGGCAGGTGAAACTGTTGCGTTAATATCGGACGCAGGCACACCGGGAATCTCCGATCCGGGCTTTCTGGTAGTGCGTGAGTGTGTTCGCAACGGCATCGAAGTACAATGTTTGCCGGGAGCTACAGCTCTTGTGCCGGCTTTGGTTGCTTCGGGCTTGCCGAATGAAAAATTCTGTTTCGAAGGTTTTCTTCCGCAGAAGAAAGGACGTATGACACGTCTGAAGATATTGGCAGAGGAACGTCGGACCATGGTGTTTTATGAGTCTCCCCACCGCCTGGTGAAAGCGCTGTCTCAGTTTGCAGAGCATTTCGGTGCGGAACGTCAGGCATCTGTATCCCGGGAGATCTCGAAGATGCACGAAGAAACGGTGCGTGGCAGTCTGACTGAATTGATTGAACATTTCACAGCCAATGACCCGCGTGGAGAAATAGTAATAGTAGTAGCAGGAATAGACGATTAAATAACTTCATTAACCAACGTAAAACAAAAGCGTATGAAAAAGTTAGCAGTTTTAATTGTATGTGCGACCGTTATGGCATCGTGCGACGGCTTGTCAGGTGGAAGTAAAGACCAACTGAAAGCTGAAAATGATTCTCTTTTGATGGAACTTACTCAGCGTAATGCTGAACTGGATGAAATGATGGGTACTTTCAATGATATCTCTGAAGGCTTCCGCCAAATCAATGCCGCCGAAAGCCGCGTAGACTTGCAGCGTGGTGCGGTTTCAGAAGGTTCTTTATCAGCTAAGCAGCAAATAGCCACTGATATTGAATTTATCCAGAAACAAATGCAGGAAAACAAAGAGCAGATTGCAAAGTTGGAGGCCATGCTGAAAAGCAGCAAGACCAATTCTGCACAAATGAAGAAAGCGGTAGAATCTCTGACTCAGGAATTAGTTGCCAAGACTCAGCGCATTGAAGAGTTGCAGGCTGAACTTGCTTCCAAGAATATCCGTATCCAGGAATTGGATGCAGCCGTAACCGGTCTGTCAGCCGACAAAGAAGCTCTCTCTGCTGAAAACGAGGCTAAGGCTAAGACTGTAGCTGAGCAGGATAAGGCACTGAATACCGCTTGGTTTGTTTTCGGAACAAAGAAAGAACTGAAGGATCAGAATATTCTGACAAATACCGGTCTCTTCCAGAAAAAGCAAGTGCTTAAGGATGGTGACATCAATAAGGATTACTTTACTCAGGTTGATATTCGTACAACGAAAGAAATTAAGTTGTATTCCAAGAGTGCAGATGTCTTGACTACTCATCCGGCAGGTTCTTATGCTTTGGAGAAAGATGATAAAGATCAGCTCGTTCTGAAGATTACGAATCCGAAAGATTTCTGGAACGTATCCAGATACCTGGTTATCCAAGTAAAATAACTTAATTAAATTATAAGAATGGCGGGGAAAGGTTATCCCTGCCATTTTCTTTTTATATGCAGTACAAGAATATTTTTTTCGACCTGGATGATACTCTCTGGGCCTTTTCTTTTAATGCCCGTGATACATTTGAGGAAATGTATCGCAAATATGAATATGATCGCTATTTTCGGTCTTTTGAACATTTCTATAAACTCTATGAGAGGCGTAATATCGAATTGTGGGCAGAATATGCAGATGGAAAAGTGACAAAAGAAGAATTGAATCGTCAACGTTTTCTCTATCCGCTGGAGGCAGTAGGAGAGGGGGATACGGCTTTAGCGAAAGCTTTTTCTGATGACTTTTTTGCGGTTATTCCTACAAAAAGTAGATTGATGCCCCATGCGCAGGAAGTGCTGGAATATTTGGCACCTAAATATAATCTTTATATCCTTTCCAATGGATTTCAGGAACTGCAATGTCACAAAATGCGTTCTGCCGGAATTGACCATTACTTCAAGAAAGTAGTTCTATCAGATGATATTGGTGTCCTAAAGCCATGGCCCGAGATTTTCCATTTTGCCATGTCGGCTACCCAGTCTGAACTGCGTGAGTCGTTGATGGTGGGTGACAGCTGGGAAAATGATATAAAGGGTGCTCAGGGAGTAGGCATACATCAGGTGTTCTATAATGTAACGGGACATACCGAGTTACCATTTAAGCCTACTTATCAGATTACAGATTTGAAAGAGTTGCTCCAATTGTTGTGACATTGAGGGATTAGTTGTAATTTTGTCAGCGTAAACACATAATTTGCAGCTATGGATACTATTTTACCTTTCGCTTTGCTTTGTTTCACTTCTTTCTTTACGTTGACAAATCCTCTCGGGACTATGCCTGTCTTTCTGACCATGACCCATGGAATGACGGATAAGGAGCGACAGTCTGTAGTGTCTCGTGCTACATTAGTAGCTTTCATCACGATTATGGTCTTTACCTTTGCTGGTCAGTTCCTGTTCAAGTTCTTTGGGATCTCTACAAACGGATTTCGTATAGCAGGTGGTGTCATCATCTTTAAAATTGGTTTTGATATGTTGCAAGCACGTTATACACAAATGAAATTGAAAGATGAAGAGATTAAAACTTATGCCGATGACATCTCCGTCACCCCTTTAGGGATTCCGATGCTTTGCGGTCCCGGTGCTATAGCAAACGCCATTGTCTTGATGCAGGATGCCCATACTATCCAAATGAAAGGTGTACTGATTGGTATGATCGCCTTTATCTACTTGATTACGTTTTTCATTCTACGTGCCTCTACGCGGCTGGTAAAAGTGTTAGGGGAAACGGGAAATAATGTGATGATGCGCCTGATGGGACTTATTCTGATGGTAATTGCTGTGGAGTGTTTTGTGAGTGGGGCAAAACCGATATTGGTGGATATTTTGAAAGAAGGCCTGATATAAAACTGCCCCCAAATGTCAGGTTAGACATTCGGAGGCAGTTCTTATTATTTAAGATGTCAGTTATCGTATGATTATCACCATGGATAATTTACGTTCCAGATAAATGCTACGGTCTGATACCAACCCAGACTAACACTGCTTCCACCTTCATCATAACCTACCAGGGCTTCGATTATATAGAGGTTGCCATCGTTTTCGAATGCACAGTTGTTCTTACCCGGGGTGTAGGCAAAGTAATAGTTGCCGTCGTCTGCACTCGCTTCACCCATTTTCTGAACCGTAGATGGGAATCCGACAGGTGCCCCATTAGCGGCATTAACAATGAACTGGATGTGGTGTCCCTTTTCCAAAGTCACTCCTGTTGCACCGGCTTCTGTTTCAGAATAATAGTAAGGACTTACCAGTCGGTACAAACCATTCCCGCCTTCTGCCTTTTCTATATCCACTTTCACACCGTCACCTACCAAACCGTTATCGTCAATGGTTCCTGACCATGAAGTATAGAACTGAGCGCTACCGGCTGCTACCCAATTGTACAACTTGCTTAAATTAATTGTTGTGGTAGAATTTCCTGATACAGAGGTATTATCCTTTGCTATGGAAAGAGTAGCTTTATAAGAAACACCTACTTGAATGTCGCCTACTGCAATCGTATAAATGGCAGTATTGCTACCATCTGCAAATGTTACTTCAGCTGGTCCGCTCAATGCAGGATCGATAAATTTTGCATCTACGGCAATGGTCGATGCACCTACATTGGTACTGCGTGTCAGAGAAACCTTGATTTCAGTCAACGTTTCAGTACCTGCTACGGTATAGGTTTGTTCGCTCTGGTCGAACGTATATTTCACTTCGCTGTCTATCGGGGCTTTGTCCCAATAACCATCGGTGCTACAGCCGACAAACATGACAGCCGCTACCGACAGCGCTATGGATAGAATTGATTTATTGAAATTCATATAATGCTATTTTTACAGTTTGTTACCTATGTTCATTAGTTGTCTGTAACCGGAGACGGAATTGATGTTACCGGATTATTGTCTGATGCCGAGATCAATGAGTTACCTTGTTCTTCACTTTCGGGGATACGGTAGATCAAGGTGTTATCACCAGCCGGCACGTTAAATACATAAGCGGCAGGGAATCCGGCTCCACGACGGTCGATACCTTTGTTCAGTCGCAGAATATCAAAATAAGAAAGGCCCTCACCCCAAAGTTCAATACGGCGTTGCTGCCATACTGCATCCTGTACAGCTGTTGCACTGGAAGCGGTACAAACATAGGCAGGGTCACGATAGTCATTTATAAATTTTTGTAAAGTAGCTGCTCCGGTTGAAGGATTTCCACCCATAGCTTGTGCTTCTGCCAAAATCAAGTACATTTCTTCCACACGCATCAGAGGAATATCGCTTGCGTTAGTGCTTTGAGCCATTACTCCCTTATAAGGACCGTATTTCATTTGAGTATAAGCAGGGCAACCATATTTCGTAGCTTGGGCTACTTGTGCTTCATTCAGATTGTCAGAATGCTTATTGGCATCAAGCCACCATCCTTTACGAACGTCTGTATCAGGAATCTCGTTATACAACTTCTTGTTGATCATACGCCATGATCCTACTGAAGCGTATCCATAATTCAGTGATCCCATATGTGAGGGGAAATTCACAATACCGGAAGTTACTACACGGTCTGTTTCGGCAATTATAATAGCCCACATCCAAGAGTGGTCACTACTCTCCGTAAAGCCAGGAGCACCTGCTTCTTCGCGGCTATAAGGAGCACCGCTACCACTGATGGCTTTTTGAGCGTCTTCAGCTGCCGCAGTCCAATTTTGCATGGTCAGATTGACACGTGCACGTAAACCATAAGCCACTTCCTTGCTGATGTAGCGCTTATCGGTACCGCGGGTTTTGTCGGTAGCCTCTAATAAAGATACAGCCTTATTCAGGTCACTCATGATCTGGTCGTAAACTTCCTGCACGGTAGACCGGGCGCAACCGTTAGCAGCAGCCTCATTGGCATTCTCGTTTGTAATCAGAGGAACACAAGGTTTGCTTTCATTCCCTTTATAAGTATGCTGATACATCTGGGCCAATACAAAATAGTCGAATGCGCGTATAGACAGAGCCTGTGCCAGGTAGTACTTCAGAGAGCTATCTTCCGTAGCCGGGTCGATGGTACTCACTACTCCATTAGCAGTATAGATCTGGTTGTACATTGTACGCCATAATATGTTTGTCGGGCGATAGTTAAAGAAAAGATCCTCAAAAGTCATGGAACGGGTAAACCAGTTATAGTTTATATCTAAACCAACCATATCCGTGCCACGGCTGTCCAAGTTCAGCATAATTGAACCATAACCGAAGTCGTCGTGTCCAAAAGAAGTGGGGATGGCATTGCCATATACACTGAACATCGCAGTGATACCCGTAACACTTGCCGAGACCATTTCTGGGTCGTTTTTAACAACTTCTTCTTTCTGGTCGCTTGTAACAACAGCACCCAGCGGTTCGGTATCCAAATCATTACACCCCACAAGCAATACACTTGCAAGTGCCGATGCGAATATTTTAAATTTTATATCTTTCATTGTTATTCTGCTTTATAGTTAGTATAGTTTAGAACGTTAATTTCACTCCTGCCGAAATACTGCGTAATGCACCATACGTAGAGGTGGTAGATGATACATAACCTTGACGTGGATCTAATCCCTTACGTGCAGCGAACAATGCAACATTGTCAGCGGCACCATAAACTCTAAGTGATTCTATTCCCAAGTTGCGTACGATTCTTTTCGGCAATGTATAACCTAAAGTAATATTGTTAATAGACAAGTAGTTGGAAGAAACAATCCAGCGGTCGGAGCTTGAACCTGCATCATAGTTTTCGGTTGCACACAAACGAGGAACATCTGTATTCGGGTTCTCTGCCGTCCAGGCTTTGGCAATGTCCTTATGCCAGTTGTAACCGGCATTACTGTTGCTGCCACCATGCATCAAGTCTTGATAAGTATAATCCCACAGTTTACCACCCAGCTGATAAGAGAACTGGATAGAAAAATCAAAACCATAGAAATCCAAGCTGGTACCAAAACCACCATAGACGGTCGGAAGCAAATCACCGGTAGCTTCTTTGCAATTAGAAGCGACAGCATAGTCGGCTGTTGTATAGGCGTTTCCTTCATCATCTTTCGCCCAGAACAAAGATTGTCCGGTAGTGGGATCAACACCTGCATATTTCACTAGATAAAGTTGGTACATAGATTCACCTTCGCGATAAATACGTGAACCACTGATTAATTCACCATTCAAATCAGGATGCAGCTTATTTACTTTATTTTTCAAGAAAGTAGCATTCCCAAAAATGTTCCACTTCAAATTATTGATATCAATCGGAGTATAATTCAATTCAATTTCTACACCCGAGTTAGTCATCGAACCAATGTTCATTGGAATGGAACTGTAACCGTTGGAGTTTGCTACCGGCTTATTATAAAGCATGTCGCTAGTCTTACGGTTGAAATATTCTATTGTACCTTCTAATTTATGGTTGAGCAGTGTGAAGTCAGTACCTATATTGAAGGAGTTACTCTTTTCCCAAGTGATGTCTGGATTACCTTTATAATAAAGTGTACCATCCGAGAATATACCATTAGCACCGGTCATGGAGTATTGATCCAGATATGGATAGTAGTTTGCATAACCGTTTCTCAGTAATGCATCGTTACCTTGCTGACCAAACGAAGCCTTTAGCTTCAACATATCAATCCATTCTGTGTTTTCCAAGAATGCTTCTTTGCTGATAACCCATGCGACACTGGCCGACCAGAAGTTACCCCAACGCTTGTCAGGATGGAAGCGGGAAGAAGCATCGCGGCGGTAAGAAGCACTGGCAAAGTATTTTTCATCAAAGTCGTAATTGATTCGACTGATAATACCTCTGGTAGAATATTCGTCACGAGCACCACCACCACGTTTGTTATCGATAGTGTTGTTTACCGTGAAATCATAATCCTTATAAAGATTCTGCCCGGTTGCATAACTATATTCATAGCGGTAGTCATAGCTCTCATAACCTAACAGAACATCGAAATTGTTCATGCCGAAGCTTTTCTTATAGGTAGCCAGGTATTGCTGGTTGAAGGCGGATGTACGTATGTGTTCTTGTTGTGCAGTACCACCGTAACTTGCAGACTGTCCATAATACTTGTTACCCAAAACATTATATCGCGTATTATCGATATAGGCGCCCAATGAACCAGTTAGTTTCAGTCCTTCAATTGGGGACAACTCGATGAACCATTTACCGTTAAGGATATCCATTAGGTATTCTTCCTTATTATAAAGCAAGTCACCTTTGGGGTTTGACATGGACATAAAGTTACGCGTGCTGTTTGTACTGCTACCATCACCGTAATCATAAATCTTGTTGCCCGAATTCTTGTCGTAAGCCAGTGAACCATCAGCGTTACGTACATACATCGGATAAACTGGAGCAATATTGTTTGCCAGCAAGAAAGCATTTCCTGAAGAAGCTGTAGCTGTTTGGTCGCCCGGATACTTGCTCTTAGAGTTAGTATATCCTAAGCTGGTGCCGAATTTTAACCACTTCTTTGCTTGGTAGTCTACATTCAAACGGGTAGAAATACGATTGAAACCTGAATTTTCAATAACACCGTTATCTTCCAGGTAACCGGCAGAGAAATAGTAGTTCAAACGATCTGTACCACCTGATACGCTCAAGTTATACTCTTGACGCATTTGACTGGAGATCGTTCCATCTGTCCAATCATCCGGGGTATAGTAATATTGTCCGTCACTATAGCCCAACTTCGCATTTGGATTGATTTTACCATCCATACCGATAAGACCCTCACCTTGAGGCAACGTATATATTTGGTAACCGATTGCCGGGAACAACTGTGCATTAGCATAAGTGTGCGCTGCTTCTGGAGTACGTCCTAATTTGTAATAAGCGGCATTGTAATGAGCTTTATAGAGAGTTTCCATGTACGTGGCAGGGCTTTCCATCACATCGTATTTACCTACTTGACGAGAATTGCTACCCCAACGTGCATCTACAGATACACGTGCGTTACCGTCCTTACCTTTTTTAGTGGTTACCAAAATAACGCCGTTAGCACCACGTGCACCATACAAAGCAGCTGCGGCAGCATCTTTCAGTACTGTCATTGTTTCAATATCCTGTGAATTGATAGAAGAAATATCACCATCAAAAGGAATACCATCTACTACGTATAACGGATTGCTGCTGGATGCCATAGAACCGATACCACGAATACGTACTGTGGCTGAAGTTCCTGGCTGACCGTTGCTGCTTGTGGTTTGTACACCGGCTACACTACCAGACAGTGCGTTGGTAATGTTGGATACCTGGCGCTTTTCTAATTTATCTGCCTTTACAACACTCGCAGAACCGGTAAATGCAGACTTCTTCGCAGTACCGTAAGCTACCACTATAACTTCGTCAAGCATCTCTGAATCCACCTTCATAAAGACCTTCATAGTAGGTTTAATAGCCACTTCTTGTGTCTGCATACCAATGTACGAAACCTGCAAAGTCTTCGCAGAAC
>ERZ837910.1847-NODE-1847-length-27786-cov-6.093794_pt1 | contig 27786 bp, 26 predicted proteins | sample MGYA00519940_ERZ837910 | MGnify/ENA primary metagenome ERZ837910 (study PRJEB31850, sample SAMEA3708825) | human gut metagenome | biome: human gut; feature: human-associated habitat; material: faeces | place: China | collected 2014 ... | reverse complement strand
CTTAAGCCGCTAGGCGGGAATTGTGCGGTGTTGCCATAAAGAACGCACGGACGAAAAATATTCCGGAAATTCATGTACAAATGATGGCGAACGGCAACCGAACAACAGACAGCACAAAAGCACCCCCTGCACCAAAAGCACAATGCTTTCCGGTGCAGGGGGTGTTGTGGTTCAGTTCAGCCGGTCAGCCAAAACCATCAATCTTCGATCGTGATTTTGGTGATGACAGGCATCTGTTTGGGCTTGTTCCAGGTTTCAGGGCCGTAAGTGGGCTGGTTGGCAATGGCGTCCAGCACATCAAAACCGCTCTCCATTTCGCCAAAGGCGGCGTAACGGCCGTCCAGCTTGGCAGCATCCTTGTGAACAACAAAGAACTGCGTGCCGGCGGTATCAAAGTCATCATCGCGCGCCATAGAAAGGGCACCGCGGATATGCTTGAGCGGGTTGTTGACGCCATTTTCCGTAAACTCGCCCTTAATATGCCAATCACTGTCCGTCATGATGTCATTGTCCGGCGAACCGCCCTGAATGACATAATCCTTAACGATGCGGCACCAACACAAACCATCATAAAAACCGCTGCGTGCAGTTTTCACAAAGTTTGCCACGGTGAGGGGGGCATATTCCGGGTACAGCGTAAAAACCATAGTACCAAAGTCCCTGGTTTCAATCGTGCAGCGCATTAGCCGACCTTCACATCCTTGAAGAACAGGTTGCCGGAAGCAGTCATGTAGAAACCGCTGATGTTGTCATGCATCAGGTAGTTGTTGGACTTGTAGTACAGGGGCAGAACAGCGTAATCGTTGGAAACGATAGCGTCAGCCTGCAGGGTCAGCTCAGCAGCCTTGGCCGGATCGTTCTCAGCCTTGACCTGCTCAACCAGAGCGTCATAATCGGCGTTGGAATAGAACAGGTTGTTGGAAGAATCGCCGGTCTTGCACAGGGGCAGGAAGCTCATGGGGTTCACGTAGTCAGCGCTCCAGCCCATGGCAGCAACCTGATAGTTGCCTTTCTGAACGTCGTCATAGAAGATGCTCCACTCGTTGGAGGAAACTTCAACATTGATGTTCAGGTTGTTCTTCAGCATTTCAGCCATAGCTTCAACGACCTTCTTGACGGTGTCGTTGTCGTAGTAGCTCAGGGTCAGAGTGGGGAAGCCTTCGCCGTTGGGGTAGCCAGCCTCTGCCAAGGCAGCCTGGGCGCCCTCAACGTCAGCGGTAGCGGACAGGCCAAAGCTTTCGCGGCCTTCGGTGATATCCTTGCCATCAACAGAGTAGCCGGGGGCCAGGAAGCTGTAAGCGGGCTGTGCATCGACCTGCACAACGTTGTCGATGATGGACTGACGGTCGATGGCCAGGCAGATTGCCTTGCGGACCAGAACGTTGTTCACAGGCTCGGCAGAGCAGTTGAAGTCATAGTAAACAGTGCCGTAGCTGGGGCTGGTCTGCACACCGGCATTCTCGGCCTTCAGGCGGGCAAAGTCAGAGGAAGGAATGCTGGCAACGCCGTCAACCTCGCCGGACTCGTAAGCGGTCAGAGCAGTTGCCTGATCCAGAACGTAGCGGAAGGTGACCTTCTGCAGGGAGACATTCTCAGCATCCCAGTAGTTCTCGTTCTTTTCCAGAATGACGTTTTCGTTCATGCTCATGCTGGCGATCTTGAAGGGGCCGTTGCAGATATAGGTATCTGCTTCGGTGGACCACTTGTCGCCGTTGGCTTCAACGGTGGCCTTCTGAACAGGGGAGAAGGTCCACATGCTCAGGATGTCGATGAAATAGGAGGTGGGCTGGATCAGGGTGATCTCCAGGGTCTTGTCGTCCAGAGCCTTCACGCCCAGGTCGTCAGCGGTGGCGGTGCCGTCGTAATACTCCTGAGCATTCTTGATGTAATCGGTAGCCATGCTGACGTACTGTGCGGCGGTGGCCGGGGTCAGAACGCGCTGAATGGTGTAAACGTAATCTTCAGCGGTCAGGTCGCTGCCATCGCTCCACTTCAGGCCGTCGCGCAGGTGGAAGGTGTAGGTCAGGCCGTCGTCGCTGATATCCCAGCTTTCAGCGTTGCCGGGAACCAGGGTGCCGGTGCTGTCATAGGTAACAAGGCCTTCGAAGCAGTTGATCAGAACATACTGTGCGAAGGAGTTGTTGGTCACGCTCGGATCCAGGCCGTCGGGAATGTTGTTCAGAACAAAGGTCAGTTCCTGGGCGGCATCACCGGTAGACTCGGAGGAAGCGGTGGTGGAAGTTACTTCGCTGCTGGCAGCAGAAGAAACATCGGAGATGTTCTGGGGCTCATTGGAAGCGCCGCAGGCGCTGAGCAAGGAGACCGCCAGCGTGCCGGCAAGAGCGGCACTGATGACTTTCTTTTTCATGTGTATCCCCCTCGAAAAAAAATAATGTATGTTTGCCGTTCCTTTGCACCGGCAGGGCGCAGCAAACCGGGCAGGGGAGCCAAAACGGAACAGCACCGTGTTGCATATCCCGCTTTGGCCGCCGGTACCCGTTTGCGGCAGGCTGCCGGAACAAGAAACGGAGAAACCAAAATAAAAAGGCTTAATACAGGTGGCAGGCCACAAAATGGCCGGGTGCGGCTTCCTTCATGGCCGGGGTCTGCTCGCTGCAAATGGGCTTTGCATAGGGGCAGCGGCCACAGAACCGGCAGCCGGGTTTCGGGTTGACCGGGCTGGGCAGATCGCCCTCCACACCAGCGCTCGCATGGGCGCGGGCCAGCTTGGGGTCCGCGATGGGAATGCAGCTCAGCAAGCCCTTGGTGTAGGGGTGCAGCGGGTTTTTGTAGATCTCTTCGGAATCGCTGCTTTCCACCAGCTGGCCCAGGTACATCACGCCGATATCATCCGAAACGTAACGCACCATCGAAAGGTCGTGGGCGATAAACAGGTAAGAGGTACCTTCGGCCTGCTGGTAGTCACGCAGCAGGTTGACGACCTGCGCCTGAATGGAAACGTCCAATGCGGAGATGGGCTCATCACAGATGACCAGCGCGGGGTTCAGCACCAGGGCGCGGGCAATGCCGACGCGCTGGCGCTGGCCGCCGGAAAACTCGTGGGCATACCGTCCGGCGTGTTCTGCCGTCAGGCCAACGCGGTTCAGCATGGCAAAGACTTTTTCGTCTACTTCCTGCTTGCTTTTGCAAACATGGTGGGCTTTCAGCGGCTCGGCAATGATATCGCGCACCGTCATGCGGGCGTTCAGCGAAGCATACGGATCCTGGAAGATCATCTGCATGTTGCGGCGCACCGGCTGCATCTGGCGGGGCTTGAGGTGAGCGATATCCTGCCCGTTGAAGATGATCTTGCCCTGCGAAGGCTCATAAATGCGGATGATGGTGCGTGCGCAGCTGCTTTTGCCGCAGCCAGACTCGCCAACCAGGCCAAAGGTGCGGCCGCAGCGCAGCGTAAAGTTGACGTCATCTACTGCATGAACTTCCGCGTGCGGGCCGACAGAAAAGAATTTTGTCAGGTGCTCTACCTGAAGAATGGGCTGTTCCATTAGTGTGCCTTCCTTTCGGCTTCTGCCAGTTTTTCATGCAGAGGATTGCCCTCGGCCGGGGCGTCCGGCTGCAGCAGCCAGCAGCGTGCCTGACGGCTGCCAACCTGGACAAACGGCGGGCACTCGGCTGCGCAGATGTTGCGCGCAAACTGGCAGCGGGAAGCAAACGGGCAGCCCTTGGGGGGCTTGGTCATATCCGGCGGGCTGCCGGGGATGGACTGCAAGCGCTCGCTCTTATCCTTGGTCAGGCCGGGGATGGAGGCCAGCAGGCCCATGGTGTAGGGGTGCAGCGGGTTTTCAAACAGATCGTTGATCTCCGCTTCCTCCATCACAAGGCCGCCGTACAGAACAACAACGCGGTCGCACAGCTCAGCCACAACGCCCAGGTCATGGGTGATAAAGATGATGCTGGTGCCGTATTCCTCCTGCAGGGAGCGCATCTGTTTCAAAATCTGGTGCTGGATGGTCACATCCAGGGCGGTGGTGGGCTCGTCCGCAATCAGCAGGTCGGGGTGGTTGGCCAGCGCCATGGCGATCATGACGCGCTGGCGCATACCGCCGGAAAATTCATGCGGGTAGGATTTCAGCCGCTTTTCGGCTTCGGGAATACGTACTTCGCGGAACAGCTCCAGCGTGGCAGCCTGCAGCTCATCGCGCTTCATCTCCGGGTGGTGTACATGGATCATTTCGGCAACCTGTTTGCCAACGGGAATCAGCGGATTCAGGCTGGACATGGGGTCCTGAAACACCATGGCGATCTTCTGGCCGCGGATTTCGCGCATCTGCTTATCGCTGACTTTGGTCAGGTCGGTGCCTTCAAATTCAATTTTGCCGTTTTTAATGCGGGCAGTATCGGCCAGCAGGCGCAGGATGGACATGGAAGTAACGCTTTTGCCGCTGCCGGATTCACCAACAATACCAAGGATCTCGCCCTTATGCACTTCAAAGCTGACGCCGCGCACAGCCTGCACTTCGCCGGAGGAAGTCATAAAGGAGGTTTTCAGATCCTCTACCTTCAAAATCGTCTCACTCATTTTGCTCTCCTTACTTCTTCAGCTTCGGGTCCAGTGCATCACGCAAACCATCGCCAACAAAGTTAAAGGCAAACATGATCACACAAATCATCAAAGCAGGGATCAACAGCTCGTGCGGGCTGGTGCGCAGGTTGGCAGATGCATCGTTGCACATGGTGCCAAGGCTGGCCAGCGGGGGCTGCAGGCCGATGCCCAAATAACCCAGGAAAGCCTCCATAAAGATGGCAGAGGGGATGAGCATGGTAATGGTAACAAGGATGGAGCCGAGCGCGTTGGGAATCAGGTGGTCAAACAGAATCGTTGTGGCAGAGGAACCAATGGTCTTGGCGGCAAGAACGAATTCCTGCTGCTTCAGGCTCAGGATCTGGCCGCGCACAACACGGGCCATATCCACCCAGTACACGCTGCCCAAGGCAACAATGATGCTCTGGATACCGGCACCCAGCACCTGCATGATCAGGATAACATACAGCGTCAGGGGAATGGTGGAGATAATATCCACAATACGCATCATGATCATATCCACGGTGCCGCCCAGGTAACCGGAAATACCGCCGTACAGAATGCCGATGATGAGGTTGACGAACGCAGCCATCAAGGCAACCAGCATGGAAATGCGGGTGCCGTACATCAGGCGGGTCAGTACATCGCGGCCCAGGGCGTCAGTGCCTAGGATGTAGGATTTGTTCCACATCGTCTTGGACGGGTAGATGCTGCCGGTGGCTTCATCGGCAATGACATAGGGGCTGCCGCCGTAATACAGGGCAACCTCGGTGCCGTCGGCATCAAAGATGGTCATGGATTTATCAGATTCATCGCGCACCTTGCGCAACTGGCCGCTCAGTTTGCCGTCCGGGGTAACGGAGATGACTTTCAGGGCGGTGGTAATGTACAGGTAGTCGCCGTTGGGGATCTGGTATACCTTCATGACCGGCGGAACGTTGACAACTTCCAGATTCTGCACGGAGTAATCATACGGGGTAAACAGGGGGCCAACCAATGCAAAAAGCATCAGGGCGATAATAATTACAAAACCGGCGATGGCCGTCGGCTTGCGGCGGAAACGGAACCAGACGTCACCTGCAAAAGTGCGGCTTTTGGACCAGATTTTTTCACGGTCGCTGTTATCGGTAGCAAGCGGTTCCCACTTGTTCTGTGCGGTTAAATCTGCCATAAGTGTTTTCACCTTTCCTCAACATTACGCGTCAAACTTGATTCTGGGGTCGATCAGGCAGTAGAAGATATCGACCAAAAGCACCATTGCCATCAGGAACGCAGCAAAGAAGATGGTAACGCCCATGATGGTGGTATAGTCGCGCTGGGTCACGCTGTTTACAAAGTAATAGCCAATGCCGGGGATGGCGAAGATCTTTTCTACAACAAAGCTGCCGGTCAAAAGGCCAGCCACCGTGGGGCCAAGCACCGTGATGACGGGGATCAGCGCATTGCGCAGGGCATGCTTGGTAACAACGGCGAACTCGGTCAAGCCCTTGGCGCGGGCGGTGCGGATGTAATCCTGGCCCATAACTTCCAGCAGGCTGGAGCGCATCAGGCGGGCCAGGTAGCTGACGGAATAGCCGCCCATGGCGATGACGGGCAGGATGTAGCTCTTCCAGCTGTCCAGGCCGAAGGTAGGCAGTACGTTCAGCTTAAAGGAGAATACATAAATCAGCACGGAGGCGATCACGAAAGACGGAATAGTAACGCCGATGGTGGCAATGGCCATCAGCAGCATATCCTGCCATTTGCCGTTTTTCAGCGCGGCCAGTATGCCCATGGGGATGGAGGTAAGCAGCACAAAAACCAGGGTGACAAGGCCCAGCTTGGCGGATACCGGCGCACCGGTGGCAATAAAATCGTTGACGGTTTTGCCGGTATATTTATAGGAAGGGCCGAAATCGCCATGCAGCAGGCTGCCCAGATATTTGACAAACTGCACCGGCATGGGCTGGTCCAGGCCGTACTTGGCTTCCATGGCCTGGGTAACCTCTTCCGGCACGCCCTTGGTGTTGGTGAACGGGCCACCGGGAATGGAGTGCATCAGGGTGAAGGTGATCAGAATGATCATGAACATGGCAATGATCATGGTTCCGATGCGCTTCAGGATAAATTTAACCATTACGTTTTCCTTCTTTCGTGTGCACGGCCGCCGCACAGGGAATGGCGCCCCGACGGCTGCTCTGTGGCCATAGTGTGCACATGCGTTGTTCCTGGCGGCGGTACAGACTGGCAATCCAGCCGCCTTATAATTATCTTATTATATAGCGGCAGCTTGCGGTTGTCATCGATTTTTATTCATATTTTTTTTACCTTTATAAAAATATCCGATTTGCATACAAAACAAACGTTGATAGTAAGAAAATGTGTAGAATAAGACCATGGATTATGAGGGAAAAAGCGATGAACAAAGTAAATGTGTCCCCGTGGTGAGAACAAAAAAGAGAAAATACGGGAATGAATACAGTATTGCCGACCCGGAAAGTTGGAAATTCCAGCGGGGCGGGCTTTGTATGGGCGGTTTAATGGTTTAAAGCTCTAGTGAATCGCTGTGATGGTTGAAACAAAGAGCAATGCTCTGCCGCTGGAACGTGGGAAAGCGCTTCCGGCGCAAAATCGTGGGATCACTGCGGAATGGCAGGGGAACAAGCAGCGTACAAGGGGATGTGGTGGACTGTTTTATGTGCGGAAAAAGGAAAAGTGAGACGAATGGAGGCGGACGGAGAAGATACATAAGCCCAAAGGGATGCCCAACTCATCAAGTGAAACACGGCGCAAAAAAGCATAACGGCCACAGCGAGATGGCCGAAACACAGACCAAAACGCAAAAAGGCAATGGAAACGCAGCAAAATAGTAGAGGTGAGGAACAACAGAGCAAAATATCTGTCCTTGAATGGAATACACAAAATACAGGGAGTGGAAACGGTGTATGCAAGCCCGCCAAAACTGTATATATAACGCAAAAGCTCGAATATATATACAGTTTAACGGTAAAGACTCCTCCGATGATAAAAGCGTAAAAATCGGCTTCCCGTGGCACAGGAAGCCAGGATGGCGGCAGGCGCTGCAAAGTCAAAAGGCGCAGAATCTTTCCCGATATGTCCTCTATTCAAAAACATTTTTGCTCTGCATCCCCGATTCCCGCACCTGTTCGGGGGGAGTTTTGGTATTTCCGTATCAGATAGAAAACAGCAGGCCTGTGCTGCGGCAGTACAGATTTGCGGGGCGTTCTGCTTTCCCTATACCGCAGGGGGGCTGCATATTGCAGAAAAATTACCGTTTCCCCGGTGCAGAATGGATGGCATATTCATTTATAGTGCGATAGAATGATTTCATTGTGTTAGTCTAAACTAATGTGGCGGTAAAGAGCAGCACCACGAAAGAATGGCTGCCGGAAACCATGCTGGAACCCACGGTCCACAGCAGAATGTTAACCCCCGTCACAAAAGCGCTGGCATGAAGTGCAACGGTTATAAAGTTATAAGCAGCCTGAAGGCATTGCCGCACATGGTGCAGGGAGGGTTTTTAAGCAATTTAAGGAGATTTAGAGATAGGAATGGGGCAATGGGCAGAATGTTTAAGCCAGACACGTAATTTCGCTAAAGCTCGGTTTAGCGAAATATAGAGGAGAGATAGAACCATCATCTTTATCACACGAATTGCACTACTACTAAAAAGCGCAGAATCCACTGTCGCCATCGAACCAATAGCACCGTAATAATCACCATTTAATAGCTTATGAATCTGCACTTAAAAGTTTATCTGAGGCGTTATCCGTATTCAAAACTAATCTTGATGTGTGAACTTTGGTGTTTTGGTTCATCGATTGTATGGGTAGCCCTATTCCATGGTGAAAACCAGACGGGAAGAAAGACAGTCAGAACATTACGGGAAAGCCGTAAGAAGGTTATAAATAAAGATAAGCCCTGACCTTTAATGGCCGGGGCTTTTGGTATTTTTGAGAGGTGATTTTTTATGGACGGTGGAGATTTTGCTTTGGCTATTTTATGTTTTTTGCAACTATAGGGATGTCATATATGTTAATGTCTGTCATAACTCAGTAAAGAGCAGATATGGAAGACCGAAAATACAAATTATTATCGGTTCAATGTCTATTGATAAAAGTTGACGACTAATCAATGCGTATATACTAAATCCAATTTGAAAATATTTTTAATATTGTGGGATTGTTTGTGGTTTACCATTCAAACAATTTAGTACAGCTACTTCCGTCAAGGTTGCTACAATAAACGCCTTTGAACACATTTGTATCTCGATTTTCGAGTACTATATATATCAAACTATCACCAACGCAAACTGGTTCTTGGGAATTAGGAAAGTCCGATATCAATCGAATATTATTACCGTTTGTATCTATTGAATATAAGCGGTATTCGTCGTTTGTGTTTACAAAGTACAAATTGTTTTCAGCATAGCTTAAATTACCGGTAAGTACACCAGAATACAAAACAGTCTCTTCGTTTGAGTCTAAATCGTATTTAACAAGAGTTCCTATATAGTCTCCTGTTAATGCGGAGGCATCGGTTTTTACATAATATAATGTATGATGACCATCGAAAATTGGAACATAGGCATGATTCGATGATATTACATTGTCCTCCGAAGTGTTTTTATTGAATAAATGAATGGTTTCTCCATCTGCATCATCCTGATAAAAGAATAAGTTTCCATCAGGAGTATATGGATAATAAATATTTTTATCTATTTCTTTACACTGATTAGTGCCATCCATATCACAAGAATAATAGTTGGATTCATTTTCAGCATTCATCAAACAATAATATAGTCTGTCATTTTTGATTTGCATATACTGAGTAGTTCCATCAACTATTTTTTGTAAATTATTTCCACCTAAAGTCATGCGATAGATAGGACGCGAATCATCCTCTAGAAGAATTACATATATATATTCTTTATAAAATACTATTTCCATGGGTTCGTGAGTGTCCAACATTGTCCACTCTCTTTCTTCTAGACGACACTTGCCAAAAACGAACTTGCCTGCATTTGGATAAGAACCATATATCCATCCATCTTTTATCTGATACGGGAAAGAAATATTGTGCATGGACATTTCGATAGGAATATTAGCCTTATCGTTATCTGTCAGTGTAGAAGACAATGTGTTTTCAAATTCTGAAGATATATTACTTTCTATTTCGGCTTCTGTAACGGGAGATTCGCTTATGGAATCTTCAGTCGCAATAGTTTCTGACGCAACTGAAGATGCGCTCTGTTGTTGGCACCCTGTACAGATAATAATACAAAATACCAAGAATGCACTAAATAATGCCTTTTTCACGACAAGACCTCCATTATTGATAATTTATAGCCTTATATTGATTATATCACACAATAGTCAATGAAACAAGTAGATTGCGAATCTGTTAAATATGGTGGGGTCGGAAACGATTTACAAAATGGTGCTTTTATAACTCTTAACGGCAAGCAGTGGAAGGAATCTTTTGATGATCTTGTTCAGGCGGCTCAAAAGGCAAACAGCATAGATATTACAAAAGGAGAAACACTCCTTGCTTGGGCAACCGGGAATTTTGATACTGATTATAATGAATCTTTCAGGAATCTTTTTTCTAGTGACATTGATCTTGACCTGTTGGCAGAATTTATCAAGTATATGCCGTGGGCGGCTGGACAACGCGGACGATGTATCAGAGATCATGCAGCGCTCACCTGTCGGTTCCCGTTTTGCCGTATCATTCTGCTGATTTAACAAGAACGAAAATCTTTACGGCGGCAAAGAAATGCTGTATACTAAGGTGTAAAGACACCTTGGAGAAAATACTGTGGACAGGGAGCAAATGCTATGAATGACGAAAAAATCACCCTTGATCTTGTGATTGATGTGCAGAAAGATTTTATTACCGGGGCACTGGCCAACACACAGGCGCAGGCCAATGTGGCGCACCTGGCAGAGACCGCGCGGGCACACGCGCAGGCCGGGCACTGGATGTTCTTTACCCGTGATACCCACCAGGACAACTACCTGACCACGCGGGAGGGCCGCAGCCTGCCGATCGAGCACTGCATTGAGGGTGAGGATGGCTGGAATTTTGCGCCCGAACTGGAAAACGTCATGGCGGACACCGAGCCGGAAGTGTGCCACATTGTGGACAAACCCACGTTCGGCAGTTATATGCTGCCCAGTGAGATTCTGGATGAACTGATGGCACACAACAAGGCTGTTGAAGATATTGAAAAAATTGTTATTTATGGCTACTGCACCGATATCTGCGTGATTAGCAACGCCATGGTACTGCGTGCAGCTTTCCCGGAAACAGAGATCGAAGTTTTGTCGGACTGCTGCGCCGGGGTAACGCCCCAGAGCCACCAGACCGCGCTGGATGCCATGCGGGCCTGCCAGTTTACAATCATATAATAGGTGATGAAATAAAAAATACCGTGCAGCTTTTGAACTGCACGGTATTTTTATCTGTTTGTCAGCTGACGCAGCTGGTTCAGGGCCTCCCGCGTATCCACATCCCTCAGTTCGGCATCGTTCCGGGCGGACACAAGGCAGACGGAACCGGGGTGGGCCCGCGCAACGGCATTGCCGCCGCGGCCATCCGGCAGGTGAAGCAGCTCCGAAAAATAATCCGCGCCGAACAGCACTGGGCTGCCGGGGGTGCCATCGGCAGCGCACAGCCGCACAATGGCATCGGGGGCCGCTGCCAGCGCCAGTGCTTCCACACTTTGTTGCGTGAGCAGCGGCTGGTCCCCCGGCAGAAACAGGCAGCCGCGCAAAGCGGGCTCTTTTCCCAGCAATGCCGCCAGCCCCAGCCGGACCGTATCGCTGCGGTAGGGCTGCGCGTGGCGCAGAACGGGGACGCCCTGCGCGTTACAGAGCGCCTCAACCTCTTCCGAGCGGGTCACGACAATGCGGCAGGCCAGCAGCGGCAGGGCGGCTAGAGCCAGCGCATTGGCGATCAGCGGTGCACCGCAAAAATCCGCCATCAGCTTGTTTCCGCCGAACCGCCGCCCCAGCCCGGACGCCATAACCACGCAGCCGAGAGCGGGTGCGGGATCGTCCAAATCCACCACAAAGGCATCCTGACGGGCGCGCAGTGCGGTTAAAAATGGGGTATCCTGCTTACGCACAATAGCGAGAACGCGCTTTGCATCCAGCAGCGCTTCCACTGCCTGCCGGAATTCGGGGCAGCTATTTTCCAGGTAACCGAGTTCATCCAGCACCGCCCATTCGCTCTCCCCTGCCGCCATGCGGTGCAGGGCGGGTACTCCCAGCAGCAAAAAGCCGTCCGCCACGGGGCGCATCCGGTTTTCGCCTGGGGGCAATGCCGGGTCAAAGCGGCCGATCACCGCTATTTTTCCGCCCACACTTTCTCGAATTTCCACACGGTCCGCAGGGTACGCTGCTGTGGTAATTTCCTGTGCCCCGGGGCAAAGCAATGGCACCAGCGCACGCAGCAGGGTGGTTTTTCCCGTACCGCGCCCGCCGGTCAACAGCAGGTGGCGCTTACCGCTCGCCCGGAAAGAACTTATAATAGAGCTCGCGGTCAGTCTGTACACAGGCATCACGGTAAGCCTCATACCTTTCCATAAAATTGCGGGCTTCATCCGTCAGGGTGCTGCCCCCGCCGCCGCGCCCGCCAATGGTTTTGCGGGTCAGCGCAAAGCCCAATTCTTTTTCCGCCCGCTTGACCATGCGCAGCGCTTTGGAGTAAGAAAGCCCCATGGCCTGTGCCGCCGCCCGCAGTGAGCCGGTCTCTTCAATCCGGTGCAGCAGGCGGCAGGGGCCTTCGCCAAAAAAGCGCTCGCCGATATCATCGCAGAGCATCACATGAATCTTCGGTTTCATTTTTCTTTCCTCATAACGGCAGCAGCGCCAGCCGCACCCGGCCCGTGCGGTCGGTCACGGGCACCAGTTCCAGCGGGCCGTATACTGCTGCCAGCGCGGATTGCAGCGCTTCAACCGGGTCGGTTCTGGGGTACAGCATAGCTCCAACCTGCCCGTTTTGCAGCACGATCAGCGTATCGCACCAGTCCAGCATCAGCATGGGGTCATGCAGGCAGATCAGCGCTGTTTTGCCGCTTGCATGCACAAATTCTGCCAGCAGCGCCGCCATATGGCTGCGGTTGGCAAGGTCCAGGGCGCTGTCCGGTTCATCCAGTAGCAGCAAAGGCGCATCCTCCACAAAGGTACGTGCCAGAATACAGAGCTGGCGTTCGCCGCCGCTCAGCGTCAGGTAGTCCTGCTCGGCTTTATCCGCCAGGCCTACCGTGCGCAGGGCTTCTTCCGCTGCCGCACACATGGCAGCGGTGGGGCTTTGCAGCACGCCAAGGCGGGGGTTGCAGCCCATCAGCACAACTTCCCGTGCAGACATGGACACCGAAATTCCGCTTTGCTGCGGGATGTAACTGACCGTTTGTGCCAGACACCTGGTAGAAAGGCTTTCCAGCGGCACACCATCCATCAGGCAGCACCCCGTATGGGGCAAAAGCCCGGCCACTGCGCGCAACAGGGTGGTTTTTCCGCTGCCGTTCACCCCCAATATTCCCACCAGCTGGCCGGGGGTATCTATCATAAAATGAACATTTTGCAGGATGTTCTGATCGCCAAGACGGACGGCCAGATTCTCCACAGTGAACATTACCGCGTCTCCCTCCCCGGCTTTATAATAAGGTAGAGCAAAAACGGAACACCCAGCAGCGAGGTGAAGATACTGACCGGCAGTTCGGTTGCCGCCACCGTTTTGGCAATGGTATCCGCCGCCAGCAGCAGCGTGCTGCCCACCAGCCCGCTGAGCAGGCTGGTGGAGCGGCGGTTGTGCCCCGCCAGCAGCCGCGCACAGTGGGGGGCCAGCAGCCCGACAAAGCTGATCAGCCCAGTCACGCTGACAACCGCGGCCACCACCAGTGTTGCCAATGTCAGCAGCAGAAAACGCATCCGCCCCACCGGAACCCCCAGCAGCCGCGCTTCATCCTCTTCCACGGATAAAAGCATCGCCTGACGGTGCAAAGCAAAAATTACGGCGCAGCAGGAAATAACCATTGGAACGGGGAACCACACCCGGCTTTGCGTTACCCCCGCCAGGCTGCCCATGATCCAATATTCAATGCTGGCCAGCTCTTTTTCCGGGTCAGCAGTCAGCTTTAGCAGCATCAAAAGAGTTTGCGCCAGCGCATGTACGGCAATGCCCGCCAGCACCAGGTTCATCTTGCTGCGCCCCGGCGCGGCGGCTGCCAAGCCAAGCGAGAGAAACACCGCTGCCAGCCCGCCCGCAAAGGCGCATACCGTGGTGCCCAGCGTGCTCGAAGAGACAAACAAGATGGCAAATGCCGCGCCAACGCTGGCCCCCGACGATACCCCAATGATATCCGGGCTTGCCAGTGGATTGCGGAAAACAGTCTGGTACACAAAGCCCGCCACGCCAAGACCGAACCCGCCCGCCAGCGCCATCACGGCACGGGGCAGGCGCAGTACCGTAAAGGTGCGCACTGCCATAGCGTCCCCCGCCAGCAGTGCCTGCAGGGTTATGGGATAACGGCCGAAATAAAGTGCCGCACCAAAGGCCATAAAAACGCAGAGCGTTGCGCCCAAAAGGCACAGCGCCGTGCGTTTGCGGTTATTATTCATAAGATTCGGGGGTAAAGCCATAGAAGCTACCATAGAATTCATCGGCAGCGGCGTGGTAATATTCCTCGGTCACCTGCTCCGGGTGCAGCACGCTGGCAAGATAAACACTGCCAAGGAAGCTGGCCGGCACGGGGGAATCCACAGCCTCAACAGCGTGGGGCAGCTGGTAAACATGGCTCTCCTTGACGGCGGTGCAGTCCGCCAGGGCGGCATCGTTCAGAACAGAATCAACGTCATATTCAGCATCGGATGCCAGAATGATGTAATCGGGGTTCCAATCCAGGATCTGCTCATAGGAAACTTCGGCCCAGTAGGTATCTTCCACGCTGGCGGCGGCGTTTGTGCCGTTGGCGTTTTCGATCATCGTGTTCTGATACATGGCGGGGCCTGCGGTTTCCAACACGGAGCTGTTGCCTGCCAGGTAAACGCTGGGGGCATCGGTGCCGGCAACGGCTTCGGCCAGGGCGGCCAGGTTGCTGTCAATGGCCATTTCCAGCTCCTCGCCGCGGGCGGTGGTGTTGGTTGCCTGTGCCAGCAGCTCGATCGCGCCGAACAGGCCGGCCTGGTTTTCCGGCTTAACAGCCAGCACGGTCAGGCCCATTTCCTCCATCTGGGGGATGGAATCCTTGAGCTTGGCGGGCACGATGACAAGATCCGGGGCCAGCGCAGCGCAGCCTTCCAGGTCAAACTCTTTGGCGGTGCCAATGCTGGGCAGGGACTGGATCTCCGGGGCGGACAGGCTGTAGATGTTGCGTTTGTCGGCTTTGGCTTCCACGCCAACCAGCTCGTTCTGCACGCCCAGCGCAATCAGCAGGCTGGTGGAAATGTAGTAGCCGCTGGCAAGGGTTTTGGGTTCTTCCTCAATGGTAACTTCGCGGCCCAGCTGGTCGGTAACGGTCAGCGGGTAGGTAACCGCCGTTTCGGCGGCAGGTTCTTCCGGTGCAGCAGTGGCTTCCGGGGCTGCGGTAGCCTCTACGGAAGCAGCCTCGCTGGCTGCGGTACTGCTGGCAGCAGCGGTGCTGCCGCAGGCTGTCAGTGCCATAGCGGCGGCCAGCAGCAGGGCGGTCATTTTGGTCATTTTCATGTTTCTTACTTCCTTCTAAAACCAATATTCCGTTGTGTTTTTCAAACAACAACGGAATTATAGCAGAATTTGTGGTAAAATAAAAGTGGTTATACACAAAAGTATGATTTTACCCAAAAACGGAGAGCATTCTATGATAACAATTCGAGAATATGCCCGCCCCGCCACACTGGAAGAAGCATGGCAGCTGAACCAGAAGCGCCCGAACCGGGTGCTGGGAGGGATGCTGTGGCTGAAAATGGAAAAAATCAGCGTTGGCACAGCCATTGACCTATCTGCGCTGGGGTTGGATACCATTGAAGAAACCGATACCGAATTTGCCATTGGCGCCATGGCAACGCTGCGCAGCCTGGAAACCCACGCCGCGCTGAACGCGGCCACCAACGGCGCCATGCGGGAGGCCGTGCGCCATATTGTGGGGGTGCAGTTCCGCAACTGCGCCACCGTGGGCGGCAGCGTGTACGGGCGGTTTGGCTTTTCAGACGTATTAACGCTGCTGCTGGCGCTGGACTGCGATGTGGAGCTGTACAAAGCAGGCCGGATGCCCATTGCACAGTTTGCCGCCCTGCCCTATGACCGTGATATTTTGACCCATGTTTACATAAAAAAGACGCCGGGGCTTGCAGTGCATTACCAGTCTGTGCGGGCCACCCAGACGGACTTCCCGATTTTGACCTGCGCTGCTGCACGCACGGCGGATGGAGCCTACCGCTTTGCCATCGGTGCACGCCCCATGAAAGCCATGCTTGTCTGCCCCACGGCCGCCCCGGATGAGCTGCCCGCCGCCGTACAGGCTGCGGTGCCCACCGGCAGCAACCTGCGCGGCAGTGCCGCCTACCGCACCCATCTGGTGGGGGTGCTTGTCAAGCGTGCCGTACAGGCACTGGGGAACCTGGAGGTGCTCTGATGCAAATTCATTTTACGTTGAACCATAAAAAAACAGCTGCTGAGATCGCCCCCGATACCCTGCTGATTGATCTGGTGCGCTCTTTAGGCTGCAAAAGCGTCAAGCGCGGGTGCGAAACCGCCAACTGCGGGCTGTGCACCGTGTTTTTGGACGAAAAGCCGGTGCTTTCCTGCTCTGTACTGGCGGCGCGGGTGGATGGCCGCAGCGTTACCACGCTGGAGAGCCTGCAGGAGGAAGCCGCTGAGTTCGGCGCGTTCATCGCTGACCAGGGGGCCGAGCAGTGCGGCTTCTGCAACCCCGGCTTTATCATGAATGCGCTGGCCCTTTTCCGCGAAAAACCCGACCCCAATGAGGAGGAGATCAAGGAATACCTTGCGGGCAACCTTTGCCGCTGCTCCGGGTACGAAGGCCAGCTGCGCGGGATCCAGAACTTTTTGGCGTGGAAAAAATCAAAGGAGGCTGCCCAATGAAAACTGTGAACCAGCCTGTGCGCAAGAAGGACGCCATGCAGCTTGTAACCGGCCAGCCTGTGTACATGGATGATGTTATCCCGCAGGACTGTCTCATCGTCAAGCTGCTGCGCTCCCCCCACGCCAATGCGATCGTCAAAAATATTGATACCTCCCGCGCCATGCTTGTGCCCGGCATGGAGGTGATTTACACCTGGAAAGATGTGGACCAGAACGCCCGCCGCTACACCCAGGCGGGCCAGACCTACCCCGAAATGAGCCCTTACGACCGCCTTGTGATCGACCGCCATGTCCGCTTTGCCGGGGATGTTGTTGCGATCCTTGCGGGCAAAGACGAAAAATGCGTCGATAAGGCGATGAAGCTGATTCAGGTGGAATATGAAGTTCTGCCCGCGGTGCTGGATTTCCACACAGCGCTCGATAACCCTACTCTTGTGCACCCGGAGGATAACTGGGAAGCCCTTGTTCCCGGCATCGGAGCTGACAAGAACCGCAACCTCTGCGCCCACGATGAATCCGGCGAGGGTGATATTGAGGCGGTGTTGGCTGGGTGCGATGTGGTCATTGACCACACCTACCACACCCGCGCCTGCCAGCAGGCCATGATGGAAACCTTCCGCACTTATTGCAGCATTGATGCTTACGGGCGGCTGAATGTGCTCAGCTCAACGCAGATCGTGTTCCATTGCCGCCGCATTTTGGCAAACGCCCTGCACATCCCCAAATCCATGATCCGCGTTGCCAAGCCGCGCATCGGCGGCGGGTTCGGCGCAAAACAGACGTCAGTGTGCGAGGTTTACCCTGCCTTTGTTACCTGGAAAACGAAGAAGCCCAGCAAGATCATCTATACCCGCTTTGAAAGCCAGACGGCTTCAACCCCGCGCCATGAGATGGAGATGCACGTGCGGCTGGGCGCAACAAAGGACGGCATCATCAAGGGCATTGACCTGCACACCCTTTCCAACACCGGCGCTTACGGTGAGCACGGCCCCACAACGGTGGGGCTTTCGGGCCACAAGTCCATCCCGCTGTACGGCAAGGCCGAAGCGTTCCGCTTTGTCAGCGATGTTGTTTACACCAACCACATGTCATCGGGTGCGTACCGCGGGTACGGCGCAACCCAGGGTCTGTTTGCGGTGGAATCCGCTGTGAATGAGCTGGCCGACAAATTGGGGATGGACCCGTTCGAGCTCCGGCAGCGCAACATTATCCATGAGGGCGATGTTATGCCCGCCTACTATGGCCAGGTCAACACCAGCTGTGCGCTGGACCGCTGCCTGAAAACCGTGCATGACAGGATGGATTGGGACCATAAGTACCCCGTGCGCGAGATCGGCAACGGCAAGGTGCGTGCTGTTGGCATGGGCATGGCCATGCAGGGCTCCGGCATCGACCATGTGGACGTGGGCAGTGCCACGCTGAAAATTAACGATGACGGGTTCTATACCCTCTCCATCGGCGCAGCGGATATGGGCACAGGCTGCGATACGATCCTGGCGCAGATCGCTGCCGAAGTGCTGGAATGCCCGCTGGAAAACATTGCGGTTTTGGGCGCAGATACCGATTCTTCCCCCTATGATTCCGGTTCCTATGCGTCCAGCACAACCTATGTGACCGGCAAGGCCGTAGAAAAGTGTGCGCTGGAACTGAAAGATAAGATCTGCACCCTGGGGGCACAGATGCTGGGGCTGGACAAAGCCGCCGTGCTGTTTACCGGCGATGCCGTGACGAGCGAGGACGGCACCCAGCGCGTGCCGCTGGCCAGCATTGCAGCGGCATCCCAGTGCGGCAACACGGTGGCGCTGGAAGCCACCGTGACCCACAGCTCGGAGATTTCGCCCCCGCCGTTTATGGTTGGCGCCGCCGAAGTGGAAGTTGACCTGGAAACCGGCGAAGCCCAGGTGGTGAACTATGTGGCCGCGGTCGACTGCGGTACCCCTGTAAACCCGAACCTGGCCCGCGTGCAGGCCGAGGGCGGCATTTTGCAGGGCATCGGCATGGCGCTGACCGAGAATGTGACCTACAATGACCGCGGCATGCCGCGCGAAAGCTCCCTGATGCAGTACAAGATCCCCTGCCGCACCGATATTGGACATATTGACGTAAGTTTTGAGAGCAGCTACGAGGGCACCGGCCCGTTTGGCGCAAAGTCCATCGGTGAGGTGGTCATCAACACCCCGCTGCCCGCCGTGGCCGATGCCATCTACCACGCCACCCACAAACGCTTTTATGAGCTGCCCATCACCCGCGAGCAGATCGCAATGGCGGTGGAAAAGTGAGTGACGGGGGGCTTGCGCCAGGAGATGCAATGGTGTTTGCTTTATAAGCATACGGTTTGCTTCATTTTTTCCCTATCATAATCAAAACGCAGAAGTAATACAACAGCCACAACGGGCAAGCCCGCTGTGGCTGTTGCTTTTGGTGCCCTTTTTCACGCGGTAAGAAGAGCGTTCCCATTTATTTTGATTGTATCGTTGATACTGCCATTATAATGCCGCCGTGAGATAACAATAGCCCGGTATCCGCTTTGCTCCAAAAAGTGCGGTACCGGGCTGTGGCGATATTCTCCTGCTTATTTCCATCCGCGGGCGGTGGGATCCAGCATTTCGGCGGCGGAATAGATCAGCGCGTTGCAGATGGCCGCCGCCACGTTGCTGCCGCCCTTGCGGCCCATGGCAACAATGGCGGGCACGCCGTGGCTTTCGCACACGGCAAACAGGCGCTCCTTGCTTTCCACCACGTTCACAAAGCCCACCGGCACACCGATAACCAGCGCCGGGCGCAGGCCGTTTTCAATTTTCTCGGCAATCGTCAGCAGGGCGGTGGGGGCGTTGCCCACGGCCAGCACGGCGCCGGGGTATTCGGCCGCAGCCTTGTGCATGGCGGCCACGGCGCGGGTGGTGCCCGCCTGTTTGGCCGCTGCAGCCACAGCGGGGTCCGCCATAAAGCAGAGCGCCTGCCCGCCCAGCTTGGCCAGGCCCGGCTTGGTGATGCCTGCCAGGGCCATGTTGGTATCGGTGATGATCGTTGCCCCGGCGTGCATAGCAGCAATACCGGCGGCTACCGCGCCGGGGGTAAAGTGCAGTGTCTGCGCATAGTCAAAATCCGCGGTGGTGTGGATGACCCGCTTGACTACAGGGGCGTTTTCCGGCGGGATGTCCAGCCCGCGCTGGGCCAGCTCCCCGGCAATAATTTTCATGCTGGTGCGTTCAATATCGGCAGGCAGGTGGTGCTGCGGCATCATTGGTCATTTCCCCTTTCGGCGGGCTGTGCAAGGCCCATAGCCGCATACACGGCGGCCAGATCCAGGTTATGGCGTACCCCATCGGCCAGCAGATCCAGCTGCTGGGTACGGTATTCCTGCATGGAGATTGGTGCTGCCGCGGCGGGGTCGATGCCCTTGCGGCGGCAAAGATAGGCGGCAAACTGCTCGGTCAGCTCGCCGCTGTCAAACAGGCCGTGCAGGTAGGTGCCAAACACCTGGCCCTGCACGCAGCCTTCGGGGGTGCCGTCCGCCAGGGTGCAGAACGGCGCACCCTGCACAGTGGTGCGCCCGGTGTGAATCTCGTACCCGGTCAGGTGCGCCCCGGCAAAGGGGGCTGCCGTCACGGTCGCCTGGCTTTGGGTGCGGCGCTTTTCGGCGGCAAAGGTGGTTTGGGTGGGCAGCAGGCCAAGGCCGCGCAGGGTCTGCGGGCGGCCGCTCTCGGTGCCTTCCGGGTCGGCCAGGGTCTGGCCCAGCATCTGGTAGCCGCCGCACACCCCCAGTACCGGTGTGCCGCGCTGGGCCAGCTTGCTGATGGCTGCTTCCAGCCCGCACTGGCGCAGCCACAGCAGGTCGTCCACGGTATTTTTTGTACCGGGCAGGATCACGCAATCCGGCGCGCCAAGCTCGCGGGTGGTCTGCACATAGCGCACGCCAAGTAGCGGGTGCTGCTCCAGCGGCATAAAGTCCGTAAAGTTGGAAATATGCGGCAGCCGCACAATGGCAGCATCCAGCGGCTTGACGGCATTTTTGACCTGCAGCCGGTCGGAAAGCGAATCCTCGTCCTCAATATCCGCCTTTAAGTACGGCACAACGCCAAACACCGGCAGGTGGGTTTTCTCTTCCAGCATGGCAAGGCCGGGGCGCAGAATCCCAACATCGCCGCGGAACTTGTTGATGATAAGCCCTTTGATACGCGCCCGTTCGTCCGGCTCCAGCAGTTCCACCGTACCAAACAGCTGGGCAAACACGCCGCCGCGGTCAATATCACCCACCAGCAGCACAGGGGCATCCACCAGCTTGGCCAGCCCCATGTTCACGATGTCATCGGCTTTCAGGTTGATTTCAGCCGGGCTGCCCGCGCCCTCGATGACGATAATATCAAAATCTTCCGCCAGGCTGTTGTAAGCCGCCAGAATATCGGGGATGAGCTGTTTTTTGCGGCGGAAATACTCCGCCGCCGGCATCTGGCCGCGCACTTCCCCGTTGACGATCACCTGGCTGCCAATATCGCTGCTGGGCTTGAGCAGAATGGGGTTCATCCGCACATCCGGTTCCACCCCGGCTGCCTGGGCCTGCACCACTTGGGCGCGGCCCATTTCCAGCCCGTCACGGGTCACAAAGCTGTTCAGCGCCATGTTCTGGCTTTTGAACGGGGCCACCCGCCAGCCATCCTGGGCAAAAATGCGGCAGAGCGCCGCGCACAGCAGGCTTTTGCCCGCGCCGCTCATGGTGCCCTGCACCATAATACATTTTGCTTTGCTCATTTTAGTACCTCCCGCATGGTCTGCAGCAGCTGTTCGTTTTCCGGCGCGGTGCGCACGGCGGTGCGGTACCAGCCGGCGCTCAGCCCCGGGTAATTGCCGCAGCTGCGCAGGCAGACGCCCCGCTGCTGCAGCGCCGCGCCCAGCGTTTCCGGCGCACGGAACAACAGGTAGTTGGCGCTGCCCTCGATCACCTGCAGCCCCAGTGCCCGCAGCCCGGCCGCCAGTCTGGGGCGCTGGTCGGCAATCAGGGCGCGGACGGCATCGGCATAGGCGGTTTCCTGCAAAGCGGCAGCGCCCGCAGCCTGCGCCAGGCTGGATACCCCCCACGGCTGGCCTGCGGCCTGCATTTTGGCCAGCAGCGCCGTGTCGGAACACAAGGCATACCCCAGCCGCACCCCGGCCATGGCGTACAGTTTGGTGAACGCTTTCAGAATAACAAGGTTGGGCGCGGCTTGCAAAAGCGGTTTGGCCGTCAGGGCATCCCGCTGCTGCAAAAAGTCCAGAAAGCACTCATCCACCACCAGCACGGCCCCGCAGTCCGCACAGCGGCGCACCAGGCGCTGCACCAGCTCCGGCGGGGTAATTTGCCCGGTAGGGTTATTGGGCTGGCACAAAAACACCAGGTCAATGCTCTGGTTCACTGCCTGCACAAAGGCTTCGGTTACGGCAAAATCATCGGCCTCATGCAGGGTTTTCCGCTTTACTTCGCAGCCAACGCTTTCCAGTGCGGCGGCATACTCGGCAAAGGTGGGGGCGGGCAGCAGGGCGCGGCGGGGCTTGAGCGCCCACACCAGCCGGTAGATCAGATCCGCCGCCCCGTTGCCGCACAAAATCCACGGTTCCGGCAGCTGTTCCGCCCGGCTGAGTGCCGTGCGCAGCTCCCGGCAAAGGGGGTCCGGATAGCGGTCCGCAGTGGGCAGAGCCGCAACGATGGCATCCGCCACGCCCTGAGGCAGGCCCAGCGGGCTGACATTGGCCGAAAAATCCAGCGCATCATGCCCAAAGCGGGCGCGGTAGCCCGCCCAATCGCCGCCATGTACCAGTTCCATTCCGTTCTCCCCTTTTCGTTGTTACATCGCCAGCACCAGCAGGCGCAGGGCAATGCCCAACACCAAAGCCAGCAGGCTTTCGGCATACATCATGCGGTCGGCCCGCAAAATGTCCTTTGGTTCCACGGGGCGCAGCGCATCCCCAATGGTGGGTTTATCATAATACTCGCCAAAATAGTAGGCGGGGCCCGCCAGCTGCACGCCCAGGGCACCGGCGCAGGCGCTTTCGGTCTGGGCGCTGTTGGGGCTGGCATGGTTGCGGCGGTCCCGCCGCCAAATCTTCCACGCGCCGCGGGCACTGCTGCCGGTCAGGGCGGCAGCGGCAACCCACAGCAGCCCGGCCAGGCGGCTGGGCAGATAGTTGGCCACGTCGTCCAACCTGGCAGCGGCACGGCCAAAATACAGGTATTTCTGGTTTTTGTAGCCCAGCATGCTGTCCATCGTGTTGATGGCCTTATAGGTCAACGCCAGCGGCGCGCCGCCCAGCAGCATGTACAGCAGCGGGGCAATCACGCCATCGCTGGCGTTTTCGGCCACGGTCTCCACAGCGGCTTTGGTCACGCCCTCCGCCGTCAGGTTTTGGGTATCGCGCCCCACAATGCGGGCCACTGCTTTGCGGGCGGCGGGCAGATTCTGCTTTTGCAGCTCTTTATACACATTGCAGCTTTCCTGCACAAGGCCCCTGGCGGCCAACGCCTGGGCGCACCAGAACATCTGCACGGCAAGCTCCGCCAGCGGGTGCAGCGCCGCTGCCAGCCTGCACACCAGCGCTGTGATGAGGAACGTGCCCACCGGCAAAACGGCAGCCAGCACCGCCCCGCCGCAAAGTTCCCCCTGCGGCGTTTTGGGGAATTGTGTGCGCAGGCGTTTTTCCAGCGCAGTGATGGCTTTGCCCATCAGCACAACGGGGTGCGGCAGCCAAGCCGGGTCGCCAAAAATGGCATCCAGCACAAAGCCACCCAAAACAGCCCAGCAAATCAGCATGGTAACTCCTTTGTATACTGCACGGTTTTGACCACGCGCAGGGTTTTCTGGTGTATCCAGTCGGCGGCATCCAGCACAAAGCCGCCCGCCGCGGGGGCACACCAGGAATAATAGTTTTTATGGGGCACGGCGAACCGTTCCAACGCCGCCATCTGGGTGCCGCCGTGGGCAACGATCACCAGCTGCGGCTCCCCCGCCGCCAAAGCGGCATCCACCAGCGCGGCAAATGCTGTGCAGACACGCTGGCAGAATTCCGCCTTGCTTTCCCCACCCGGGCAGCGGCCTTCGCAGCCGGTTTCCACCCAGGCACGGTACTGGGGGTCGTACTCCATCTCCCGGTAATTGCGGCCCTCAAACACGCCAAAGTCCATCTCTTTCAGCCCATCCGCCACAACCAGCTCCGCATCGGGGAAAAGCACTTCCGCCGTCTGCCGGGTGCGCTGCAAGGAAGTAATCATGACCGTTTTGGGGGCAAAATCCGCCCGGCGCAGCTGGGCAAGGCCCTGCGGGCACAGCGGTACATCCCGCCTGCCCTGGTAACGCTTTTCCAGGTTTTCCTGCGTTAAGCCGTGGCGCAGCAGGTAGATCAGCATGGCGGCAGCTCCCCTTTCAGCACGGTGGGCAGGCCGCAGAACATCTGCACCACACAGTCGGCCCGCTCAGCCAGCAGGCAGGCAAGGCGGCCGGCGGCTTCCCGCGCGGCGCGCTGGGCGGGGTCAATGGGCACCACGCCGCCGCCAACCTCGGTGGCGGTTACTACGTCATATTGGGCAAGCTCGTCCGCAAGGGCGGGCAGGCTTTCGGCATTGGCGGCAAGGGTCTGCACCTCGTAAATCTGCCGCCCGCCAAAGGGTTTGGCAAAGGTTCGTTTACCGCTGTACAGCGGGCCGGTAATAAACAGCATGTTACAAAAATCCCTTCCACTGGCAAAACACAAGGGCCGCCAGCATATACAGTTCCGCTTTTTGCAAAAACCACCCGGCCAGGTCCCCGGTAATACCGCCAAACTGCTTGACCGCCACACGGTGGTAGCGCCACAGGGCAACCCCCGCCGCCAGCACCAGCACGCCGCCGCCCAGGGCGAAAAGTGCCACTGCCAGCACAATGCTAAGGCATCCCAGCACCCGGCGCACCGTGATGCGGTCCGCCGCCGTGGCAAACGTGTGCGCAAGGCCGGTATTTTTGGCCAGGGGAAAGGCCGCCACTGCGTAACCGGAGCAGGCACGCTCCAGCACCAGCGCCAGCAGCCAGACAGTCCCCACCTGCGGGGTAAACTGCACGCAGCAGCACAGCGCAAAGTAGGCCACAAAGTAGCTGCACAGCCGGATCACGGCGAACGCGCCGCAGTGCGGGTCCTTGAGAATATCAAGCTTTTTCTGGGTATCGCCATAGCTGCAAAGGGCATCGCAGGTATCGGCGTAACCATCCAGATGGATGCCGCCCGTGACCCAGACAGGGATCAGGCAAAAACCCGCCGCGCGCACCATGGCGGGCAGCGGCAGGCTGGCGCACACGCACCACAGCACGCCGCACAGCACCCCCACCAGCGGGAAGGCACAGAGCGAATACCGCATGTTTTTCTCGTTCCAGTCAAACTGCGGCACCGGCACAGCCGAGAACATGGCAAATGCCACGGCGATCGTCTGCAAAACTGTCATGGGCGTTCCCCTCCTTTGTAGTACACCGGCAGGCCGCACACCACGCGGCAGACGGCGTCGGCTTTGGCGGCAACGGCATTGTTGACCATGGCAAGGGCCTGCAAATAAAGGTCTGTCTCCCCGGCATAGTCCGCCCCGCCGCTGAATACCTCGTTGCTGACGATGATAAGATGGTTGCATTGTGCGGCGATTGCCTCGATCCCCGCCAGCATTTTTTCTGCCGCCTGCTTGGGCGGCAGGCAGCTGCCGTCGGGACGGTACAGCTCATTGGCGGCCAAGTTGCCCAAATCTTCCAGCAGGGCGGTGCCCTGCTGCGGCAGGCGGACCAAGTGCAGGTTTTGGGGACATTCCACGGTAGCAAACTGTTTTTGCGCCCGCATAGCGCGGTGTTTGGCCACCCGCGCGGCGCACTCGGCGTCCCACACCTGCATGGTGGCAAGGTAATAGCGCGGGCCGCCGCTCTGCACGGCAAGATGCTCCGCATAGGCGCTTTTGCCGCTGGCTGCGCCGCCGATAACCAGCGTCAGCATTGTGGGGTGTACGGCGCAATGCCGCCCTCCGCAAAGGAATAGCAGCCGCGGTAGACGGCCAGAGCCATATCCCACAGTGGGATGGAAGCCACCGCGCCGGTGCCCTCGCCCAGATGCAGGTTGGCGGTGATGAGCGGCGCTTTGCCCAAAGCATCCAGCACCATATGGGCGGCAGGCTCCGCCGAAACATGGCTGGCAAACACCGCCTTGGCCGCTGCGGGGCAGAGCCGCACCGCGCACAGCGCCGCCACGCTGCTGATAAAGCCATCCATCAAAATGGGCACACCCTCCAGCGCGCCGCCCAAAAACACGCCGCACAGCCCGGCAATATCAAACCCGCCCAGCTTGGCCAGCACATCCAGCGGGTCAGCGGGATTGGGCTGGTTGTGGGCAATGCCGCGCCGGATCGCATCAATCTTGCGGGCAAGCCCTGCATCCGAAAGCCCGGCCCCGCGTCCGGTCATGCTCTGCACGGGGGCACCCAGCAGCACGCTTGCCACGGCGCTGGAGGTTGTGGTGTTGCCAATGCCCATCTCCCCCGTTGCTAACAGTTGAACTCCCTGCTGCTTTTGTCCGCGCACCAGCGCAATGCCGCAGCCGATGGCCTGCACGGCCTGGGCGCGGGTCATGGCCGGGCCGCAGGTAAAATCTTTGGTGCCGGGGGCAATGCGGCAGTCCTGCACGCCGGGCACCGGGGCACCGGCAATGCCCATATCCACCGGCACAACGCTGCAATGGGCGGCAGCTGCCATCTGGCACACGCTGGTGCGCCGCGCGGCAAGGTTTTGCAGCACCGCGCGGGTTACGCTGGCATCGGTTTGGCTCACACCCTGGGCCACCACGCCGTTATCGGCGCACAGCACCAGCACGGCGCGGCGGGCAAAATCCAGCTCCGGGGTGCCGGTCAGGGCGGCGGCGTCCTCCAGCATGGTTTCCAGGCTGCCCAGCCCGCCCAGCGGTTTGGCCAGCGCGGCCCAGTGGGCGTGCGCCGCGGCGCGGGCAGCTTCATCGGGCGGGGTGATGGTTTGCAGCCGTGTGTTCAGTTCAGGTTCCGTCATACCGTTCTCCCTGTTTTTGTTTGGGCATACTGCGCCGCAGCCGTTACAAAGCGCTGCGGCAGCAGGGTGCCCGCCCAGTATAGATGCGGGAACCCCGCATACAGATGCCCGTTGGCAAAGCCGCAGTCCCAATGGCGGCCATTGGCTTTTTGGGCGGCAAAAGCGGTGCCGTTGCAGGTGGAATCCCAATGGTGGAACTCATGCACGGGCACCGGCTCCCCTGCGCGGAAGAGCATGCTGTCCGCCTGCGGGGTGAGCGTGGCATAGCCAAAGCGCACCAGCCGCCCCACGCGGAACCCCTGCCCCGGCAGCACACCCGCCATGGGGTAGGCGGTTCCGGCGTCATCTTCCAGCGTTTGGCCCAGGTACAAAAAGCCGCCGCATTCCGCCACGGTGGGCAGGCCGCGCTGCACGGCGGTGTTTATGGCGCAGCGCATGGCGGTGTTGGCCGCCAGCTGGGCGGCGTACAGCTCCGGGTAGCCGCCCGGCAGGTACAGCCCGCCGATATGTTGCGGCAGCGCGGCATCCCGCAGCGGGCTGAAATAGCAAAGCTCTGCGCCTGCGGCCTGCAGGCTTTCCAGCGTTTCGGCATAGGTAAAGCAGAACGCTTCATCCTGTGCCACGGCAATGCGCACGGTGGGGGCTGCGGCCTGAACCGCAGGGGCCATTGGGGCCGGGCGGTCAAACAGGGCCAGCAGCCGCGGCCAGTCGATATTTTTTTGCGCGGCGGCGGTCAAAATCTGAATTTTTTGCTGCAAATCAGCAATTTCGCCCGCGGTTTTCAGCCCCAGGTGGCGGCTTTCGATGACGGCATCCGGCATGGGGGGCAGAAAGCCCACCACCGGCAGGCCGGTTTCCCGTTCCAGCATGGGGGCCAGCAGCTTGTACAGCATCTCGGTGCAGTCGTTCAGCAGAACGCCCGCAATGTGGTGCGGCGTGCGGAACGCTTTTAAGCCTTGCAGCTGGGCGGCCAGCGTTAAACTGGCCCCCTTGGGGCGCACCACCAGCAGCACCGGCAAGTCCAGCACATCGGCGGTGTGCCAGGCGCTGGCGGCAGCGCTCACGCCGCCAAGGCCGTCATAATAGCCCATGGCACCCTCACACACCGCGCTGCCATGGCCCGCC
>ERZ837910.1830-NODE-1830-length-27950-cov-21.179279_pt1 | contig 27950 bp, 10 predicted proteins | sample MGYA00519940_ERZ837910 | MGnify/ENA primary metagenome ERZ837910 (study PRJEB31850, sample SAMEA3708825) | human gut metagenome | biome: human gut; feature: human-associated habitat; material: faeces | place: China | collected 2014 ... | reverse complement strand
ATTGGTCTTTCCATTTCCAGCTCGTGTATCTGTGTTTCGATATTCCCAATGACTTCCGCAGACGTTTTCCGGATAGTATCCATAGATGCTCGAAGTGCTTTCATATCCTTGCTCTCACACCAGCTGGCGATATAGGTAAACGAATATTCTGAAGTATCCAGACCAAAATGATTGCAGACAATATAAGCAATACTTTCTGCTTCCACTTCCTTTGTTGTCTGGTCTTTTAAGACTCCTTCCGCATCCATTACCTCCCGGTCATGCAGCAATGCGTGGCTCACCTCATGGACTCCGGTTTTCATGGTCTGGAGATTGCTCATATCTTCCTGAATTGCGATATACTTTTCTGTCTGATGGTAATACCCCTTTGCTTCCCCTTCTATCTGCATCATGCGGATTGGCACAGGGGAAATGTTCTGCAATGCTTCCATGAACGTGTCATAAAACTGTACGCTCCCGGTAAGTTCCGGTACTTCCAGTTCTGCAATCGGCTCTCCCTCTGTCTGGCTGACATCAAATACTGTTGTCACACGAAACCTTGGAATGACCATCTCCACGATCTCTGTTTCCGGCTGACCGTCATCCCCGATCACCGGCTCTTTTGTTACAGGGTCAATCTTTTCAATCTCCTGTTTCTCACAGATGGGTGTCGGTGCGATGATCTGGATTCCTTTTTCCCCTCTCTTTACATGGCGGTTAAACTTCTTCTGCCATGCCTGATACCCTGCCACCAGAGTAGCCTCCGGTTTCTGCATGGTGATCAGAAGGGTGTTATTAAAACTGTAATTATGGAACTTGGACATGGTATTCAGATATTCTGTATATCTCTCCGAAGTAAAGATTTCTTTTACTCCCTGCTCCAGCCGTTCCGATATTTCTTTTAACTGTTTTTCTATATTATTTGCCATAAACAAACCCTCCATTTTATGTCCCCGCCAGAGAAAACTCTGACGGGAAATCTTTTATAACTCCTGTTCGTGTTTTTTCTTTGCAGTTTTCTGTACAGGTGGCTGTTCCGCCGTATTCTGCTGTGCCTTCTCCTGCTTTAAGCGTTCCAGAATAGATGGCTTATGGATTCTGTCTGCTGTTTCCGGAAGTTCTTTTTCTTCTACGGCATCCCTGCTGTCTGTGTTACTTCCTTCTCTGCCAATATCCTCATCTGCCATAATCGTCTCATTGCCCTTTTCATCCATGTTCAGCAAGGCATTTAACTCGGATAACCGTTCTATCTTTTCATTCAGCTCTGCTTCTTTCGGGAATGGTTTCTTTACCTCTTCCTGTGCAGTCGCAAGCTGCTGTTGTACGGTTTCCAATTTCTGCTCACTTTCCGTCAGCTTCCTGTCAATGGAAGAAAGGGTGTTATGGATACGCTGCATATTTCCTACCGGGTCTTTTCCGATCTCCAGCTTATAAGAACATTTTCCTTTGATCGTCAGTTCAAACGCATTGGAGAACATATTATAGGAAGCAGATAACGTGAACCCATGATATTCCCCGACCTTTCCGCCGGTGCTGACGGTTTTTAACCCTGCACAAGCAGCGATCAACGCTTCGCCTGCTTCTTTCTTATCTTCATAAAGGACATTTCCTACTGTCATGGCAAATGTGTCATTATCCTGTAAATCCACGCTTTTTACTACCTGCGAATCCACCTGCATCCCGGCAATCCGCTCTTTCAATGCACTGATCTGTACCGGGAAATTCTTTGCAATATCGGATTCCAGACGGTAAATCTGACTGGTATGGTTTGCCTTTAAGAGTTTCAGCTTACTCACCTGCACATCCAGATCCATTTTTTCCTTAATGTACGGATTGCCTGTAGCAAGTGCCTTGATCTCTGCATAGGACAGTGCCGTATCATCCACATCTTCACAAGCCCTGACCGGGGATTTACTGGTCATGATCTGACTGATGAACTTCTGCTTATTCTCCAAAATCTGCCACATATACGCATCAAAAGTGTTCTCCGTCACATACCGGAATATCTTTACTTTGTCATTCTGGTTTCCCTGTCTTAAAATACGTCCTTCCTGCTGTTCCAGATCAGACGGCTTCCACGGACAGTCAAGGTGATGCAGAGCAATGAGCCTGTCTTGCACGTTGGTACCAGCACCGAGTTTCGGTGTAGAACCCATGAGGATTCTCACCTGTCCGGCCCGCACCTTTGCAAACAAATCTGCTTTCTTTGTCTCCGTGTTGTATTCATGGATAAACGCAATCTCTTCTTTCGGGATTCCCCTGGCAACCAGTTTGTTCCGGACATCATCATATACATTGAAAGTCCCATCCCCTTTTGGAGTAGACAAGTCACAGAAGATCAGCTGTGTTGTCCGATCTGCTTTTCCCTCGTCCCATACCTGAAAAGCATTTTCCACACAGGTATTGACCTTGCTTTTTTCTGCATCCGGAAGGAGTTCATTTAATAGCCTCTGATCCAATGCACATTTTCTTCCGTCATTGGTAATCTTGAGCATGTTGTCCACCGTTGGATTCACAAGACCGGCTCTTACTTCTTCCGCACGTTCCGAAAAGGCACTGACCATTTCCTGCTGTTCTTCACTTGGTTTTAAGACTTCATTAATAAACTCTGCTTCCGGTACAGGAAGATTCAGCATATCCGATGTCTGAATATCCGCAGCTTCCTTAAAAATGGAGATCAGCTCTGGAAGATTAAAAAAACGGGCAAACCGTGTTTTCGCACGATAGCCCGTTCCTTCCGGTGATAATTCGATTGCGGTTACTGTCTCCCCAAACGTTGCCGCCCAGGAATCAAAGTGTCCCATACCCATACGCATGAGTGTGTCATACTGGAGATAACGCATGATAGTGTAAAGCTCGGTCATACTATTTGATACAGGAGTACCTGTAGCAAAGGTAATTCCCCTACCGCCTGTCAGTTCATCCATGTACCGGCATTTCATAAACATATCGGAACTTTTTTGTGCATCCGTCTGTGAAATACCTGCTACATTTCTCATCTTTGTATATAGGAAAAGATTTTTGAATGAATGGCTTTCATCCACAAACAGTCTGTCTACACCTAATTGCTCAAAAGTTACTACATCATCCTTTCTGGTCTGGTCATTGAGTTTCTTCATCCTCGCCTGCAGACTCTTCTTTGTTTTTTCCAACTGCTTGATGGTATAATTCTGCCCTGCCTGATGTGCCGCTTCTTCAATGGAAAACGTAATATCTGCGATCTGATCTTCCAGCATGGCAATCTGCCGTTCTCTTGAAAGAGGGATTTTCTCAAACTGCGTATGGCCGATGATCACGGCATCATAATCCCCTGTCGCAATACGGGAACAGAACCGTTTTCGGTTTGCCGGCTCAAAGTCTTTCTTCGTTGCCACCAGGATATTTGCTCCCGGATAGAGACGTAGGAAATCACTGCCCCACTGCTCGGTCAGATGGTTTGGCACAACATAAAGATTCTTTTGTGAGAGTCCCAGCCGTTTTGATTCCATACCAGCTGCAATCATCTGGAACGTCTTTCCTGCTCCTACGCAATGAGCCAGTAACGTATTGTTTCCATACAGCACATGAGCCACTGCGTTTTTCTGGTGCGGCATCAGGGTGATCTCCGGGTTCATGCCAACAAACTGAATATGGCTTCCATCATATTCCCGTGGACGGATGCTGTTAAATCGTTCATTATAGATCTTACAGAGATCTTCCCGTCGGTGCAGGTCTTTAAATATCCACTCCTTAAATTCCTCTTTGATCAGCTCCTGCTTCTGCTGTGCCAGCATTGTTTCCTTCCGGTTTAATTCCCGGTGTTCCCCATCGGCATCCTGTACCGTGTCATAAATCTTGGTATCCCGGAGGTTTAAGGCATCTTCCAAAAGGCGGTAGGCATTGGCTCTCTGTGTTCCATATGTGGAAGTAACAAGGGCATTTCCGTAGCTGTCCACATTTTTTCCCATAACATTCCACTGTCCGGTCACTTCGGCATACTGGACTTTGACCTTGCTCCCTACATAATATCTTGGTGTATGGAATGTTTCTGCCATGAACCGTGTAATGTAATCCTCGGAGATCCAGGTTGCCCCAAGTCTTGCTTCAATCTCTGATGCATCCAGATCTTTTGGCTGTACCTGCTCCAAATACTGCACATTCACCTGATATTCCGGGTGATCTTCTGCAAACTGTTTTGCGATCTGCAGTTTCTCCCTCACATTTCCAGAAAGATATTCGTCCGACGGCTCCCATTTTTCACCGATCGGATTCTTAAAGATCACCCCTGCCAGTTCTTCTGTAAGCTCCTCTTCTGTTTTCCCTGAAAGCTGTGCCATATAGGAAAGGTCAACGCCTGCCCTCTCACCAATGCAAACCGCAAGTGCTTCACTGGCAGTATCCACGGAAGTTACCGTTTCTGCCCTGCGGATCGTCCTTTTGGTAAAAATATCCGCTTTCCGTTTCAGTTCTCCCTTATCATCCAAAAATTCCAGAGAAGTCAAAAGACAATAGCTGCTGTCCTGACTGAATGCCCTCTTATTGGCATTGCTGCTGATAAGACCATATTTTGCTGTAAAGATATCATATTCTTCATTGAGTTTTTCCTGCAGCTTTGTGATCTGCTTATCGCTTCCCTCTTCCATCTGACACCGGATCAGTTCATTCGTAACATCACGGATCTTCACCATCCCTTTGACACGTTCCGCTGTCATTGCCGGAAGCTCCATGCGGTTCATCACAGAATTTTCCCGGTAATAGACTTCCTCATTCACTACGGTAAAACTGAAATTCTTTACATCCGGGTCTGCCGGGATAGAGACAACATCCTCTTCTAACTCTGTATCCGAAAGTTCCAGTTCCGTGATCGTGCCATGGATATTCTGGACGGCTTCCTTTAATTGTTCTTCTAAGGTAATGCCTTCTTTTGGTTTTACAGTCACTTCCTGCTTTCCGTACTGGGTACTTTCTGTAGTAAAATCACCAAGCACCATTTCCGGATGCTCTGCAAAATAAGCATTGACCGAATAGCCTTCCGGTGTTTCCTTTAGATTTAACCATTCCGGTTCCTCAATGGATGCCCTGTCCCTTTTCTGGAAAAACAAAATATCAGAAACAACGCTGGTATTGGCATTTCTCTGGAACGCATTATTCGGTAATCGGATGGCTCCAAGCAGTTCTGCCCGGTTTGCGATATACTGTCTCACTGCTGGGTTCTGCTTATCCATCGTTCCACTGGAAGTTACCACTGCAACTACGCCGCCCGGACGGACCAGATCAAGGGATTTTGCAATAAAATAATCATGGATCATAAAATGATGGCGGTCATACCTGCGGTCACTGACCTGATACGCCCCAAACGGAACATTGCCTATCACACAGTCGAAAAAGCTGTCCGGATAACTGGTTTCCTCAAATTCCTGTACGGCAATCTTATTTTTCTGATAAAGCTGTTTTGCAATCCTGCCCGAAACCGGGTCAAGCTCCACACCGTACATATTGGCTTTGCCCATACTCTCCGGGAGCAGTCCCATAAAGTTACCGACACCACAGGACGGTTCCAAAATATTTCCCTGTTTCAGTCCCATATTTTCCAGTGCTTCATACATACTTCGGATCACGGTTGGGGACGTATAAAAAGCATTTAAGGTCGATGCCCTTGCTGCACTGTATTCTTCTGATGATAAGGTATTCTTTAATTCCAGATACTCATTTGCCCAGCTGCTGTTATTCTCCTCAAATGCCTGTGGGATACCACCCCAGCCAACATAACGGGATAAGATTTCCTGTTCTTCGGGTGTTGCCAGACGTTCTTCTTTCTCCAACGTCTGTAACAAATGGATGGCTTCCATATTTGCCTTATACTTTGCCTTCGGACCGCCTGCACCAAGGTCATTATCCTGGATACGGAAGTTGTGTGGTTCTATCACAGCTTTTTCCTGTTCCTGACTTTCCGGAATAGATTCTTCGGCAGTAACCTCTTCCTCTTCTATTTCCTCCACATCTGACATATCTACTACGGTCGGTTCTGTCACTGCCTTCGTATCCAAGAAATCAAACATGGTCATCTGGTGTCCGGATGATTCCACAAAAGACGGTTCTGCTTCCGGTGTCGGGAAAATCGTATAGGTTCCTTCTGCATACTGGTGGAGTTCTGAAAGAAGTTCTGTTTTCTGCTGGTAGTTTGTCCCATACGCTTCAAAATCCAATGGAAGAGCTGCCAATGCTGCATCCATCTTCTGTAACAGTTTCTCTGTCTGCTCTGGATTCTCTAATACTGCCTCCATTTCTTTTCCTGGTTTTTCCCAGAAGAAATCATCCGTAAATGGTCTGTCTATCTCTTCCGGAAGACGGTCATAAAAGCGGAGTACCTTATTTGCCATCTGCTCCCGTTCATATTCCGGCATACGAGCATAATCTTCTGCCTGCAGGAACTGGTCATTCTTGATCAGATAAGCTACTCTATTTGCAACTTTATTCCAGGATAATAAAATTGACGTATATGGATTCCCATAAGCACCTCTTGCAAGAAACAAGCCTTTTCCATCATAGTTTGCGTGTGAATCATCGGCACCAGACAGTGCATGACTGCTTCCACCGATCCCATACTGTTCCTTGATAAAACCTGTCCTCGATCTTTCATCTTCATGAAGTAGATAAAAGGAATACGTCCTAAGCCTGCCCTGCGAATACGCTCCACCTCCTGCAAGATAAGCATCAATCTCATCCTGTGTAATGAACATCGGATGTTCTTTCCAGGCAAAGCCGTCCCTAACCTGATAAGGAATCACCTCATCCGCAAACTTTTGAAACTGCTTTGAGATATTTATAGGATTATAATGATGGAAACGCATAATAGAATGATTTTCTTCATAGGCTTCTGCCAGTGCATCCAGTCTTTCATTCAGTTCCGAAAGCCACTGGGGATCCTCCAGCTTTTCTTCCAGATAATCCGTGATCTCCGGATAGATACTGCGAAGATGTGGTAAGTCCTCTTCGTCAAAAACAATCTCCGCTACTCCTTCTGCCATATCCCCTTTCATATAGGCAAGAGCCTGTGCATGTTCTTTTACTGCATTGTTTCTTGCTGCATCCAATACAGACTGCGGTGCATATTCACCCTGGTCTAAAAGCTGATGGATACGTCCGCTGACATCTTCCCATGATAAAAATGCCTTATCTAAGATATGGTCTGTAACCGTATGCCCTACTGCGATCTGCATCCCGGTTTCATCAAACCAGACTGAATATTCATTTCCATCAATCTGAAAACCTTTTCCACCTTTACGGTATTCACGCTTCACAAACTCCGTATATTCCTCCGGTGTCTGTTCACTCATGAAATTATAGATGATCCGGAGCTGGCTGGCTTTCCGGTTTCCTCCTGTCCGTAAGATCTCATCAACAACTTGCTCTGGAATCGGAATTTCTCCGGCATAAAGGGCAGCTGCCCTTTCCTCGATCTGCCGTCTTTGTTCATTTGCGGTGGGATATTCGGGCAAAGATAAAGCAGAGGCGATCTCTTCCTCTGCTTTACTCAATCCATCTTCTCTTGTATCTTCGACTAACTGTATACCAATTCCGTCAAGATGCTCTCTTCCGCTGTTGCCATCAGTGCGTTCATGTGTGCTGTCCATGCCATCGGATCTGCTTCCTTGTCCGGTGCCGGATTCTTCTCCAGTAATTTCTCCATCTGGCTGTCCATTCTCTCCTGTGCTGCTTTCTCGATCTGTTCCAGATGGCTGTTCAGCTTCCCGGTCAGGAACAGGCTCTGATAAAGGCTGTTCTTGTGTTCTTTCAGAAATGTCCTCCGCAGCATCCCATATTTCCCGATCGTCACTTCTTCCTCTTCGACGGTCAGATTCGGAAACAGGTAATCTCCCTTGCGATGATATGTCAGTTCCATAATCGTTTCCTCCTTCATTTTCAATATTTTCTTCTTTTTTCGTTTCTGCATCCTGATTTTTAATTTCGCGTATTAACGTGGTAAAGTTATTATAATTCCTTTCATTGGATTTTTCAACCTCTTTTCTCGCTTCTTCCAGAGAAATTTTATGTACGGTCTTTCCAATATCAATCAGAATACTCTCACTGAGCTGGCTTGCCGCATTTCCAAGGAAGGTGAGAACTGACAGACGGTTATAATCTGTGATATGCATGAAGTCCTCTTCTTCCAGAAGTTCCATCGGGTCAAGCCCGCATCGCCTGGAAAGCAGATAGTAAACACTGTCTGTTGCCAGCTGACGAAAATCACTGCGGATCGTCACCTCATCCAGATCTTCCAGATAAGTACCTTCTACAGCATATTCCAATCCATCCAGGTATTCCTCCAGATTGTCATTGACCATTTCCCTTGCGACCGCCATCAATGCGTCCTGCAAAGTTGCCGCATCCTTTTCTTCCAGAGCATAGACTTCTGCCAGATGGGTGAGGATCTCTTCTCTCTGGTGTTCCTGCATCTTCCAAAGATATGGGCTTCTGCCTCCGGCTACCATGTGGGTATCCGAAATATCAAACACATAACGAAGTTTGGTATTCTGCCAGGTTTCATCAAACAAGGCAATTCCTCTTGCACCACGATTTACCCAGCGTAACATCTTTTCATTCCATAGTTCCAGTGATGCACAGGCTGTTGCGTCTGGACGCTGTGCATGGATCAGAAGCTGGTCTGAAAAAGAATAACGATATAACCTTGATGCTGTGTCCATATAATCCATCCAATCCCCTGGCGAACTGCTCACTGATACGGCATGTTCCTGCACCAAGTTTCGGATGTCCTGTAGTTTAGACATTAAACTTCCCTCCTATCAATAAAAAAACAGCCCACTCTTTTTTAGAATTGGCTGCATAAAATGTACTTTACTTTTCGGAGAGAAAATGCTATATTCTAATTGAAAAGAGTAACCGCCCACAAGGTGGATGCTCCTGGATTAGGTTTTAATTTATTTTGCTCTCAAAGAGAGCTGCCTATCCTGTTGGCAGACAGGGTAGGCTATTTTTTTCGCTTGTTGTCCCTATTATCCAAATAGGCAAGCAAAGCAATCAGAAACGTACCGCCTAAGAACAATAAGCTCAAGACTTCGTATGTATCCATTCGCTCCACCTCCCTTCTTCTGTATCCCTTAACGGAATCTGAAAATCCAGGAGGTTTTTACCAACCCTGTACACGGTTACTCCAGTAATATTCTAACAGGTAACTCTCCGCAAAGCAATTCCTTTTTACTTCATACGGTTTTATATTCTGTTTTTCTCTTATTCTCTGGCCAATGCAGTTTCCATTCCAGATATTCCTCTTCTGTGATTCTTCCATCGCCCAATTTCTGCTTTTTCCCCATCCATTCCTGCAGATAAGACATTGTTTTTTTATCCCTCATTGTGATTCCAACTATTTCACTTTCTGAATCATTTAGCAGGAACAGATGAAAAAGCCCTCTATTTTCTTCATCCATCCAGAATAAAGTTTCCATTAATTCGTCCATTGTCGCAATTCCAGGACTTAAAAAATTTCGGACATCAACTTCCAATATTTCTGCTATCCGGATAAGCGTTTCCTGCTTCGGTGTACGCTGTCCACTTTCATATTGGGCGATTCTCACATCCGCACTACTTTCCCCATATCCTAATCTGCGTCCCAATTCCTTTTGAGTTATGTTGCGAAACATACGGATTTTTCTTATTCTTGCTCCTAATTTCAATTTCTTCTCCTTTTCAAAATGGGGCTGTGCAGTAACCACAGCCCCAGAACACTATTTATATTATCATTTGCGTTTTCTCTTAACTGTCACTACAGTTCCCAGACATCCTGCTGATACTGCAAGTGCCAGCACAAAAATAGCAATATTTGTATTATCTCCTGTTTTTGGTGAATTGGATACAGAAGTCGCATCAGAACCATGGGAACCAGGAGTGCTGACTCCCTGGTTTTCTGATGTTTCCGGAGTGTCTTTTTCCGGAGCTTTCTTATTTGTCAGATCCAGAGTATATTCAATCACAGGAGTACGGTCATTGACATATTCAAACTGAATCTTATGCTCGGTTTCATCAAGCTGATAGCCATCCAGTGTTTTTGTTTCTTTCAGGATATATGTGATTGCTTTTTTATACTGCCCATTCTTAAAAGTCGCAATCGGATAATTCTTTGATTCTGCATGGCCAGCACTGTCTGTTACCAGAGTTTCCAGAACTTTACCTTTGCTGTCACAAAGGGCAAATTCTACACCTTTCATTGGCTTCTTGGTATCTTTATCCGTTTTATTTAAGATTACCTTGCCCATTGCCTGTTCATCTTCCATTTTGGCTCCCTGAACATCTCCGGTGTCCTTAACCTCAAATGTCACTTTATTTGCCACAATATAACCTTTCGGTGCTGTTTCCTCCAACAACGTATAAGTGCCGACTGAAAGTTTCTCTACATAATGGGGCTGATCACCAGATGTCCAGCTTTCCATAACTTCCTGGTTTTCATTAAGAATATACAGTTTAGCACCTTTGACCTCGCTGCTTCCATCTGTCATATCAACTTTACTGATCAGAATTTTTGTTGTATCATCCTGCATTTCTACTTTCTGTATATCTGCAGTATTTTCTACTACAAACGTAATGGATTCTGCAGTTGCATAACCATCAGCAGGAATTGTCTCTGTTAATGTATATTTCTTTCCAACTTCCAGTTCCTTAATGATGTGTGGTGTGCTTCCGGATGTCCACTCATCCACAACGTTTCCCTCTGAATCGGATACTTTCAGTTTTGCACCTGGTAATTCTTCCCCGGTTGTAAGATCTGATTTTGTGATTTCAAAAGTAGTTGGCTCATCTTCATAAGTGAACTCAAAGGATACTTCTGCAACCTCTTCTCCCGCATAAGCAAAATCAAATTCCTTGATTTCTTCTGTTGTCACAAATCCAGCAGGAGCCTGCACTTCTTTTACATAGTAGCTGCCATTGATTGGAAGATCTGCCGTAAATACAATCCTTCCATCCTGATCCGTAGCTTTCTGCTCGATCATGGTGTCTGCTTTCAGGATTACTTCGCCTTCTGCATTTAAAATATCATTCTTTGTATAAAGTGCAAATACTCCGCCTTCCAGAACACGGTCTGTATTTTTTTCTTTCTTAACTACAGTTACTTTTGCTTTCTGGCGGTTATTCTGCCAGTCCTCATCATAAGTCACAACCGGAGTATTCTGATCACGATAAGTCAGATCAACCTCTCTGATTTCTCCATCCAGAACATATCCATCCGCCGTCTCTTTTTCCTTTACATAATATTTGCCTAAAGGAAGATCTTCTGATCTTGCATATCCAAGAGCATCTGTCGTAATTGTTGCTACCAGTTCGTCCTTTTTATAATAATCACTGCTTTCCCCATCTGCAGCCTTGATATCCTCCGCTGCATAAATTTCAAAAGTAACATCTTTCAAAGAACCTGTAACATAGCCAAATGCTGCGTCCATGCCGCCTGCCAGCATATCTTTCCAGGTAACTTCTTTGACAAATTCACCTTTTTTATTGATGATGATTCGTCCAACCGGAACAGCATCCTTCATTTCTACTTTTTGAACATCTGCAGTATCAGAAACTGTAAATTTCACTTCCTCTGCCTGCAGATAACCATATGGTGCAAACTCTTCCCGAAGTGTGTAGGTTTTTCCCACATGGAGTCTTTTTATTACATGAGCTTTTCCTTTTACAGAAGTCCATTTTTCTACTTCTTTTCCGTCTGAATCCAAAACCGTCAGTGTTGCTCCGTCAAGTTCCACACCTGTTGTAATATCTGATTTCGTAAATTCAGTTGTTGTCGGCTCATTCTTAAAAACGGTTTCCAGTTTTACTGTTTTTACTTCCTGTCCCTGATATTTCGCAGTCACCTCAATCTGCTCATCTGAAGATACAAAACCATCTGGTGCTGCCAGTTCTTTTATATAATAAGTTCCAAATGGCAGATCCTGCTCAAAAACAGTTTTTCCATCTTCACCTGTTACCGCTTTTGTAAGCAGTTCGTCTGCTTTTACCAGTACCTTATCCCCTGCTTTTATATCCTCTTTTGCGTAAAGACCAAACTCTGCTCCAGAAAGCCCTTTCTCATTTTCAGCATCTTTTTTCACAACTGACACTTCTACTTTCTGGCGGTCATTTATAAACTCTGCACTCTGTGAGATCACTGGTGTATCCTGGTCTGCATAGACGAAAGAAATCTTCTGTTCTTCTTCATTTAATACAAATCCCTCCGGTGCAGTCTTTTCTACAACTTTGTATTCTCCTAGAGGCAGATTATCAAGCTCTGCTTTTCCGGATTCATCCGTTGTCAGTTCTGCAACTTTTTCACCCTTTGCATATTTCAGGATTCTTTTTCCTGTGTCATCTTTCTGGAAATCAGCGGTATAAATATCCTCTGCAGCATACACTTCATATACTGCACCGGAAAGATTCTGAACTTCATACTTAAAATCATTCTTATAGGTCGAAAGAACCTCTCCTTTTTTCTGTACAGTGAGTTTTCCTTTCACCGGATGATTCTCATATACAACTTCAATGATTGCATCACCTGATACCGGATCAGTCTGATACAGGGTATTGGTGTCCACCTGTATTTCGACATAATTTTTGTTAATGGTATAACCGTCCGGTGCTGTTACCTCTTCGATTCTATAATGACCGATTTTTAAATTCTGCGGCAGGATCAGATATCCGTCTATATCTGTGAAATAAGAGGTATGTGTAACGGTTGTCGGGTATGTAGTTACCTGCTCTACATATTTTTCATGATCCAGATCATAAATTTTAAACTCTGTTCCCGGAATTAAAACTGATTTTTTAGTCTCATCATCCTGTTTGATGATTTTCAGTTTTGCAGAAAATTCTTTATCCAAAAGAACTCTCCATGTCTGTGGCTCTGTTGGTTTATTCTCTGTAATCCGGACAATAAAATCATCTACAGGTTTGTAATTATGGGGTGTTGTAGTTTCTCTCACCAGATATGTTCCATATGGAATTGCAATGGATTTTACATAGCCTTTCTCATTTGTAAAAATTTCCGTTGCTCCATTTTCACCGATCACAACTGGCTCTGCAGAGGAAAAATCATAATTTCCATCCTCTTTTACCACCAAAGAAGATACCAGATATGCACTAAATCCAGCTCCGGATAGTAATGCAGCATCTGTGTCTCCATTATTGGCAGCTTTAATAAGTTCAAACGGCTGTTTCTTCACCGTTTCCAGTGAGGTACACTCTTTTTCTACAACCGCTGTCAGATCACCTTCATCACTGCATACAAGATCATATTCATGCTCGTCTGCCAGATATCCTACGGATGGGGTAATTTCCTTGATGTAATACTCTCCAAGATAAAGATTCTCTATCCTTGCTTTTCCTTCTTTATCGGTAGTTAGCGTACCAATCTGGCTTCCGGCTTTATAAATAACGCCTGTCTTTCCATCTGGATGGGTAATGTCGTTTCTTGCATAAAGTCCATACACCGCATTTTCCAGGGAAGCATCTCCCTGTGCCTTATTTTCTTTTGTCTCGGCATCTTTTTTATTCAAAGAGATTGCAGCACTGACCCTGTCATTCACAAAAGTATGACTGAAAGAAATTTTTGCCTGTTCATCATTGGTATAACTGAACTGGAAAGAATAAGTATCTTTCTCATTTCTGACATAACCAGCCGGAGCCTGGACTTCTTTTACATAATAAGAAAATCCCACTGGAAGATCTGCTTTAAATGCTGCTTTTCCATCAGTACCAGTAATTGCAGTCTCAATCAGAGCATCTTTTTTTACCGCTACTTTTCCATCCACAGTTTTCATATCCTGCGCTGCAAACAGAGCAAAATGCCCTCCGGATAGTGTATTTTCAGTATCTTTGTCTTTCTTTATCACCTGCACCACTGCTTTCTGACGGTCATTTGTAAAGGTAGTCTCTGAGAAAGCCGCTTCTGCAGTCTGCCCTGCATAAGAAATGGTTACTTTTTTTGTTTCTTTTGCATTATAAAAATTTTCCGGGGCCTGTGCTTCTGTTACATTATAGCTTCCAAGCGGAAGATTCTTTACCGTTACAGAACCGTTCTCACCTGTGATCAGATTTTTCGCTACTTCTGCGCCTTTTTTGTAAACTGTTTTTCCACCTGCTGTTACAATATCCTCGGCAGCATATACGTTATAAACGGCTCCTTTCTGACGGCGTTTCTCATACTGGAATGAAGTTCCATTTTCATCAGATACAGCTCCTACAAAAACTTCTCCCTCTTTATAAACGGTCAGATTTCCTTTCTGCTCTTTGTCCGTTACAGTCTGTTTGGTTGTACTGCCAACTACTAATTTCACTCCATACGAAGAAGCCTGGACAACATAACCTTCCGGTGCTGTAATCTCTTTTAAGTAAACAGTATCCTGTGTCTTGGTAAGAGTTACTCGTGAAGAACCATTGCTGTCTGTTGGCGGCATCTTAACAATCAGCTTTGTGCAGGCGTTATCACTATATACTCCATACACGGCTCCGGCCAGATTTTTCCCAGTATCTCCATCTTTCTTTGTAATTTCGATAACTGCTTCTTCCGGCCAGTCAACTGTAATCTGCAGATCAGCGGAATCCGTATAGTAGCCAAATCCAATATCCTGTGAACTCTCCAGTTTTAAAAGCATTGCATGGAAATCCAGGGGAAAATTGGAAGTGATCGCATACTTTCCTTTCAGACTGCCCATATTGGCTGTTGTAGCTACAAGATGAAATTTCTCTCCACCTTTTACAGTGACATTTCCAGATGCCGTCTTTCCTGTAGTTTCGTTGACAAGGCTCACACCATTTTCCAGATGAATGGTAATGGTAAATGCTTCATTTGCCTTCCAGGTAAAACTTTCTGTTTCCTTTCCCGTTGCATTAACGGAAAGTCCTGGAAGAAGTTTCATTGCTGTCGGATCAGGCATTTTAGCAAGAGCTGCTTTAATCTCTTTCAGCATATTTTTAGCGGTTGTAGAAAGCGCACCTCCAAATCCGGATTCGCCATCATATAAATAATCAACCAGATAATGCTGCATGGCTCTTGTCTCAGAACTGCATCCATATTTTTCCATGATGGATTTTACATTATATCCGTTGAATGTATGTCCCCATCCAGGACCGCCATATCCATAGAACAAAGCTTTCCGCAGATACTTATCATCTCCGCCCTCATCCAGTTCAACCATATTTTTATATGTTGTCCCACTTGGAGGTGACTGCATGGAGTGCTGCATACAATACGCATTTACTGTATAAGTCTTTCCGCCTGCTTTGTAACGAACATATTTGTAGCTGTCATTTCCACCCTGTCCCATAACTGTATCAAACGGATGAATCTGGCCATCTGAATAATAGTAATATTTATTTGCTTCAATATTTGTTGCATCATCCCATGGAGTATCGGTTGCAAGTAACATGATACCATTTTCTGCCTGATCCATGGAAACACTTAGGTCAATGTCATCTGCTGGCATTTCAAAACTGAATTTATCCGATTCTTCGTGATAAGTCACCTCTGAATACAATAAATCTTCTGTATTCTCTGTCTGGTTTGCCTGTACTTTTGTTGTTCCTACTGCAATTAAGCTGCCTTGCGGCATATCTCCGGAAAATACAACGGTTTCTCCTGGCTGATACTGTCCATCTTCATGGTTCAGCTCAATATGAAATTCCTCTCCACGAACAATATTTACCTGATAATTTCCATCTGCATCTTCTGTTTTCTCTGTTCCATCTGTAAAAGAGTCGTCTGTCGCCTCTGGCATTTCTTCCGGATCTGTATCTGTAATTTCTTCAAATGTGCTGTCTGTATCCGGATTATCATCTATGGCAGGTTCTTCTGTTGAAACTTCCTCAGACGGATTTTCCGGGATTGGTGTATCTATTGGCTCTTCCTCAACCGGAATTTCTGTCGGAGTTACTTCTTCATAGATTTTATCCTCTGACGGAATTTCTACATTTACCTCATCCTGCACAGGTTCTTCACTCTCTGCAGTGCCTATGGCTGGTTCCTCGCCTTCTGCTTCATTCTCATCTTCCTGGTTGCTTACAGATTCCTGATTCTCAGATTCAGCAACCTGCACCACCGCTTCCTTTACAATCAGCTTACGATTGATCTGATAAATTGGGTGGCCACTTACTGGCTCTACATAATAAACAGCTTTGTATGTATCTTCGTAATCTGTTGTAAAGTCCTGCTTTTCCTCATTTTTTGCCTCATGGAAAGTGATCTTCACCTTTTTTTCATCTGGTATTTCCAGTCCGGTAAAATCTTTCTCCACTTCAAAAATACTGCCTGTTTCCAGTTCCAGATTTTTTGCTTTTACCACCTCATCTGCATCAAGTTCATTTTTTACCTTTTCGTATAACGGTGGCTCTTCTGGCACTACATCTGCCGCATAGGACAGTATTGGAGATAGAATTGTAGATAACACTGTAAGCATTGCCAGGAATCCCGACAAAAATCTTCTCATATTTTTTTTATTCTTCATTCTTTTTTCCTTTCTTCCGTTCCGGGAAAATCAACTGAAACTTTGGATTTCCGGTTTCTGAAACCTCCATCTTTATAGTTGCTTCATACTTCCTTTTTGTTTTCTCTGATACCAGATCTTTGAAATGCACCTGCTTCTCACTCAGCAGCTTCCTGACAGTTGCTTCATCAAGTGTTTTTCCCTGACTCTCAAAAAATCGGTTATTTTTCCATAAAGTAAAACTGCAATCACTTCCTGAACAATAATAATTTCTCTTTCCCACATAAACCTTATTGCCACATCTTGGGCATTTTCCAATTTCTTTCCGACCATCTGAAAATAGTTTCTGGTATTCTTCCACTGGCTGTCCATTATCACTTACCAATTTGGTAACCATTTTTTCAATTTCGAAGAGAAATTCTTCTACATTTTTCTGGCCTCTGGAAATCAGTGTCAGATCATTTTCCCATTCTGCTGTAAGTTTTGGTGATTTGATCATTTCCGGAAGAATCCTGATCAGATTTCTTCCATCTGCTGTAGGTAATATCTGCTTCTTTTTACGCTCAATAAAGCCTTTCTCAATCAGTTTTTCAATAATCGCTGCCCTGGTAGCCGGAGTTCCAAGCCCTTTTCTCTCTGCGTCTTCTATCGTATCCGAACTTCCAGCGTGTTCCATGGCACTAAGGAGCGTATCCTCCGTATAATGTTTCGGCGGTGCTGTAAAATGTTCACTAAATTTTACAACAACACATTCAAATACCTGTCCTATTTTTATATCTGGAAAATCACTTTCCTCCTCTTCTGGCTTTTCTGCATTTTTCCCATATGATTTAAAGAACCGTTCTTCCACTTCTTTCCATCCATATTGGAGAACATTCTTTCCAGATGCAGTAAACAGTTCTCCATGACAGGAAATTTCAGTCTTAATACTCTCATATATGTATTCCTGTTCCGATGCACATAATAACTTTGATGCAATCAGCATAAGAATTTCTTTTTCTCCACCCGGAAGTGCTTTTAAATCCGTGTTTGCAATTTCTACCGTTGGTATAATTGCATGATGATCTGATACCTTTTTGCTGTTTAAAAGTCTTTTTATCTCTGGTTCCGAACCCTTCATTGATATTTCTGGAAATACTCTATTTACCGCATCAATAACCAAAAACGCATTTTCTTCCATATCATCTGTAAGATATTGGCTATCCGTCCTTGGATACGTCACCAGTTTCTTCTCATAAAGGCTTTGGGTATAGTCCAAGGTTTGCTGTGCCGTAAATCCAAGAAGACGATTTGCTTCCCTCTGTAATGTGGTCAGATCATATAATTTCGGCGGCTGTACCTTTTTCTTCTCTTTCTTTACTGAAAGAATCTGTGCAGTTTCATCCTTCATATCCTCCATCATCTGAACGGCAGCACTTTTCTCTTTTATCCGGTTGCTTACAGCATCCAATCCATCCATCAGAAGATGAACCAGATAATACTTCTCTTTCTGGAAGTTCTCGATGCTCTTTTCCCGTTCCACCAGCATTGCAAGTGTAGGTGTCTGCACCCGACCTACAATCAACCGATGGTGATACAGCACCGTAAACAGTCTGGTGGCATTAATTCCCACCAGCCAGTCTGCTTCACTTCTCGCCACCGCAGAATAATAAAGATTATCATATTCATGTCCATCTTTCATCTGCTGAAATCCTTCCAGAATTGCTTTTTCCTCCATGGAAGAAATCCACAGTCTTTTAAAGGGAAGTTTACATTCTGCCTGGTTATATACCAGACGGAAAATCAACTCCCCTTCTCTTCCTGCATCTGTTGCACATATAACTTCTGTGATATCTGCTCTGTGAAGCAGTTCCTTTAAAACCCGAAACTGCCCTTTGGTACTTTCTTTAATCTGATATTTCCAATTCTCCGGAATCATGGGAAGTGTTTCATATTTCCATGCTTTCCAGTCATCCCGGTACTGATCTGCACTGGCCAGTTCAATCAAATGCCCAATACACCAGGAAACCAGATACTCTTTTCCTTCCAGATAGCCATCTTTTACGTTTGTGGCATGAAGCACCTTCGCAATGTTTCTGGCTACGCTGGGTTTTTCCGCAATTACAAGCTGCAATTTTCTATCTCCTTTCTGCACCTGTCGCTGTAATTAAGTGAAACAAAGTTATTCCTCTGATTCTTCATCTTCTACTTCACCTTCCATTTCATATTCTTCTAATTCTTCATCATCCTCACGAATTGTATCTTCCTCCTCATCGTCGTCCTCGTCCTCTTCATAATCAAAAGAAGTATTTCTTCCTTTCATAAATTTCCAATAATAGTAAGCACCACAAACTCCTGCCAGAACCAGCAGCATTAATAAAATCGTGCCGGAATTATTGCTTTTCTTCTCAGGTTCTTCCTTTTCTTCCGGTATGATCGTAACTTCTGGTTCCGGTATCTCTGTGATCTTCTCTGTTTCAAGTGGCAGTGCGGATTCTGCAATAGCCTGGTTCTGTGGAAGTGTGACCATGTTGGTATCCGTAAAGTTCAAAAGATCATTTTCGCCTACCTCTGTAAGAAGATAAACATTTTCATCCGTTTTATCCTTATCTACGATCAGATAAAAAACCTTATCACTTTTTGTCTTGATCGTATAAAATTCCTTTCCCCCTTTGTCCTGAACTGTTCCTGTTGTCATGCCGGAAGCAGAACTTTCTCCCTGCACCCGTCCGGTATCTGCTTCTGTATCCGTTTCATTTCCTGTGTTTTCTGGTTCTGTTGGTGCAGTAGCAGTCTCGTTCGTTGTCTGATGTTCCGTTACGGTTGCCGTAGCACTGGTGGGCTTACTTGCAGTTCCATCGGCTGGCAAAGAAGCTGCATTCTGCTCCGTTCCGGAAACCTCTGTATTCTCTTTTACTGCATCTGGATTTTCATAATAAGGGTTTCCTACTTTATAGATCTCTGACATATTTCCTGCTTTGTCTTTTGCCTGCAGGGTAAAGTATTCATAGGAAGTATCCGCTTTTTGCAAACGGACATTTAATGTATTATTCGTCAGTTCTGTGAATTCATTTCCATTGACATACAAAGCAGCAATTCCCGATTCCGCATCAACTCCCTGCACGATCAGTATCCCATTCTTCGCAGCCGCAATAATAGTTGGTTTGGTTTTATCAAAACACTCTATGTAACGATTCTGCTCATAAGTATTTCCATTCTGATCGGTAACTCTCACATAAATACTACAATTAGAAGAGATGGATACTTCCATATTTCCGGTTATGTCTGACCATCCTCCATTTTCTGAAAGTCTTGCTTCTACTTTTGCAATAGAAAAAGCACCTGTATTCTTTGTATCTTCCACTTGAATTTTTACGGTTGCCGTATCTGTCTGCCAGCCTTCGGGTTCTGTAAAGGTAATCCCTACTTCCGGTGTTTCCGTCACATCATTTCCTGCATCTTCCTGTGCCTGTTCCACTGGATCTGCATGAATTTCAACTTCTGATCCATCTGAAAAATCAACATCTTCCGGGCTGCTTTCTTCTGATGATTCCACTTCTACATTATCTGCCCATACAGTCAGACTTCCGGGCGAACTATAAAAGAAAGCTCCTGCCGGAAGTCCTGCTAACGTAGCTGCGGTTAAAAATACAGCTGCTCTTTTATGAAATTTCTTCATTTTCTGTCTGCTCCTTTTCTCTGGTTTCCAATATCTTTTTTTGTTCCTCCTTGCTGATATCAATCATCAACTGAAGTTCCTCTGCGGAAACTCCATTGCTTCGGATAATTTTCAGATACTCCATATCCTCTGCCTGTTTCTTCTGTTCTTCCAGATCCCTTGCTTTTTTCTGTAGCTTTTCAATCTTAACGTAGGTTCTTGCAAGTTCTTCTTTTATTCGTTCAATGTTCAAATACGCCCCTCCTTATGGCCTGCCAAAAGCATAAAAATGAGACTGCCAGTATGCAGAATTAATGGACGTATACTGAATTGGATTTCCACAATGGATCATCTGTCCATCTCCGGCATAAATTCCTACGTGGGTAACCGGCTCTCCCGCATCATACGTCCCAGTGAAAAAGATAATATCTCCTGGCCTTGCTTCTTCTGGTGATACAGGCATACAAATGTCATAAATTCCCTGTGCAGTAAGTCTTCCCATATTGCAGACACCCGAATTGGTAAACACGTAGCTTACAAAACCAGAACAGTCAAAAGAAGTCTCCGGGCTGGAACCGCCCCATACATACGGCATACCAAGATATTTGTCTGCTTCCGCAAATAATCTCCGCACAGTCTCATCATCATAACTGCCGCCTCCACCATACAGCCCGCTATCTCCGGTACTGATATAAAAAACAGGATTATAATATTCCCCATCTTTGACCAGTTCCAAATATAACTGGCTTCCGGTTGCACTTCCTGTACTTCCCGTTGTACCAATTACAGTATCTGTTGCTACTTCCTGACCATTTGCTACCGAAATGCTCTGCAGATAAGCGTATTTAATCTGCACACCTTTTTTATCCTGCGTAACTACATAATTTCCAAAAGTTCCGCTATATCCTACATCTACAACAAAACCATTCATCGCTGACTTCACTTCTGTTCCCTGTCGTACATTAACCGTCACACCTCTGTGAAGTTGTGTCTGCCCGGTTCCATTGTTTACAGAATACCCATAATAGGTACTGATATAGGCATACCAGTTTAACTCAACCGGAGTTTTATATGTCTGTAAATTTCCTCTGTTGGAATAGACCTCTTCATAAATTTCCTGCTCATCCTCTTCCATTCTGGACAGAATAACACTTCTAAGCGGTTTTGCCTGAACAGAAACATTCAGTACATCTGCAGTTACTGTACGGGTAACTTCCACAGAGTTCTGATTGCCCTCTGCCAGAAAACATTCCCAGGTCTGATGACCATGTGCCTCAGCTACTGCGTGATTATCATAATAAACATCAAACTGGACACCATACTGGGCAAAGTTTCCAGTATCTTCTACGGTGTACTCAATCCCATTCATCACTACTTTCGTCCCCATTGGAAGAAATGGGTTTGCAGCATCAACCGCAAGCGTATGATTAGCCTGTGGCATTGCCCCTGAAGCAGTAGGTCCTCCACTCCACACGCCACAGCAGATGGGACAATTACAGTATCCACTGGTCACAACATTTCCCAATGACTGCCCTACCTGTATTGTAGATGTTTCCTGCCGGGTTTCACTTTTTTCCTCTACGGTGATTCCGTACTGTAAAGAAAAAATTGTTTCCAGTTCTCCTTTTATCTCATCAAACTTAAAATCCCCATAACTGGCAGTCAGATAACTGATCAATGTATGAGGATCATGGCCGATTTCACCAATGTTATATCTGTATTCATCTTTTCCTGGATACCGTGCTTCCATCTGGTTTATTTTCTGTTGAAGACTGGCTTCCAACTGCGTATAATACAACTCTGCTTTTTCAATTTCGTCCGGATCCGCAATGTAACTGGAAGCGATTACCGTAGAAATTCCATTAGAAAACATAGCCGAACAGGAAGCAAATCCTGTCATTACAGAAAGAAGCAAAATCAATAACAACCCCAATGAGATCAGAGTAGTTACATTTCTTACAAATACTTCCTGTGCCTTTCTTGCAATTTTAGTAGCAAGATTTACTGACCGGATTGAGGTGTCTTTTGTTTCTTTTGCAATCTTCCCAGCCCGGTATGCCATCTGATACTCTCGCTTAATCCTCTGCTTCTGTATTAATTTTCTGATCAGCTTTTTCTGCATCTCTGGATGTTCTTCCAGATATTTCTGATATTGATACCTGGCTGCACTCTTCCAGGCTTTTTGCTCTAAACGGTTTTCTTTATGTATCTGACTGCGATTCTTCCGGATATTTCGACTGCTATGTTCCTGTAATATCCACTCACTCGAACGCACCAGCTTATGCGCTGCATCTACAGCACTGTTTTCCTCCTCTTCCTCGCCTGTTTTCTGATATACTGCATTTTTTAATGCTTTTTGGGGAACAGATGACAATGTTTTCTTTTTACCATCCGTTTTCCCTGTTTTTTTATCGAAATATAAATGATACTTTACCTTTGCTTTCTGTTCCTCATTTGTTTTCTTGATATAAACAGAATCTTTCGGAATTTTGTTCTGCCTTTCAGCTTCCTGTTTTCTTGCAGCCTTATCCATTTCCTGATAAGTTTTTATTGTTTTTCGGCTATATTTCTGCGTTCTTTTTTTTCGATTTGTAGAAACATCATTCTTCTCTGCCTGAAAATGTCCTCCATCTGTTTCAGCCGAAGTTTTCTTTTCTTTCTTCAGACTTCCATCTGTCTCCAGTTTTCCAAACTGCAGTCTCTGCTGTTTCTTTTTCTGTCGCTGATACTGGCTCCTGTGTTTTTCTTTGCGCTCACGTATTTCTACCGCTGAATCCACAGATACACCTGCAGGCTTGTCCCGGTATCTGTACCGTCCCTGTGTTTTTCGTTTTCCCGGAGGACTGTTTGCAGCCTCTTCTTTTTTGGCAGGATTTCCCTCCTGAACTTTTTCGGAAAATTGTTTCTTTTCAGCTTTTTTATGAGAGTTTTTCTTCTTTTCAGAAGTAATAAATGCCTGTTCTACATCCTTCTGTTTATAAGACAACTCCTGATCGCTATTTGTAACTTTTCTGGTCTCCTTTGTTGCAAGATTTTCCTCAACCAGACCATTTCTGGTCATACGGCTGACTTTCTTCTCTTTCGCCGTATATTTTTGTTTTCCCAATGTACCTCACCTCTGCTTTTTTGTCCGTTAAGTCTGAATCTCATCCGGTTTAGTACTCATCAAAGCATAGGTTCTGGTATCCTGCGGATATCTGTCTGCAAAAGGTATGATTACATTTCCGTAAAAAAGCAGCCCTTCTCCTGCATTACTATTATTTACAAAAGAAATCTGATGTTTGGAAATATTCAATTTCTCCGCAAGGATCTTCTGATCCCCACTGTGCTGATTTAACATCAGGATAAAATCACTGTTTCCCACAATACTTTCTACTGCCAGAGAGCCAAGAAAATCTGTTACATTCTGACTGATTCCTGTAATGATTCCACCCCACTTACGAAATCTCTTCCACATTTCAATAGAATAATTAGCAGTCTGTGGCTGGTTCAGCAAAAGGTGAAATTCATCCACATAATAACGGGTTGATTTCCTGCGACTGCGGTTCTGTGATACTCTTGTCCAAACCATATGCTGGACAATCAACATCCCTGCTTTTCGTAATGTGGTTCCAAGTTCCCGGATATCAAAGCATACCACTCTGTTCTGCGTATCGACATTACTTCGATGGTTAAATACATTCTGCGATCCTGTTACATACAACTGCAGACTGTTGGCAATGTTCTGTGCTGCTGGTTTATCTGGTGCATAAAAGTTCAGACGTTCATAGAAATCCTGCAAAGTCGGCATATTTTCCGGTTTTGGATCATTGTAAAGATATTTTTTATAAATGTCTTTTACACACAGGTCAATCATGGAAACCTCATCACCATTTAATTCTGCATTTTGAGGTTTCTTCATAATGACCTCGCAGAAAGATGTGATAAACTCTGCTTTATCAGCAATAATGGTATCAATATCCTCCACATCGCCATTAATCCTGTATTTCTCCGGATGATAAATAACATCCAGGTTCACTTCCATAGGATTGATGTAATCATTACTTTTTGCACTGATTTTAATAACTTCACCATTTAAGGCATTTACCAGCGGAAAATATTCTCCCTCCGGGTCACAGATAATAATGTCATCGTCTGTAATCAGGAAAACATTGAGGATCTCCCTTTTCGTTGCAAAACTCTTACCGGAACCAGGAGTACCCAAAATCAGGCCGTTAGGTGTTTTCAATCGTTTCCGATCCACCATAATGAGATTGTTTGACAGTGCATTTAAGCCATAGTAAAGAGCTTCACCGCCTTGGAAAAGTTCCTGTGTGGTAAACGGAACAAAGATTGCTGTAGAAGTCGTAGTCATAATTCTCTGTATTCCAGTCTGGTTCATTCCCAGTGGCAGTGATGCCACAAGTCCCTGTTCCTGCTGATATTGAAGTCTCCGTATATTACAATTATATTTCTGGGCAATTCCTGCCGTCTGATACACAATATTGTCCAGTTTTCTCTTATTGTCCGCTGTATTCATCAGCAAAAAAGTAAGTTCAAAAAGTTTCTCATTTCTGGACTGGATTTCATTGAGCAATCCCTCCACATCCTCTCCGTATGTAGAAATGTCCGTTGGAATAATATCCATATCATATCCGCTTCTGACCGCTTTCTTCTGTTCTTCAATTTTCATTTTCTGAATATTTGACAGCGTACTTTTCAGACTTTTAATAGCTGCCTTGGGATCAATGGGACGCAAGTGCATATTGATGATAAGATTCTCTTCCAGATCCAGCAGATCTGCCAGCAGTTTATCCGTAAGTTCTGGTGATGTAATCTGTAAATATGACACGCATCCAAAAGTCTGTCCCATCCGAAAATAGCTGTCATTGCGAAAATCAAATCCGGTAGGTGCAATAAAGTCTTTTGTCTGCAGACCTGTTTTTGCAACCATCCCATAATGGAAATGGAAAGATTCTTTTGTGTCCATATTCATCACATCATGCAGAATTTTCAGACGTTCTACCCCATTTAAAGGCTCTGCCATGGCTCCCATCACCTTAAAATTATTCAATACACTGGCTTCAATTCTCTCCAGCCTGGATTTTGCATTTCGCAGATTATCCGCCTTAATGGAAAATGTAATATATTTTGTTTTTACAAGCCCATTATTTCCTTTGGAAAGCTGCATTTTCAACATATCCGAATATTCTTTCCGAATATCATTGAAACAGTCATCCTGCTCTGGAATATCAATATTTTTTGCATACTCATCAAAATTCACCTGTTGATTAAGAAATGTAATTTGTACCTCGACAGAGCTGTCAAATGAATTCAGGAACTCACAATAGTTCTCAAAAATAGCCGCTTTATCATCATTCTGCGCTAACTGGTAATTTATATCGTAGAACTGCACCATTTTTGAATAATAGTTATCATCTGTCCTGCAGATACCATCCTTATATATTTCCTTATATGGAATCGTATCCTGCGCTGTAAAAGGCTTCCTCTTCTTCTGATTCTCCGCTTTTATCATCCGAAGTTCTTTCAGACGCTTTTTTTCTTCTTTCGTAAGTCCGGTTTTCTGTTTCTTATTTTTTTCGGTCTGCTTTTTTAAGGAAATGGAACGGATTTCTCGCTTCCCTGGCTTCTTTTGCCTTTTTCTCAAGCCATGCACCCTCTTTCTCTAATTTATCGTACTCTATAATCCGGTCATATAAGTTTTGGGAACGATAGACCCTGATTCCAGGTCTTAAAAATTTCTGCCGGATAATGTGAAGCAATATTTTCTCTGCTGGAAATCCATCCTTTTCATACATTGCAAAAAAGAAAAATGGCAGCATCACTATGATCATAAGCGTTGCTGCCACATCTGTTCCCAGTCCTGCTTTTGTCAGCAAATAGACCGGAACACCACAAATTCCTGCCAGAGAAAAACATATAATTTGTCTTTTAGTTAAATTCAGTGCTAATTTTGTCTTTATTTTTGAAAAATCTTTCGGCACTGGAACATATGCCATATTCTTGTTTCCTCCTAATGTGCATTGAAGATTGATTTTGCCAGGGAACTGGTCTTAAACAGACTGAAACATAAAATAACTGTATATGCTGCAACTGACCAGATAGCTGTATGAAGATTATCCGCAACTGTAATAGCATTTACCAGAACTGCATAAATCGCAACACATACCATCATAAAAAATCCCTGGAATCCCAACGCTAATAATGCCTTCACGTAATTATTTCCAATACTTCCCCATTCCCTGTTCGTAAATGTTGAAAACGGAATAGGTGCCACAGAGACATAAAGATATATTTCTATCATTCGTCCATATAAAATGACGGTAATCAGGACTGATATGATTTTTAGACATAAACTGACCAGCATCGTTTCCAGACCAAGCCCCAGTAATTCTCCGATTCCCATATCTTCAATCTGCGTTTCAAGAAGCGTTTTCAATGCTTCTGTAACATCAATAGATGCGGAACCGGTTATCATACCGCCAGCATTGGATACCACATGATTCGCTACATCAAAAATTGCCATCGCAATATCAAAAGTATGAGTAACAAGATATACCGCTACCCACATCTTGAAAATGTATTTGAAAAACATAAACGTATCCGTATCGTGCATATTGTTTTTTTCCATAATCATGGAAATCAGCTCATAACACAGTACAAATGTAATAATCATCCCCGCAATGGGGACAATGACATTATCCGACAGATTTTTTATCATGGAAAAAATGCCACTGTTCCAATTTTGGGGTGTTTTCCCAACCTCTGTAGCAATCGTTTCTACTTTGGTATTTACATCGGTAAACATGGTATCCAGGTTTGATGTGATCCAGCCTGTTAGCAGATCCTTTATGAACTCTGTTATTTTTTCGGTTATTCCACCCATTTATTTATCCAAACAAAGTTGCAAGCTGTGGAATCAGGTTTATTCCAATCAGTACGATGCCACCGCCCGCCATCAACTGTTTTATCCCCAATTAGGTGTAAAACTCTGCTCGATGGCGGGCGGCGGCGTACAAAAAATCTATATGGTGTTTTTAAGAGAACCGTCCCGGCGGGACAGGTCAGGCAGTGACCTGTTCCACCTCCGGGATGGGTTTGAGATTAAAATGAATTTCGATAGAAATGTGTCTTGTTTTATCTTCGTCAATGCGCTCATGCACGACGATTTCTTTGATTAAGCGGTTGAGGGTGGCTGCGTCCAGCTCTGTGATGTTGGCGTATTCCTGAATGGCTTCCACCCATTGTTTTGCGTCATTGGCAAGCTGGACTTCATCGGACAGCCGCTTTCTGCCCTCGGACACTTTTGCTTTAAGCTCCGTCTGCTCGGTCTGTGTCTTTTCCAGCATGGTGTTGAAATTCTGCTCACTGATACGCCCTGCAATCATATCCTCATAAAGCCGCATGACCATTTTGTCCAGAACCTCAATCCGTTCCTCGTCCCTTGTAAGGGAGCGTTCCATTGCTTCCCGCTGTTCCCGCTGCTCGGCTTCACAGGTATTGGTCAGGCGGTCGGCAACCGCTTCCCCGTCCATCAGGGCAGCTCTGGCACATTCCCGGATTTTCCGCAGCACATGGCTGTAAAGGGTGTCATAATCAATCCGGTGCTGGGTGCAGTGGTTCTTTCCAAAGGCATTGTAGGTCTTGCAGGAATAAATCTGCTGGGGATGTTTTGCGTTTGTGTAGCGTATCGTCAGCGACTTCCCACACTCGCCGCATTTTATCAGTCCGGCAAACAGGCTGATTTCATTGGTCTGCCCCGGACGCTGGCGGGATTTCAGCTTGTTCTGCACAATGTCAAAGCTCATGCGGTCAATCAGCGGTTCATGCTGTCCCTCCACCACAATCCAGTCCTCCGGCTTCTTTTCCCCAATCGTGCCGATTTTGAA
>ERZ837910.1821-NODE-1821-length-28025-cov-4.035610_pt1 | contig 28025 bp, 22 predicted proteins | sample MGYA00519940_ERZ837910 | MGnify/ENA primary metagenome ERZ837910 (study PRJEB31850, sample SAMEA3708825) | human gut metagenome | biome: human gut; feature: human-associated habitat; material: faeces | place: China | collected 2014 ... | reverse complement strand
TAGGCGAAGGGCGGCTAACCGGCGAGCGAACCGAACAGGAAACGCAGCGTGTCAGGAGATTGTTTTCGGATCATCATGGCGTTATATTTTATAAAATCATTTCTATGGCCTTCATTTGCACATTCTAAAACCTCTCTGCACTTGCTTACCAGTAGCGTACAATCGCACGGATCGTAGCAAAATCAAATGGTGAGGTCTTAATACCGCCCACCGGGTAAGCTGCCTCTGTAGAGGCGTGTACAATCAACCCGTTTCCGATGTAAAGCCCAACGTGTGAGATTGGCTGGTAATAAAATACCAGATCTCCGGGCTGGATATTGTTGATGGAAATGATTTTTGCGGTAGCATATTTGGTTGTTGTGCCATCGTAGCCGATTGCCTGCTGGTCGGCGGTACGAGGGATCTTGATGCCAAAATGGCTCATGACGGACTGCGTAAAACCGGAGCAGTCTGCGCCGTTTGTCAGGCTGGTTCCGCCGTAAACATATGGATTTCCGATAAACTGAGTCGCATAAGCTGCAATTTTGGAACCGAATGTCAGATCGGAATCGGAAGCATTCTGGTCAGTCATATATCCATTTGCATCGAAAGAGTAGAATACGTTGTCAATGATCATGATCTGGCTCTTGACCATTTCACCGGTCGTCGGAAGAAAATAGAACGTTGCGACGCTGTTATTATACCATCCTGTAACCATGACTCCGTTACGGTCAAATAAATAGGTTTTGCCGTTCAGGGTAACAATACCGGTTGCTTTGCTTCCGTCGGAAGTAAAATAGTAAGTCTTATCATCAATCTGCAGTTTCTGGCTGGTGACTCTTGCACCAGTTTCTCCTACATAATAATTGCCTACCCACTGGTTGGTGAGGACAATGCCGTTCTCATCTGTATAATAATATCTGCCGCTTGCAGAAACGACCCACTGGCTTTTTACTTTCTGGTAATTGGAATCCAGGAAGTAGGTTTTGCCTTTCTGTGTCCAGATTCCGGTAGAACGTGTCTTTCTGGTACGGTTTCCCTTTTTGTTTATATAGTAAGCACCTACCCAGCAGCTCTTTGCCATCTGACCGTTTGATTTCAGGTAGCGTTTGCCGATCCAGGTATCGGTGACCATTTTACCGTTTGCATCAAAGTAATAATATTTGCTGCCAACCAGTACCCAGCCGGTCATCATCTTTCCGGTTGTCGGATGGAAATAGTAAGTGTCGGCACCGATCTGAGCGAAACCATAAGTACGTTCACCGGCGGCATTTACATAATACTTTTTGCTGATGATCCTGTTGGTGTACATACGGCCTTTTTTACCGAAGTAATAATATTTGCCTTTGATCTTTTTCCACTTTCTCGGTGCAGAACCGTCTGTTTTAAAGAAGTATGTATAGTTGCCGATCTTGTTCCAGCCTTTCAGCATCAGGCCGGTTTCAGCATCAAAGTAATAATATTTGCCCTTGTATTTGAGCCAGCCACTGTAACGTTCTCCAGTTTCGGTATTAAGATAATAAGTTTTGTCACGGATACGCAGCCAGCCTTTTGCAAGTTTACCTTTGTAGTTGTAGTAATAATACTTACCATCATTCTCTACCCAGGTATTTTTGTTTTCCGTCACGCCGGGAATCAGGATGTTAGAACCGTCTGCAGAAGAAGGATCCCGGACAATGTTTCCGTTTGCATCAATCGTGTAACTTTGATCCCCGGAGGTAATCACAGTGCTTGCAGCCATGGAGCCGTCAGCAGAAAGATAATATCCATCTACCCAGCGATTGGCGAGCAGCCTGCCTTTTATATCAAAATAGTACCATTTTTTATCGATCAATTTCCAGCCGGTTACGGCGTATTTGTTTTTTTCAAAATAGTAAGTATACTTACCGATCTGCTTCCAGCCAACAGCGTAGCCCGGTGCAGCTTTGATGGTATACCAGCGGCCGTTTGCATCTGCCCTCCACTTTGCTTCCGCTTTCATAGAAGGACTGACTGTGCCAAGTGCTGCTGCTAAAAGCATGGTAACGATAATCTGCTTTTTCATAAATTGCTCCTTTTAAAAATCATGAAGATCAAGATTTTGAAATCATGTTAAATATATTACAAAATTATTACATAAGAATTTTACAGGATTTAGCTTAGAAAGTCAAGAGAAAACACATATTCTGACAGGTAAATGTCAGCAGATCTGACCGGGATCACATTCCGGGTCTTAAGTGTGTTCTGCCTGAATAAAGATTTTACGTCTGAAATATGAGAGAACTGTGGGAGAAAAAAGACAGAACCCAGGGGACAAAAAATTGTCCGCCAGGTTCGGGAAATCCACTTGTTAAGCCTTCTTGCTCTGCATTCTTTTGATGACTTTCAGTCGGGTGAATTCTTCACGCTCTTTTTCTTCCAGTGCATTCTGAATGTCTTTTGTAAGAACGGTATAACGTGGGATGGTAATATTTTTCAGAGCGTTGGCACGCTTCTGAGTTTTTTTGATATTGTTTGCCAGCCGGTAAGCTGAATTTTCGATCATGGAAAGCTTGATGGAAAGCTGCTTTACTTTTTCAAATGAGGCTTTTGCCTGGTCCAGTGCAATGTTTGTACTGTAGTAAGCGTAAGTCGGGAAAGCAGGTCTGGTATCAGCTTCTACCAGGGGGATCTCCGTACCCATGATACTTCTTGTACGGATGCGGATCGAATCCTCAACCGGTACGGAGTAGGAGATCTCTTCTACAAGGCTGATGCCCAGTTTGATGTTTGCCATCTGCAGTGCAGCATATGCCATGCGGAAGGTAGAATCAATTTCTTTCTGAATGGATTCGGCCTGCTGGATGAGTCCCATAAGTTCCCTGATCAGAATATTTCTTTTTTTGTCCATCAGCACATAGCCCTGTTTGGCAAGTGCGAGGGAGTTTTTTGCCAGAATTAAATTGCCCTTCGTAGGGAAGGTATTCGGATCCATAGGCTCACCTCTATTCGTTATAATATTTATCCAGGATCTTCGTATCGATACGGTCAAGTTCTTCTCTTGGCAGCATACGCAGAAGTTTCCAGCCAAGATCAAGAGTCTCAACGATAGAACGGTTCTCGTCCTCGCCCTGTCCGACAAAGGTATGCTCGAATGCCTGTCCGAATTTCAGATAGGTTTTATCCAGAGGAGAAAGTTCGTCCTCACCGATAACGGATGCCAGGGCTCTTGCATCTCCAACTTTTGCGTAGCAGGAGAATAACTGGTTTGCAACATCCTGATGATCTTCTCTTGTATAACCTGCACCGATACCGTCCTTCATCAGACGGGACAGAGAAGGCAGTACGTTGATCGGCGGGTAGATTGCCTGTCCGTGCAACTGACGATCCAGTACGATCTGACCTTCGGTGATGTAACCGGTCAGGTCAGGGATCGGGTGTGTAATATCATCATTCGGCATAGTCAGGATCGGGATCTGTGTTACAGAACCTTCGACGCCTTCTACGATACCGGCACGTTCGTAGATTGTAGCCAGTTCACTGTAGAGGTATCCAGGATAACCTTTACGGGAAGGAATCTCACCTTTTGAGGAAGAAACCTCACGCATGGCCTCTGCAAAGGATGTCATATCGGTTAAGATAACCAGGATGTGCATGCCTTTTTCAAATGCCAGATACTCTGCTGCGGTGAGGGCAACCTTCGGTGTGATCAGACGCTCTACAACCGGGTCGTTTGCCAGGTTCAGGTACATAACTACGTGGTCAGAAACACCGCTTTCTTCGAAAGTCTTGCGGAAGAATTCTGCTACATCATATTTAACACCCATAGCTGCGAAAACGATCGCAAATTTTTCATCGGAATTATCACCCAGAGAAGCCTGTTTTACGATCTGAGCTGCCAGACGGTCATGTGGCAGACCATTTCCGGAGAAAATCGGAAGTTTCTGTCCGCGGATCAGAGTGGTCAGACCATCGATCGCGGAAATACCGGTACGAATGTAGTTACGCGGATATTCACGGGTAACCGGGTTCAGCGGCAGACCGTTTACATTGATGTGTGCTTCCGGATAGATATCACCCAGACCATCGATCGGCTGTCCGATACCATTGAAGGTACGGCCGAGGATGTCCAGTGATACGGCAAGCTCCATTGGATGTCCGGTCAGCTTTGTGTGGGTATTTTTAAGGGACATACCTTCATTTCCCTCAAATACCTGGATAACGGCTTTGTCTTCGTAGAGCTCTACGATACGACCGAGTTTCTTTTCGTTGTTATCCACAACGATCTCTACGATTTCTTCAAAGGAGGCATTCTGCACGCCTTCCAGAACGACCAGAGGGCCGTTGATCTCGTTCAGGCCTAAATATTCTATTGACATTTCTTTTCCTCCTAAGCGTTCTTTTCAAGTACTTCGTCATAGAAACGATCGACTTCTTTGCGGTAGTCATCGAACATATCCAGACGGTCATTTGGAACATCGTATTTCACGGAAATGATGCGGTCAAAAATGTTGCTTTCTTTCAAAATGGACATCGGCATACCCATGGTAACCAGGGCTTTTGCCTTTGTGTTCAGATACAGGATCAGGTCCATCATCAGGAATTGTTTGCGGATTGGAACACAGGTATCGTCTTTGTGGAATGCATTCTGCTGAAGGAATCCCAGACGGATGACTCTGGCGATCTCCAGTGTCAGTTTCTGGTCATCCGGAAGTACATCACTACCAATCAGTTTTACGATCTCCATCAGGTTGCTTTCCTGGTTCAGGATCGCCATCAGCTGATTTCGTTCGTCTACGAAATTCTTGTCGGCATTGTCACGGTACCATGGTGCCAGATCATTTACATATTCACTGTAACTGGTCAGCCAGTGGATAGCCGGGAAATGTCTTGCATATGCCAAGGATTTATCCAGTCCCCAGAAGCAGCGTACGAAACGTTTGGTATTCTGTGTGACCGGTTCGGAGAAGTCACCGCCCTGAGGAGAAACCGCACCGATGATGGAAACACTTCCTTCGGAGCCGTTTAAGGTCTGCATCATGCCGGCACGCTCGTAGAAAGCGGAAAGGCGGGATGCCAGGTAAGCAGGGAAACCTTCCTCTGCAGGCATTTCTTCCAGACGTCCGGACAGCTCTCGAAGTGCCTCAGCCCAACGGGAAGTGGAGTCTGCCATGATCGCAACGTCGTAACCCATATCGCGGTAATACTCAGCCAGTGTGATACCGGTATAGATAGAAGCCTCACGGGCAGCTACCGGCATGTTGGAAGTATTGGCGATCAGAGTAGTACGGTCCATCAGAGGTTTGCCGCTTCTTGGGTCAACCAGTTCAGAGAACTCTTCCAAAACCTGTGTCATCTCGTTACCACGCTCACCGCAGCCGATGTAGATGATGATGTCGGCGTTGGACCATTTGGCGATCTGATGCTGTGTCATGGTTTTTCCGGTACCGAAACCGCCAGGGATAGCAGCAGTACCACCTTTGGCGATCGGGAACAGAGTATCGAGGATACGCTGTCCGGTGATCAGCGGTTTGCTTGCTGCGAATCTTGCAGCAGTCGGACGCGGAACACGGATCGGCCATTTCTGGGCCAGTGTCAGTTTTTCTTCTTTTCCGTTTGCAAGCTGAACGGTTACGATCGGTTCGTTGATCGTGTATTCTCCATCCATTGCAACTTCCAGCACAGTACCGGAAATGTTCGGAGGAACCATGGATTTGTGGACGATTGCCTGTGTTTCCTGAACTTCTGCGATGATCGTGCCGCCGGAAACAAATTCACCCGGTTTTACGGTGATATGTGTCTGCCATTTTTTCTCCGTATCCAGAGAATCAACGCTGACACCACGGCTGATGTATTTACCGGAGGATTTTGCGATCTCACTTAACGGACGCTCGATACCGTCAAAAATATTGTTGAGGATACCAGGACCAAGTGTTACGGAAATAGCATCGCCGGTAGCTTCTACCGGGTCACCAGGACGCAGTCCTGTGGTTTCCTCGAAGACCTGAATGGTCGTGATATCGTTTGTCAGACGGATAACTTCGCCTACCAGACGTTCTTTTCCGACGTAGACCATTTCAGCCATCTGAAATCCTGTGTTGCCTTTCAGGTAAATAACAGGACCGTTAATGCCGTAAATAGTACCTGTTTTATGCATTTGTAGCACCTCCGTTAAATGAGAAGTCTGCTTTTAACTTTTCCAGTTTGGAAGCGAAAGAATTGTCGATCAGGATGTTGCGATCCTGAAGAACGGCTCTTGTGCCGCCCATAAAGGAATATTCGGAAACGGTAACAGGAGCTCCGGTTGCGACCTGGAGACTGGAACGTTTGTCGGAGTCTGCAGGGTCAATGTAAAGGATCAGTTTTCCGGAACCGGCCTCTTTCTGAATGTTTTTGATCTGTTTGATCAGCAGCTGCTGATATGCTGAAGTAGTCATGTAATCTTCAAGCAGCTGTTTTACTTCGACAAAAAGCTTTTCTTTCAGTTCATTCTGTTTCTGTGTGATCTTACGCTTGATCTGAAGCTGCTCTTTGGAAAGAGCCATATTGTTGTTTCTCTTCAGATTGTCGCTTTCTGTTTTTAACTGTAAATCAGACTGGCGAAGAGTGGTTGCTTTGTGTTCTTTTTCTACCTTGTCCAGATTTACTTTATATTCTTCGATCATGGCAGAAGCCTGTTTTCTGGCCTCTTCCAGAGAAGATTCTTCAAAATATTTAAGCTTTTCTTCCGTAGTCAAAATATCTCACCTTCTTTATAATTTTATTCCGATTGCTTCGCTTACATAGGAAGTGATAAAGTCCGGTTTGCGGCCGGTACCGTGGCGGTCAGGGATTTCGATAAGAAGTGGAAGACGGCGGTTTAAGCGGACATCATCAATAATATCCGGAAACTCCCGACCGAATTTTTCGGTCAGGAGAATAATACCGTTTTCTTTATTGGCAATTGCATCTTCCAGTGCTTTACGAAGTTCCGCACGTTCGTGCACGATACAGCCTTCAACACCTGCCAGACGCATGCCGGTCAGGGTATCGACGTTATCACTGATTAAGAACATTTTCATAAATTAATTGCCTCCTGATATGCGAACAGGAAATTAAAGTTTACCAAGGATCATGAAGGAGATGATCAGACCGTACAGAGCGATACCTTCGGCCATGGCTACGAAGATCATGGATTTACCAAAGATGCTTCCGTCTTCACTGATAGCACCCAGAGCAGAACTTGCTGCGTTTGCAACGGCGATACCACCACCGATGCAGGAAAGACCGGTTACCAGTGCAGCTGCCAGATAACCCATACCAGCTGCCAGACCGCTTGCAGATGCAGAAGCAGTATCAGCTGCCAGTGCTACAGAACCGTCGCCTGTGAAGATCATGATAACGGCAAGAGCCATGGTTCCAAAGAAGAGGAAGCAGTTGATGCCAAGTGTGGTTTTGAAGCGTCCACGGTTCTTTTCACCGATCAGAAATGCTGCGGTTGGTACGACGATGCTCAGAAGCAGTGCTGCGATAAAAATGAATTTTGTAATAGTTGACATAGTAATTTCCTCCTTAATCGTGTGTGATTATGAACTCACAAATATAAAATATTTTATTTCCGTTATTTTGCTTTTAAATGTTAATCAACGGATTTTTTAACAAATGGTGTGAATGGATGTCCTTCGCCTTTATAGAAACGGCTGAACATTTCGTAGTATTCCAGACGAAGTACCTGGATACCAACGATCAGACCCTCCATTGCACATACAAAAACGTTACCAAGTACGATAACGATCCAGTTGATGTTTCCGGATTCGGCTCCGGCAAGCATCAGGACTACTTCCATCATAGCTGCGTGGCTGACGGCGAAAGCACCGATACGCACGAAAGACAGTGTGTTGGAGAAGTAGCTCAGTAATACATCAAACAGTTCGAAAAATGCAGTTACAAGGAACATGCCTTTTTCTTTTGGCATAGCATCTGCTTTTTTCTCGACCAGTTTACCGAGCGGCTCTTTGAAGCCGATCAGGATCAGCGGAATGAGGAACATAACCACCAGAACACCGGCTGCCGGGATGGCATGACCTGTCATAAATAAGAAAACGACTGCAACGATCGCACCGTAGAATACAAAACCGGCGATACCGTTTGTATCAAAGAAGATGTTCTCAGCATCTTTTCTGCGGACTGCATTGATAATATGCAGAACCATCGTTGTCAGGATCAGGAACATACCAAATGCGATGGCAACAACGAAAGCGGTGTTCATAGTACCGATAAACGGAAGCGTTGTCATTGCATCCTTCGGATGCATCCAGAGTGCAGGTATGACATCCTCAAAACCGAAGAAACTGCCGAACAGGAAACCGAAGATCGTAGAGAAGACTCCGGCACTGCTTAAGCATGCTGCAAGTTCCATTTTTTTGAAATGGTAGAGCAGGGCACCGCCGATCACCAGGCAGAGTCCCTGACCGACATCACCGAACATGGCACCGAAAATAAAGGAATAGGTCAGTGCTACGAAGATGGTCGGGTCGATCTCATTGTAAGACGGAAGACCGTACATACGAACGAATAATTCAAACGGACGGAAGATACCAGGGTTTTTCAATTTGGTAGGCGGTGTCAGTGTGCTGTCTTTATCCTGATCTTCATTGCTTTCGATCAGACAGAACAGATTCTTGTCATCGGCTACGTCTTTTTCAAAACGAGCGGCATCGCTTTCCGTCATCCAGCCACACAGAATGTAGAAGACCTGTTTACCTTCTTTTGTGCAGGCTGCAAGTTTACGCACATCAAAGTTTGAAGTGAGTGAACGGAATTTGTCTCTGCAAAGCAGGACTTTGTTTTTGTACTCGTTGAGCAGTTTCGCACTTTCTTCACGGCACTCCTGAAGCTGGACATCAAGATCATGGATATCAGACTGAAGTTTTGTACCGACTTCCTGTGGAATACCTTCGTATTCATCCGGAAGGTGGATGCGTTCAAAGTGCAGGGAAGAAAATACGGCATCGATCTGTCCGGCTCTGCCCGCCGGCACAAAGTAAACACCCCATACATACTGCTCATCTTCGCTGCAGCGATAGAACACGGTGTCCAGATTTTCGTAGACATAGTGCTCCAGTTTTTTGTAGTAATCGCGTGTGATCTTACCGAAACGATATTTGATAAACTTAAACTGCAGTACGCTGTGAATATCAAAATCGAATCCAAGGAACGGTCTTAAACGTTCATAAGAAGCTTTCAGATCTTCCTTCTTTGCTTCCAGAGCATTGGTTCTTGTATAAATATCAGAAAATTTGCTTTCCAGAGTTGCGAGAGTCTCAGAAGCTTCTTCAATCGAAATAGTGCCGGTTGGGTTTTCCTGATTTTTATCCGTACCGAGCATGGAAGCGAATTCTTCTGCTTTTGTAAGCTTGTCTTTATAAGGATTGATCTCAATATAAGGACGAAGAGACTTGACAGTCTTAAGCTCGGAAAGAGCATTTTCCAGATGAATTTCGTATTTGGATAAATAGTCATTCACCACACGGTCGATGTCTTCTTTCGGACCGGTAACGCTCAGAAATTTCATTTTCTCAATCAACGATTACACCCCCTTTTCAGATTTGAAATATATTTTTGCGTCTCACTGGTCGGAAGACCGTATCGGATGCACTCAAGCGTGGTTGTGAGGTCGTCAACCTCATGTTCTTTCTCATAGAGATATGAAATGATAACTGCAATGGAGAATGGATCCTCCTTTGCGTTCTTACGCTGAACACGATAACGGATCTGATAATAGGCATCGTCCAGTGAAAGTTTTGCTTCCTCCGGGAAATGTCGTCCGTAGTAAGTATTTCTGATGGCTGCGGTCAGTTCATCTGTAGTTGCAGCTTCGACCATCTCTTTGATCTGAGAGGTCTGAAGACGGTATTGGATACCGATCAGATGTGCATAGACGTCCGCATTGCTCATGTTGTAAAAATGCTTGGAACGATAAATCCAACGTATGTTCAGCAAATCCATTTTGACACCGTAATCGTCCATAAAGATTCTTTCTTCGTCACGAGTCAGAACCTTTTTGCGGCTGTCCCAGAACCATTTGAAATAGCACAGGTCAAGTGCCATCTCGTAATCCCACAAAGTAGGTTCGGACAGACCGGAGAGAAGAGATAAAGGACGATAGTAGATGCTTCCTTTCAGAAGGCTTACAAACTCATCCAGAGTTTTACAGTTGGAAAGAGCGGTCAAATTGATGTCCGAGTGTTTTTCAAAGAAATCCTTGAAAATATCGAAATTCAATTCAACATCTCTGTGGTCAAATACCATTCGCATACAGGTTTTCAGAAGTCCAATCTCGTATCTGCGGAAGTACAGATCCAGGATTTTACGCTGATGTATGGTTGCGAAACGGTAGATACTCTGGAAATCCGTGTAGATTGCGTTCGTGAGCATTTTCTCGATCTCTCCGCGGTGCAGGGAATTTTCGTTGGAATTTGCGAAAATACCAGCATAGGCGGACTTTGTTTTCAGAAATCCGATGGCATCGGAAACGGATGTCAAAGAGGCGAGATGCTGAAAATCTTTAGCGGTCAGAAGCTTCCTTCGCATACCGCGAATCTTGGTCGCTGTACCGCTGTAGGCTAACAGATTTCCCATAATTTTACTCCTCGATCATTTTTGCGATCAATCCGGCAGCAAGCTTTTCATGATTCTGATTGTAATCATTTTCGATTGCCTGAATTGAATCTTCAGTTGCTTTCTGCAGATCGGCAAGACTTTTTTGCATTTCTTCATTTAAGCTGGAACGAATCTGATCAAGCTTCTCCTGCGTAGCTTTCTCAGCCTCTTCATCAAATGCCTGAATACGTTCACGCATCTGCTGTTCCAGTGCCTTCTTTTCGTTCTCGGCAGCCTCAATGATACCGGCTGAGGCCTCTTCGATTGAAGACAGACGCTTGATGACGAGATCCATGTGCATCCCTCCTTTAGTATAGTATAGTTGCAGCTTTGAAATTCAAGCTGAACATATGCAAAAGCACAGCCCAGCCCACAAAAAACTGCAGAAGTTTATTGCCCTGACACTTCTGCTTTTATATGATTATTGCCAGACAACCGTAAAATCATGTTCACAGGTACCTATTATAATAGGTAGTCCTTTTTTCACTCCGTCTGACAGCTTACATTATACACGATTTCCACTTGATTTCCATATGCAAAATTCTCAAAAAAATAAAAAAATTTTATGGTTGTTTTGCACAATTAGAATGGATATGATAGAATACATGGGTATAACTCAGAAGAAAGTCAGTGATACCTAGTATATAAAATTTATATGATGCCAGGGCCAAAAGGTCAAAAAGACGATGCAAGCTTGCTTGTGAGAGTACGCAGTACGGAACAATCCGTATGGCATCAGTTACTGACAAATCTCAATGTCATAAATGCCAGGGTCAAAAGCCTGAAAGCACGATGTGCTTGCACAAACATAAAATTGGAGGAAAATAAATGCGTTTAAGAAATATACCGGGAGCGGATGAAGTGATCAGAAACTGTGACTGGGTAATCAAGGAACCGGCAGATAAAAAAAGAAAATGGAATACAGTATTTGGAAATGAAAATCCGATCCATATCGAAGTTGGGATGGGAAAAGGGCAGTTTATCACTGAGATGGCAAAGAGAAACCCACAGATCAACTACATCGGAATCGAACGTTATACGAGCGTTCTTCTGCGTGCCGTACAGAAAAGAGAGCAGCTTCCGACAGAAGAAGCCCTGCCGAATCTGCTCTATCTGTGTATCGATGCCAGTGAACTTCCGGAAATCTTTGCAAAAGACGAAGTGGCAAAGATCTACCTGAATTTCTCAGATCCATGGCCGAAGGATCGCCATGCAAGACGCAGACTGCCGTCAAAAGAATTTCTGGCACGCTATGACCAGATCCTTGTGCCGGATGGCAAAGTAGAATTCAAGACCGATAATCGCGGACTGTTTGATTTTGCACTGGAACAAAGGGAGATCGCCGGCTGGAACCTGGACGGCTGTACCTTTGACCTGCATCATGATGAAAACATGAATGAAGGCAACGTGATGACCGAGTACGAAGAAAAATTCTCAAGTATGGGAAATCCAATCTATAAAATGATCATCAGCCGGTAAACAGATGTCATATTATATAGAAACGAAATAGAAACCGGACTATCCGTTTCGTCTGGTGGAGGAAAAATGGCACGAAGACAGAATGTTCGTGATCGCATTGGCATGGCAGTCTATGAAAAGAAAAAGCTGAACAAGAAACTGGTGACCATGCAGAAATCTTTTCAGGAAGTAAAGCACCTGATCGGGGATGAAAAAAAGAAAAAATAAAAAGAAGGCGTTTACAGCGGAGAAATTCCGGTGTAAACGCCTTATGTTGTTTCGGACTATTTTTTGATGCGGAACGTTTTCGATTTTCCGCAGGCAGCCAGCAGATTTTTACTTTACATCAGTGCTTTGTACCATCAAACTCAAACGGCTGCAGATGTTCCGGAAGTGATTCGTCACGCTTTTGAAGCTGATGGTTGATAAGACGCTGGATCAGATAGCGTATAAATGCGACTGCCGGAACACCGAGGAACATACCAAGGACCCCGGCAATACTGCCGCCGACCGTGATGGCGAAGATGATCCACAGCGGCTTCAGACCGGTAGAATCTCCGAGGATTTTCGGTCCGAGGATCAAACCGTCAAACTGCTGTAATACAAATACCATGACAACAAAGATCACGGCTTTGAGCGGACTGATAAAAAGCAGGATGATCGCACTTGGAATGGCACCGATGAATGGACCAAAATAAGGGATCATGTTTGTGATTCCGACGATTACGCTGATCAGCACGGCATAAGGAAGTCTCAGGATCAGCATCAGTACAAAACAGAGCACTCCGATGATCGTAGAGTCGATCGCCTTTCCGACGATAAAACTGCTGAACAGACGATTGGCTTCTGCAGAAACTTCCAGGATCAGCTGAATATATTTTACCGGAACAAAGGCATAAACAACTGCTTTGCAGGAATTGACCAGAGGACGTTTGTCTGCCAGCATATAAATGGAAACCATGATCGCAATAAAGAGGTTCAGCACCCATTTAAGGATGGACATGGAGATCGAATACAGTGCCGGTATCATATTTGCGGCAAAATCCTTCGCATAGTTGATAAAGTTCGGGATCGCATTGTTGATCGTATTTCTCAGCACTTCCGTATCCAGCGAAGGGAAACGCTCTTCTAAAGTATCAAAGAAATGATAAAGCTGCTGTGCCGCAGTCGGAATAAAATTGACCAGATCCGTCAAACTGGTGATAATCTGCGGGATAACACCGAAAAGTACGATCACAATGATGCCGATCACAAGAACATAAGCAGTGATGATCGCCAGGATCTTACAAAGAGCATCACTTTTAATCTTACATTTATCACGGAACAGCTTGTAAAAGCGGGCAACTGCCGGGTTCAGTATGTAGGCAATCAGAGCACCGATGATAAACGGCATCAGAACCGCCAGACCTTTTTCAATATTTTTCAGTGTCGTGTTCCAGGATGTGATCAGATTGATGATGATCGCACCGAAAAAGATGACAAACATCGTATAAATACAGATTGTAAAATACCGGTTATTGGCCGTAAATTTATTTTTCTTGATGTCATCATCCGATTTGTTTTGTTTCTCCAGATTCATGGGCATCCCCCTTATAAAATGTTTAAAAAACGAGTTACTTCTAATTATAAAAGGCACGGAAAATTAGTTCAAGTGTTCTTTCTTAAAAAAACTATAAAAAAACTTAAAAAAAAGCTTGCAATTTGTAAAACCGTATATTATAATATGTCTTGCGTTCGAGGTAACGCAACACAGGATATGCGCGATTAGCTCAGCTGGCAGAGCACCTGACTCTTAATCAGGGTGTCCAGGGTTCGAACCCCTGATCGCGCACTATAAAAGCACTGTTTTGGATGACAAGTAGAGAGCATCGGGGACGGTGCTTTTTTTCGTGCAGTTTGCACAAAAGAGAAGTCCCACTTGTTGACCGTAATTTGTGTTGAGTTCAGGAATCAAAAATTGGCTGTGCTTTTTTCTCCGGTGTACGCCTTTGGACTTGTTAGAATGATTCGGGTGTGTTATATTAGACATAGAACTCTAAAATCAAGTCGAACGTATGCGAGACTTGGCATGCGATTCTGGTCGGTTTGGATGATATTTACTTAGCAGAATCGATGTGCCTTTACACACAATAAGACAGGGGTTGATATCATGGGATTTTTTGACAAAGCTTTAAAAAAGGTACAGGATGTAGGAGAAAACATTGCCGCATCAGCAAACAATGTAAAAACAGTTGTTGAGACAAGTGTACAGGATACAATGGAGATCACCGGTCTGAAAAGACAGATCCGTGAATTAGAGAAAGAAATGGATGCACAGTATCTGCAGATCGGAAAGAAATATGCAGAATTTGTAGCAGATATGGATGATGCAGAACCGGAAACAGCAGAAAACGAAGCAGCCGAAGCAACAGAATCTTCAGAAGTGATCGATGAAGTGAAGGCAGAAGCAGCAGCTGAAGCAATCGACGAAGTAAAGGCAGAAGATGTAGCTGAAACGGTCGATGAAGCAAAAGAAGAAGCACCTGCTGAAACCATCGATGAAGTGAAAGCAGAAGATACAGCAGAAACGCTCGACGAAGAAAAAGAAGTATTCGAAGAGCTGGCAGAAGATAAAGCTGCAGAAGAATCTGATGAGGACGAAGAGCCGGTGTTTGATGTTTCTGATTTCCTGACGATCATCAAACAGGATCAGGCAAAGAAAAAGGAGCTGGAAAATCAGCTGGCGGAAGTAGAGAAGAGAGCAAAACAGAATACACTTCTTCGTGAGAAGACAAAAGCGGAAGAGTCTTTTGAACAGGAAAAAGGCGTTCTCGACAAAGCACTTGCCATGGAAATTATTTCTAAGGAAGAATATGAGCAGAAGCTGAATATTGCCAGGAAAAAAGTAGAAAATTTTGAAGAGATCAAAAAAATCGAGCAGCAGTTCGAGATGGGCATTATCACAAAAGAAGAAAAAGATGAGAAAATAAATGCCATTCTGAATGCCTGACAAATCTGGTGTCTGCTTTACAGAATCAAAATCAGGTTGTATAATCGGGGCAGAATATCGTCCGATGGATGGACGAAATGGATAAAGGAGATGTAGAAGTTATTATGGTAAAGATTGATATTATTTCCGGTTTTTTGGGTGCAGGTAAAACGACCCTGATTAAAAAACTGTTACAGGATGCATTTAAAGGACAGCAGGTGGTATTGATTGAGAATGAATTCGGCGAGATCGGTATTGACGGTGGATTTTTGAAAGATGCAGGAATCGAGATCAAGGAAATGAATTCTGGCTGTATCTGCTGCTCTCTGGTAGGAGATTTCGGAACCGCTTTAAAAGAAGTGGTAGAGAAATATCACCCGGACCGCATCGTGATCGAGCCGTCAGGTGTCGGCAAACTTTCTGACGTTATCCATGCAGTTGAAAATCTGCATCTGGAAGCAGACGGAGAAGTGAAACTGAACAGTGCCGTTACGGTTGTCGATGTTCTGAAATGCAAAATGTATCTGAAGAACTTTGGTGAATTCTTCAAGAATCAGGTAGAAGCAGCCGGCACGATCATCCTGAGCCGTACCGATACAAAGAAGGCAACACCGGAAAAAATCGAAGCTGCCATCGAACTGATCCGTGAACTGAATCCGGATGCTACGATCATCACAACACCGGTGGAAGATCTGGGTGGACAGAAGATCCTGGACACGATCGAAGGAATGAAGATCGACCTTTCTCATGTAGAAGAAGAGCATGACCATTGCTGTGATCATGAACATCATCACGACCATGACCATGAAGAGCATGAGCATCATCACGATCATGATCATCACCATGACCATGGAGAGGGCTGCACCTGTGGCTGCCATGACCATGACCACGATGGACATCATCATCACCATCATCACGCAGATGAGGTATTTACAAGCTGGGGTAAGGAAACCGTCCGTAAATACAGCCGTGAAGAGATTGAAAAGATTCTGAAAACTCTGTCAGAAGACGATTCTTACGGAATGATCCTGCGTGCAAAAGGTATGCTGGAGAGCGAAGACGGTGTCTGGACTTATTTTGACATGGTTCCGGAAGAAGTGGATATCCGTGAGGGAAGTGCAGAATACACAGGACGTATCTGCGTGATCGGTTCCAAACTGGATGAAGCAAAATTAGAGCAGCTGTGGTTTGCGAAATAAGGAACAAGGTAAAAAAAGATGAGTGATTTTAATATTTCAACACCGGTTTATCTTGTGACCGGTGTCCTGGAGAGCGGCAAAACTTCTTTTCTGGATTTTACTGCGAAACAGGATTACTTTCAAATAGAAGGAACAACACTTCTGATCACCTGCGAAGAGGGTGAGGAGGAGTACGACGAGAAAGAACTTCTGAAATACAACACGGTTGTCGAGAAGATCGAAGAGCCGGAGGATTTTACATTTGAGAACCTCCGTGTTCTGCATCGCAAATATCATCCGGAGCGAGTGCTGCTTGAGTACAATCCGCTCTGGGGTGTCAACAAACTGCGTGCGATGAAACTGCCGCTTGGATGGGGCATTTCTCAGGAGATCGTGATCGTAGACGGCAGCAGCTATCAGATCTACCGTGCAAATATGCAGTCTCTGTTCTCAGAGATGGTGCAGAATGCAGATATGGTGATCTTCAATCGCTGTAAATCAAGTGATCCGCTGACCAATTATCGAAGAGGCATCAAGGTTGTCAATCCTTCCTGTGATATCAGCTTTGAGGATGAGGATGGTGAACTGATCGACCTGTTTGAGGAAAACACGCCGTACGATATGGATGCTCCGATTATCGAAATAGAAGATGTGGATTACGGTATCTTCTATGTGGATATGGATGACCATCCGGACAAATACGTGGGGAAAACGGTGAAGTTCAAGGCTCGTGCCATGAAGAGCAAAAACAAAGAGGCACCTTATTTTGTGCCGGGAAGAAAAGCGATGACCTGCTGTGCAGATGATATGCAGATGATCGGCTACATCTGTAAGAGTCCGATCGCTCCGCAGCTGAAACATGGACAGTGGGTTATGGTCACTGCAAGGGTAGCATTTGAATACGATAAGTTTTATCGCGGAAAAGGTCCTGTGCTGTATGCAAGCAAGGTAGAACCGTGCGAACCGCCGGCAGATGAAATGGTATATTTTAACTAAGTAAGCAAAACGCTGGCGAAAGCCGGCGTTTTGTGCATTTGGTCTGATACAGCTTCCGGCGGACAGCAGAGGTGCAGGATATCAGATTTTTTCCGCGGATTGGGGGTTTTATTATGAGAATGTATGATCTGATCAGGAAAAAGCGAGATGGGGAAAGATTAGCAAAAGAAGAAATTGACTGGATGATCCGAAGTTATACAAATGGGGAAATCCCAGATTATCAGATGTCAGCACTGATGATGGCGATTTATTTTCGAGGGATGAATGAACAGGAAACCTTAAATCTGACGCTTGCCATGGCGGACAGCGGAGAGCGGCTGGATCTTTCGGCAATCCATGGGATTAAAGTTGACAAGCATTCGACAGGAGGTGTTGGGGACAAGACATCGCTGGCACTTGTTCCGCTTGTAGCTTCCTGCGGAATTCCGGTAGCGAAAATGAGCGGCAGAGGCCTTGGGCATACCGGTGGCACGATCGACAAGCTGGAGAGTTTTTCCGGATTTTCAACGGCAATCCCGGTGGAAACGTTTATAAAGAATGTCAATACGATCGGCATTTCGATCATGGGACAGACGGCAGATCTGGCTCCGGCTGACAAAAAACTCTATGCCCTGCGGGATGTGACGGCGACCGTGGACAATCTTTCACTGATCGCCAGCTCGATCATGAGCAAGAAACTGGCTGCCGGTGCCGATGCGATTGTTCTGGATGTCAAGACCGGAAGCGGAGCTTTTATGAAAAGCGAAGAAGATGCGTTTGCTCTGGCAGAAGAGATGGTGACGATCGGCAAAAATGCAGGGCGTCAGATGCATGCACTGATCACCGATATGGATCAGCCGCTTGGTTATGCAATCGGAAATGCTCTGGAAGTAAAGGAAGCGATCGCAACTTTGAACGGCAGCGGCCCGGAAGATTTCACGGAGCTGGTTCTGGCACTCGGAAGCCGGATGCTGATCGCCGGCAAAAAGGCAGAGGATGTCGCTTCCGCAGAAAAAATGCTGCGGCAGTCCATCCAGAATGGAGATGCACTTAGAAAACTGGAAGCATTTGTCAAAGCACAGGGCGGCACAGGAGAAGAAGTTTCTCATCCGGAGAAACTGCCTGCGGCCTCTATGCAGATTGGAGTACCATCGCCGCAGAGCGGCTATATTTCTCATATCCAGTGTGATGAAATCGGAGTCTGCTCCCTGCTTCTTGGCGGCGGAAGAGAGACAAAAGACAGTGTGATCGACCTTTCGGTAGGACTGGAGCTGAAAAAGAAAGTCGGAGATTATGTCGAAAAAGGCGAGACACTGGCGGTTCTGCATGCAAATGATCAGGAAAAAGCCGGGCAGGCAGAAGAGAGATTCCTGCGTGCATACCGGTTTTCCGAGACGCAACCACCGAAACGTCCGATGATTTTCGGAGAAATTTAAAAGAATTTCAAATAATACATATGAAACATACTGAAATTATGGTATAAAGAAAGCGTGATGTAAAATTGAGTGTCTTACTCTGCAAAAAGCAATTTGTATAACTTTACCGCAGAGAAGCATTCCCCTGCTTCAACTGCACGGAGCACTAAGCGGTGGCAGGAGTGAAAATCTGCTCAGGAGTATCTTTATGACATCATTTGTTTAAAACAAAAGAATAAATAATATGAGGAGAACAAGTATGGAACAGCTGATTCAGGAATGGAGAGCATCTCTTCCGAAATTCCGGGAGATGACAGAAAAATTTTATGCGAAAGAAGTAAGCGTGAAAGAATACAAAGGATTTTCCGGAGGATACGGAAGCTATGCCCAGAAAGGCGGCGAGGCAAGCATGCTGCGTCTGCGTATGCCGGGCGGAAGACTGACAAAAGAAAAATTGAAATTTATCGCAGAGATGGTAGAACAGTATCATGTGGACAAAGCACATTTTACGACTTGCCAGGCAGTGCAGCTGCATGATCTGGACAAAGACAGTGTCTGTGACATCATGGAAAAAGCAGTGGATGTCGGTATCATCACAAAAGGCGGCGGCGGAGATTTCCCGCGAAATGTGATGTGCTCTCCGCTTTCCGGCGTAGAAATGGGAGAATATTTTGACGTACTGCCGTATGCAGAGGCTGTGTCTGATTATCTTCTGAAAAACGCAGATAAAGTGACCATGCCGCGAAAACTGAAAGTCGGATTTTCCAATTCTCCGGCCAATGTGACACATGCGACCTTCCGTGATCTTGGATTTGTAGCAACAGAGGACGGAACATTTACCGTATATAGTGCGGGCGGACTGGGCAACAATCCACGCATGGGTGTGAAAGTGGCAGAAAACGTAGAGCCGTCACAGATCCTGTATTATGTGCAGGCGATGGTTAATACCTTCCTGGCATACGGAAACTATGAGAACCGCGGAAAAGCCAGAACACGTTATATGCAGGAAAAACTGGGAAGCGAAGGCTATGTGAAGGCATTTCTGGAGAAACTCGAAGAAGTAAAGAAAAATGAAAAACTGGATCTGAACCTTGCTGTTTCCGGTACAGAAAAAGCAGCCGACGGTGAACTTCAGACGGAAAACAAACGAATCGTGGTACAGAAACAGCCGGGACTGTATGCAGTAAAATATCATCCGATCGGCGGTGTGCCGAAAGTGTCGAAATTTGGCGAGATCTATGAAAGCATCAAAGATGTATCGGATGCAGAAATCCGTATTTCACCGGATGAGACAGTCTATATCATCAACCTGACGGCAAAAGAAGCAGAAAAAGTGCTTGCAGCTACGGATGACGGAGCAGAAACTTTATTCGAAAGTTCCGTATCCTGTATCGGAGCAACGATCTGCCAGGTTGGTGTGCGTGATTCCCAGGGACTTTTAAGAAGACTGGTTGAGACAGCAAAAGAATATGATTTTGCGGACGGTGTACTGCCGCAGATCCATATTTCCGGATGTACTTCATCCTGTGGGACACATCAGATTGGAAAGATCGGTTTCCACGGCGGAGTAAAGAGAATAGATGGTGTGACAGAGCCGGTATTTACGCTTCATGTGAACGGCTGTGACAGACAGGGGCAGGAGGCATTTGGTGAATTCTGGGGCATGATCAAAGAAAGCGATATCCCGGACTTTCTCATGGAAGTTGGAAAAACCGTTCAGCAGGAAAACACCGTGTTTGCCACATGGTATGAAAAGACACCGGAGAAATTAAAAGAGATTGCTGAAAAATATCTGATTAAATAAAAAACTTTTGACTTCAATGGATGCCTGCGAATTGCTCCGTTACAAGGTAACTCTCACAATCCTGCAAATTTTCCTTGCTTTTCAGAAAAAAACTAGCCGTTTGGATAGTGTACAAAATACAGAAAAATTGCTATACTTTTTCTTGGAAAGAGGAACTTATAAACATAAAATGCAGGAAAACAGCAGAGAAAGCGGGGTGTTGCATTGGCAGAAAACAGCATGTGGGAAGAGATGATGCAAGGGGAGAAAATCTGCTATGTAAAACCCCGCCGTGCAATCAGGCGGCTGAAAGCGGCAGATGAAGAGAATATAACAGCGTATATTTATGGGGTCAGCGGTTGCGGCAAAACGGAACTGGTCATGCGATATCTGAAGAACCGGAAATATACGCTGTTTAACGCTGGTTTGGTAACAGTGGAGGAACTGCGTGAGATCAAGGTTTCCAAGCAGCGGAAAACCGTGGTGATCAACAGTCTGCACGATATGGCGATGCAGAATGATACCGAGGAGATCCGGGAAGCGATCATCGAACTTGTGGAGCGTGAGGATGTGTGGCTGATCTTGAGCGGACGCTGTGCGGTACCGCCGTGGCTGACGGCTGTGCGGTATCGTGAAGTCTTCTATGTGATCGGTGAGCAGGAGCTGCTGTTTGATGAAGATCAGGCAGATCAGTATATTGCCATGACCGGGATGATCTTCAGTGAAGAACAGCTGGCAAAAGAAAAAGCATACTGCGTTGGTATGCCGATCGGCTGGAGCATCACAAATAGTGTCTATTGGCAGATGCGTATGGGGCAGGATGAAAAGGATGTCACGAAACCGTTTTCAGATGAAGAATACCGGACGATGGTGGGAGAGGCACTGAGCCAGATGTGGGATTATCTGGAATATCATGTCTATGACCGCTGGGAAATATCAATACAGGAATTTCTGATGGAAGTTGCAATTGTGGAAGATTTTACCGTATATATGGCGGAGATGATCACCGGACGCAATGGTGTAGAATCGCTTCTTGGAAGGATTCAGTGGATCGGTAATTTCATGGATATTGTCCGAAACGGAAGTGAAACGGTCTACAAACTCAGAAATCAAATGCGGATCAGCATGATCCGGAGGCTGAGGCGAAAATACACAAAAGAGCAGATCCGTAAGCTTTACGAAAATGCAGGACTTTATTACCAGATCAGTAAGCAGCCGTTAAAGGCTCTTTCCATGTATCAACAGGTGAATGACACGGAAAGAATCGCCTCGGTGCTGATCGATAACGTTCGGATAGCACCAAACAATGCTTATTATTATGAACTGAAACCGTATTATCTTAAACTGCCGGAAGAAAAAATATGTAAAAGCCCGGAACTGATGTGTGGTATGAGTATGCTGCAGTCGCTGCTTTTAAATACCGAAGAGAGCGAACGTTGGTACCGGGAGCTTCAAAAATATGCAAAAGAACATACCGGAAGTGAACGGCGTTCAGCAAAAGGAAAGATCCTGTATCTGGATATCGGACTTCCGCACCGTGGCAGTGACCATATGGTAGAAATCCTGAAAAATGCATATTTGCTTCTTTTGGATAAAGAAGTAAAAATACAGGAGTTTTCCGTTACCAGCAATCAGGCTTCCCAGATGAACGGCGGCAAGGATTTCTGTGAGTGGAGCAAGCGTGACCGGGAGCTTGCCGGAAGCATTGGCAAGATTGTGGAATTTGTACTTGGAAAATATGGTAAGGGGCTTGTAAATCTGGCACTTGCAGAAAGCTTTTTTGAAAAGGGCGGAGATAATTATGAAGTTGCGATGCTTGCAAATAAGGGAAGAATGCAGGCGGAGGCAGGAGGCAAGATCGAGCAGTGTTTTGTCGGAGACGGCATGCTTGCCTGGCTTCATATTATTACCGGAAAAGTAAAAGAAGCGGAGGAGCTTCTGACCAGATTCAAGGGTAAAGCACAGCAGGAAAATGCAGAAAGAATTCTGCCGAATATCGATACCTTTCTCGTTCGCTGTGCATTATATGATGCGGACAAAGCAGCGATTGCAAAATGGCTTGCCCAGGCACCGGATGAAGAACTGATATTCTCTATTTATGATCGTTTTCATTATATTACGAAAGTGCGTGTGTATCTGCAAAATGGCAGAAACGAGCAGGCTTATCATCTGCTTTTGAAATGTGCCTATTATGCAAAAGTGATGCAGCGTACCTACATTGATATAGAAGTGAAACTGCTTCTTGCGATCACGCAGTACCGCATGGGTGAGAAAAAATGGGATGAAACACTTGGCGAGGCACTGACAAAAGCAGAAGAATATCATTTTGTACGGATCATCACAAGAGAAGGTGCGGCTATCCGGCCTCTGCTTCAGGCGACCTCCTGGAAGCCGTCGGAAGTGGAGAAAAATCCGGCACAGACAAGGAAAAATAAACAATTCTGGGCAAAGGTTCAGGACGAGACAGAAAAAATGGCACGATTCTATCCGGCGTATTTAAAAGTGGGTGTGGAAGAAGTCGCATTGAGTGATACAATGCTTCGAATCCTGAAACTGCAGGCAGATGGAATGTCAAAAGAAAAAATTGCGGCAGAGCTGAATATGACAACCGCTAATGTAAAATATCATACACAGCAGATCTACAAAAGACTCGGTGTTTCCAATAAGGCAGGAGCCGTGATGGAAGCGGGCAAACGAGGACTGATCTGAAAATGCAAAGAAAAGAAACCACAGCATTTACTGACTGAATCGGTCGGTGGTGCGTGGTTTTTTTTATCTCAGTCGGAGAAGACTCCCACTTCTATAAATGGCGAGCAACAAATTTGACCCTGACATCATGGCAAATTTTGAATGCGAATTGAACGAATATAAATGAAAATGAACGATTGTGAAAACTATACAAAAACGGAAAGGGAAATTTGTGAATTAGTATGATTGAAATTGAACGAATATGATTGTATAATACAATCATGAAACAGAGAGGCACACAAAAGTGCAAAAGAAAGAGGTAAGGCATATGATTTATACGGTAACATTTAATCCTTGTCTGGATTATATCGTAGGTGTGGAAGATTTTCAACTGGGAATGACAAACCGCACCTGTTCAGAGCAGATGTTTGCCGGTGGAAAGGGGATCAACGTCTCTATCGTTCTGAAAAATCTCGGTATTGAGAGTACGGCACTTGGATTTATCGCCGGTTTCACCGGAGAGGAGATCCGCAGAAAAGTCGAGAAGATGGGCATTACATCCGAATTTATCCAGCTTGAGAATGGATTTTCCCGGATCAACATCAAACTAAAATCCATCGATGGAACGGAGATCAACGGCACAGGACCTTCGATCGGAAGTGAAGAACTTGAAAGATTGCTTAAGAAACTGGATACACTGAAAAAGGGAGATGTGCTGATCCTTGCAGGCAGCATCCCGGCAAGTCTTCCGGATTCTATTTACAGTGACATTATGGAACGTCTGGAAGAAAAAGAGGTCATGATCGTGGTGGATGCGACAAAAGACCTTCTGGTCAATGTACTGAAATACCATCCGTTCCTCATCAAACCAAACAATCATGAACTGGGCGATATCTTTGGAGTGAAGATCAGAGAGCGTGACCAGGTAGCACCATATGCGAAGAAGTTACAGGAGATGGGAGCAAGAAATGTTCTGGTTTCCATGGCAGGCAAAGGTGCAGTGCTTCTTGCTGAGGATGGCAGCGTATATGAAAGCCCGGCACCGAAAGGTAAACTGATCAATGCGGTTGGAGCCGGAGATTCCATGGTGGCTGGTTTTACTGCAGGTTATATGCAGAAAGGCAGCTATGAGCATGCATTCAAAATGGGCGTTTCCACCGGAAGTGCCAGTGCATTTTCTGAGAATTTTGCCACAAAAGAAGAAGTAGAAGCGATTTATAAAACATTGTAAAGATGCCAGGGTCAAAAGCCTGAAACCACGATGTCGAAGTGAGGAACAATTCGTATGGCATTTTTGAATTAGCTTCTTGTAGAAAATCTATCACAAAAAAGAAATGTAAGAAAGGAGAACTTATGAGGATCACAGAACTGCTGGATAAGCGAAGCATCAGGATCGACGGTGCTCCAAAATCCAAGAACGAAGCTCTCGACCAGATGGTCGAACTGATGGCAAAGAGTGGAAAAATCAATGACCTGGAAGCTTATCGCCAGGAAGTATACCGCCGTGAAGAGGAAGGAACGACAGGTGTCGGAGAGGGGATTGCGATCCCTCACGGAAAAGGTGCATTTGTAGATAAGCCGGGACTGGCAGCGATGGTTGTAAAGGACGGTGTAGATTACGATTCTCTTGATGGAGAGCCGGTACATCTGATCTTTCTGATTGCAGCACCGAATACCAAAGACAACGTACATCTGGACGTACTGAGCAAACTTTCCGTACTTCTGATGGATGAGGATTTTTCTAGAGCACTGCAGAATGCAAAAAGCCCGGAAGAATTTATGAAGATCGTCGATGAAGCAGATCAGGAAGCACCGGATCTGGATGAAAAACTGAAAGCAGACGAAGCGACCTCGGAAGATCAGTTCCGTATTCTGGCTGTCACAGCATGCCCGACCGGTATCGCACATACTTACATGGCAGCGGAAGGTCTGGAAAAGGCTGCAAAAGCGAAAGGATGTTTCATTAAAGTAGAGACAAGAGGTTCTGGCGGAGCGAAAAACGTGCTGACTGCGGAAGAGATCAAAAATGCAGACTGCATCATCGTGGCAGCAGACACAAAAGTTCCGATGGATCGATTCAATGGTAAAAAGCTGATCGAAGTTCAGGTTTCTGACGGTATCAGCAAAGCGGATAAACTGATAGAGCAGGCAATGTCCGGAAATGTACCGGTTTATACTGCATCGGAAAATGCAGAAGTTTCCGAGAAAAAAGCAGGAGGCTCCAAAGGCCATCAGATTTATATGCAGTTGATGAATGGTGTTTCACACATGCTGCCATTCGTCGTAGGCGGCGGTATTTTGATCGCTCTTGCATTCCTGATCGATGGACTTTGTGTAGATATGACATCATTGACAGCAGAAGCACGACAGAGTTTCGGTTCGATCACACCGGTGGCGGCAACACTGAAATCCATAGGAGATCTTGCATTTGGATTTATGCTTCCGGTTCTGGCAGGATTTATTGCTATGAGCATTGCAGACAGACCTGGTCTGGCAGTCGGATTTGTGGGTGGTGCAATTGCAGCAAACGGCAAGTCTGGTTTCCTCGGTGCATTAGTAGCAGGTTTTCTGGCAGGCTATCTTATTCTTCTCCTAAAAAAATTGTTCGAAAAACTTCCGGAAGCACTGGAAAAAATTGCCCCAGTCCTTCTCTATCCGGTATTCGGCATTCTGATCGTGGGACTTGTTATGACGTTTGTCGTAGAGCCTCCAATCGGAGCATTGAACACGGCACTGAACACAGCTCTTACAAACATGAGTGGTTCCAGTAAGGTTCTTCTTGGTATCATCGTAGCAGGTATGATGGCAGTTGACATGGGTGGCCCGTTCAACAAAGCGGCCTATGTATTTGGAACGGCATCCATCGCAGCAGGAAATTACGGAATCATGGCAGCAGTTATGATCGGTGGTATGGTTCCTCCGTGTGCGATCGCTCTGGCATCTCTTCTGTTTAAAGATAAATTTACAAAAACAGAAAGAGAATCCGCTCCGACAAACTTTATCATGGGACTTGCATTTATCACAGAAGGTGCGATTCCGTTTGCAGCATCCGATCCGCTGCATGTCATCCCGGCATGCGTTATCGGTTCCGGACTTGCAGGAGCACTTTCCATGGCATTCAACTGTACGCTGATGGCACCGCACGGTGGAATCTTCGTGTTCCCTGTAGTCGGCAATCCGCTGATGTACCTGGCTGCACTGGCAGTAGGAACCGTAGTCGGAGCACTGATGCTCGGTGTGCTTAAGAAAAAAATAGCCGAGTAAACCCAAACTTCATCATAAAACTTTTCCTCAGAAAAACCGCAGTGACTTTAAAGTTGTAAAGCACTGCGGTTTTGCTTTACTTTCTTATCTGCTATGAGCTATAATAAAAGGCGTCAAGGGATGTAACTATATGATTTTTTTGCAGCATGAAAAGGGGTGGGATAATATGCTTACTAAAACACGACAGAAAGAGATCTTGAAACTTCTGGAAAACAGAGGCAGCGTGACACTTCAGGAGTTAAAAGATCATTTAAATACTTCAGAATCTACGATCCGTCGAGATCTGAATACGTTGGATGCACAGGGGAAGCTGGTCAAGGTTTTCGGCGGAGCGGTTGCAGCTGACAACATGAGCATACGCGATGAGCAGGTGTCACGAAGAGAAGAAAAGAATTTAGAAGAAAAAAGACTGATTGCACGTTATGCAGCATCACTGATACAGGATGATGATTTTGTATATCTTGATGCCGGAACGACAACCGGATGTATGCTCGATTATATTTCCGATACGACAACGGCAGTTTTTGTGACGAATGCACCGTCACATGCACAGAAACTGGCACGCAAAGGAATGGAAGTCATCCTGATCGGCGGCAGACTCAAACAGTCTACCGAGGCAGTTGTCGGAGAAGAGGCATGCAGACAGATCGAGAAATTTAATTTCAGCCTCGGTTTCTTGGGCAGCAACGGCGTTTCCGAACGCTCCGGATTTTCGACACCGGATCAGGACGAAGCGATGGTCAAAAAAAGAGCAATCGAACGCATCCACCGGTGCTTTGTTCTCTGTGATCACACGAAATTTTACAAAGTCAGCCCGATCAGCTTTGCAAAATTAGAAGATGCCGTCGTACTGACAGATTCTGCACCGCAGGGCAATTTTCAGGAGATGCCGAACATCGTGGAAATTTCCGAAGATGAGTAGATAGAAATACCAAAAACGGCAAAACTGTAAAAAGTGAAAAGGATGCCGGGAGTGCCTTGAAACAGAGCAATCAGCAGGCATCAAATAAAAGATGGAAAATAAAGGAGGAAGAAAACATGGGATGGTTGATATTGATCGTACTTCTTTTGATCGTGTTGATACTTTTGCTTTCCTGCGTGAAGATTGTGCCGCAGGCAACCGCAATGGTTGTGGAACGTCTTGGCGGATATCGTGCGACCTGGTCGGTCGGACTTCATGTGAAAGCACCGTTTATTGACCGTGTTGCAAAGAAGGTCATTTTAAAAGAGCAGGTGGTAGATTTTGCACCGCAGCCGGTTATCACAAAGGATAATGTAACCATGCGGATCGATACCGTTGTATTCTACCAGATTACAGATCCGAAGATGTTCTGCTACGGAGTAGCGAACCCGATCATGGCAATCGAGAATCTGACAGCGACCACCCTTCGTAACATTATCGGTGATCTGGAACTTGACCAGACACTGACATCAAGAGAGACGATCAATACGAAGATGCGCACGATTTTGGATATTGCAACAGATGAATGGGGAATCAAAGTCAATCGTGTGGAACTGAAAAATATCATTCCACCGGCAGCGATCCAGGATGCAATGGAGAAACAGATGAAAGCAGAACGTGAAAGACGTGAAGCTATTCTCCGTGCAGAAGGTGAAAAGAAATCTACTGTCCTTGTTGCAGAAGGTGAAAAAGAATCTGTGATTCTGAAAGCGGAAGCTGAAAAACAGGCAGCGATCCTCCAGGCAGAAGCAGAAAA
>ERZ837910.1814-NODE-1814-length-28130-cov-3.818522_pt1 | contig 28130 bp, 20 predicted proteins | sample MGYA00519940_ERZ837910 | MGnify/ENA primary metagenome ERZ837910 (study PRJEB31850, sample SAMEA3708825) | human gut metagenome | biome: human gut; feature: human-associated habitat; material: faeces | place: China | collected 2014 ... | reverse complement strand
AAGCGACGAATTATTTATTCCTCCTTGCTGTTTTTATATTTTTTATACTTGCCTTTTAAATATAATTATGATATATTGAATACAACATATGAATAATTGTTCATATGAACACTGACTAAAATAAATTAAAAGACAAGGAGACCTCTTATTATGAAGAAGAAATATCATATAGAAGGTATTGACTGTGCGAATTGTGCAGCCAAAGTTGAGAAAAAGATGAATGACCTTCCGGATGTCAGTGTTACATTGACATTTGCAACAAGCCAGCTTTTGGTGGAAGCAGAAAATCCGGATGAGGTACTTCCGAAACTTAGAGAGATAGCAGATAAGATGGAACCGGGCACCGTGATAGAAGAGATTTCAAAGGCAAAGAAACACAGTGGAAAAAAGAAAACTCACCATCACCATGACGATGAAGATAGTTGTGATGACGACTGTTGCTGTCACGGAGAGCATGAGGAACATGAGCACCACCACCATCATCATGATGACGAAGATTGCTGTGATGGCGACTGTTGCTGCCACGGAGAACATGAAGGACATGAACATCACCACCACAAACATCTTGATGGGGTGACTAAGAAAAAATATCGTATAGAGGGTATTGATTGCCCAAATTGTGCGGCAAAAGTTGAGAGAAAGATGAATGAACTGCCGGATGTGGCGGTTACATTGACATTTGCGACCAGCCAGCTTTTGGTGGAGGCGAAAAACCCGGATGAGGTACTTCCAAAACTTAGAGAAATAGCAGATAAGATGGAACCCGGAACTGTTATTGAAGAATACAGCAGTGAAAAAAAGACATCGGTTGAAGCGGATGAAGATGGAGGCGACGATGATGTCAAAGTGGAACTTATAAAAATTGCGATCGGTGCATTTGTTTTTATAGGTGGTGTTGTCTGTCAGAAATATCTTAATGTTATACCGGCTGTGTATATAGAACTTTTTGTTGTATCATATATTATACTTGGCGGTGAAGTTGTTTTAAAAGCTGTTAAAAATCTTTTTCGAGGTAAATTATTTGATGAAAACTTCCTTATGAGCATTGCTACCATTGGTGCATTTGCTACAGGTGAATATCCGGAAGCAGTAGGCGTTATGCTGTTTTATGAAATCGGTGAACTTTTTGAGGATATTGCGGTTGGAAAAAGCCGTAAACAGATTATGGAAGCAGTTGATATGCGTCCTGAGGTTGTAAGGTATATAGATGGGGATAATGTAATAGAACTTGACCCTGAAGAAATAGAGATTGGAGACATTATAGAAGTACGACCGGGTGACAGAATACCACTTGACGGAGTTGTTGTTAAAGGAGACAGCCGTATTGATACTTCTGCGGTGACAGGTGAGCCTGTTCCGGTAGGAGTAAAAGAGGGAAGTGAAGTTGTTTCAGGTTGCGTAAACATGTCGGGTCTTATATATGTAAAAGTTGAAAAGCTTTTGGAAGAGTCGATGGTAAGCCGTATTCTTGAAGCAGTTGAAAATGCGGCGGCATCGAAACCTAAGATTGACAGATTTATAAGTAAATTTGCGAGAATTTATACACCTATCGTTGTATTTGTTGCTTTGGCTACAGCAGTTATACCGTCACTTATAACAGGAAACTGGCATTACTGGGTATATACAGCACTTACTTTCCTTGTTATAAGCTGTCCGTGTGCTCTTGTTTTAAGTGTACCACTTGCATTCTTTGCGGGAATAGGAGCAGGTTCCAAAAAAGGAATTTTGTTTAAAGGCGGAGTTTCACTTGAGTCACTTGCTGAAGTAAAAGCAGTTGTTATGGATAAAACAGGAACAGTAACAGAGGGAAATTTCAAGGTAGCACAGATAGTAAGTGATGGAAATTATGCCGAGGACAGAATACTTGCTTTTGCGGGTGCGGCAGAGAGCCGTTCGACACATCCAATCGCAACAAGTATTATGGAAGAGGTGAAGAAAAGAAGACTTGAAATACCTGAGGTAAAAGATATAAAAGAAATTTCCGGAAAAGGAATGGAAGTTACGCTGGATGATGGAATGCTTTTATGTGGAAATATTGAGCTTCTGACAATGAAAGGAATAGAAGTTCCAAGTAAAGCTAAAGAAATTTATGGAACAGAAGTATTGCTTGCATTTAATGAAAAATACATTGGTTATATAGTTATCAATGATAAGATAAAATCAGACTCTAAACAGGCAATAAGTGACATAAAGAGATATGGACTTTGGACGGCAATGCTTACAGGTGATGCAAAAAAGAATGCTGAGATGGTAGCTAAAGAGGCAGGAATAGATATTTGTTATGCAAAACAGCTTCCACAGGATAAACTTAATAACCTTTCAAAAATCCGTGAGGAAAAAGGTGCTGTTATGTTTGTCGGCGATGGAATAAATGATGCCCCTGTTCTTGCCGGAGCTGATGTAGGAGCAGCAATGGGAAGTGGAGCAGATGCAGCAATTGAAGCGGCAGATGTTGTGTTTATGAATTCAAGACTTTCGGCTATACCTGAGAGTATAAAGATTGCGAAGAAAACAAAAGCAATTGCAATGCAGAATGTAATAGGTGCACTTGTAATCAAGGCACTTGTAATGGTTCTTGGATTTGCGGGAATTGCTTCAATGTGGATGGCGGTATTTGCCGATTCCGGTGTGGCAATGATATGTGTACTTAATTCAGTAAGGATTTTATTCGGAAAGAAAAAATAATGTTTTTTTAAATGTCTGTGAAACTCAATATTTGTATGATATTATTATAGATATGAGAGTTTCGCAGACTTTTATTTTATGCAGAAATGAGGATTAGTATGGAAAAGAAGTATTTAGTGAGAAAAACAGCAGTAAAAATGATTATCAGTTTAGTACTGATGATTGCAGTTGGCTTGACGGATTTAAATTATCTGCCTTTTCAGAAAGTTTCATGTAAGGCTGTAACATATGTGCAGAAACATGGAAAACTGAAAGTTAAGGGAACAAATATAGCAGACAAAAACGGAAAGACAGTCAGATTAAAAGGTGTCAGTTCACATGGAATAAACTGGGATGTCGGATATCCGTACATTACTGAGAAAACATTTAAAACATTGCGTGACAAATGGAAAGTAAACACGGTAAGGCTTGCAATGTACACACAAGAGTATAACGGATATTGTGTTACAGATGCGGCGAGCCGTAAAAAGCTGCTTGATACCATAGATACGGGAGTAAAAGCCGCAAAAAAACTTGGTTTGTATGTGATAATAGACTGGCATGTTTTGAATGACAGGACACCTTTAAAATATCAGAAAAAGGCTAAAAAATTTTTTGCTCAAATGTCAAAAAAATATGCATCCTATCAAAATGTGCTCTATGAGATATGCAATGAGCCAAATGGAGGGACAACCTGGTCTGATATTAAAAAATATGCAAAAAAGGTAATTCCTGTTATAAGAAAAAATGATAAAAACGGCATTATAATTGTAGGAACTCCAAATTGGTCGCAAGATGTTGATATTGCGGCAAAAAGTCCGATAAAAGGATACAAAAACATTATGTATTCAATACATTTTTATGCGGCAACACATGGGGACAGTTATAGGAATAAACTTAAAACAGCACATAAAAACGGGCTGCCTGTAATCTGTACAGAGTTTGGTACATGCGATTCAAGCGGAAACGGAAAATATGATTTTTCAAGTGCAAATAAATGGATTAAGCTTATGAACAGTTATAATATGGGATATGTTTGCTGGAGCCTTAGTAATAAACCTGAAAGCGCATCGCTTTTAAAAGCGTCATGCAAAAAGACAAGCGGATTTACCGGTAATGATTTGAGTGGTCAGGGTAAATGGCTGGTCGGAAAATATAAGAAATAATAATATAAACAGTTGTTTGCAACTGTTCACAGAATTAACACAAAAATAATATTGACTGAAAATGACTATCGTGATAGTATAAAAAACGTAATAACTATTGCAATAGTCATTTTTTGAAACTGAAAACACAGGGAGGAATTACCATGGGAATAAAGCTTTATGATTCAGAACTGAAAGTTATGGAAATTTTATGGAAAGAGGGTGAATTGACAGCAGGACAGATAGCAAAGATTTTAAAAGAAGAAATAGGGTGGAATAGAAATACCACATATACAGTTATTAAAAAATGTATTGAAAAAGGCGCTGTTGAAAGAATTGAACCGAAATTCAGATGCAGAGCACTTATTTCAAAGAAAGATGCACAGGAATATGAGACAGAGGAACTTATAGACCGTATGTTTGAAGGGTCAAAAAAGAATTTTTTTGCGGCAATGTTGTCTGAGGACAGATTGACGGCAGAAGAACTGGAGCAGTTGAAAGATATGGTAAATCAAATGAAGTGAGGTGTTTAAATGCTTATAGACATGAGTGTTTCGGCAGGAGTGCTTATTATACTTACGATTATTTTAGAAAAAGCTGTCGGGAATTATTTTTCAAAAAGATTTATCGTTACAATGTGGAAAATTGTTTTACTTCGTTTGATAATACCGGTTAATCTTCCGATAACAATTGGTATTGCAAAGCCTTTCATTGGAGTGGTCAGAGGAGCAAAAAATATTTTGGGTGGGCTTTTTAGGAGTGAAAATAAGTCCGGGATATATTATGCAGCAGGGACATCAGTGATGTCGAAGCCGCAAAATCTGTATTCTGAAAATAATAATATAAATTTAGTGTTGACAGGGTGGGGACTTGTGGCAGTTGTTTTAATTGTGTTTTTTGCAGTTTCATATTATAGGGAGTACAAAAAGTTTAAAGCTGCATTACCATTACAGGAGGAACTTGAGCAGAATATCAGGCAGATGAAAATTTTGCCGAAACATGTAAAACTTTATGTTTCTGATATGACAGCGACACCGATAACATTTGGAATTATACATCCGGAGATAATATTTCCAAAAATATTTATGAGATTGAAAAAATCGGACGGGTTGTCTTCTGGTCAAGACAATGAAATAAAATACGTGTTGATGCATGAAAGTATTCATATAAAATATGCGGATAACATTTGGAAACTGGCGGTGATTTTTGCAGTTTGTATTCATTGGTTCAATCCTCTTGTATGGCTGATGTATATTTTTATGAACCGTGATATTGAAATGGCTTGTGATGAGCGGGTGATATTAAGATGCGGTGAAGATTTCAGGAAAGAGTATGCAATGGTGCTTTTGAACCTTGCGGAAAAACAGTGTAGATTATCATTCTTTGCCAACGGTTTTGGAAAGAATGCAGTAAAAGAAAGGATAGTGGCTATTATGAAATTTAAGAAAACAACAACAATCGGAGCGTTAGGAGCAGCAATTATACTTGCAGGAGCCGTGACAGTATTTTCACAGAACGGTATTGCACAAGCTTTCACAGAAGCAAATAGTAACGGAGAGATAAAAACGGAGCAGGTATCGGCAAAAAAACAGTCCGTTGCAGATGATGAAACAAAGAAATCCGGTAAAGTAGAAAGAACTGCTAATAATAAAGCACAGGTAAAATCAGACGAGAAGGACGTAAGCGAGACACCTGAAAAAAATAAAGACTCAAAAGTTGTAGTTGAAATAAATGATGCCGAAGAAAACGGAAATGCAACGGGTAATTCAGCTTCGTGCACAGCATATGCCGATGGAAGTGTAACATATTATGTAGACGGAAAACAGGTGGACTTAACAAAGGATGAGCTTGAAAAACTCGAAAAAAACGGTAAAGTTACAATAAATGTAAATCTAAAAGATGCAAAAGAAAAATAAGTATAAAAAGTAAGTATTGTTAAAATCTCAAAAAAGAGTTAAGATGTTTAATAATGCAGAAAAACAGGAGGCTCATAATGACTAAAGAGATTTTTGACGGATATAAATATATTGAAGGTGGAGTATGTGCTGCTAAAGGTTTTGTCGCAAACGGACTTAACTGCGGTATAAATCCGGTTAAGGAAAAGTTTGACCTTGGTGTTGTGTACAGTGAAAAAGAGTGTAATGCGGCAGGTGTTTATACTCAGAATAAAGTAAAAGGTGCACCGATAATTGTTACTAAAAAGCATCTTGAAAAGAGCGGCGGCAAAGCAAAAGCAGTTATTGTCAATTCAAAAAACGCAAATACATGTAATGCTGACGGTGAGGAGATTGCAGAGAAAGTTTCTGAGCTTCTTGCAGACGCAATAGGAATTAAGCCTGAGGAAGTAATTGTTGCTTCAACAGGAGTTATAGGACAGAGACTTTCAGTAAAACCTTTTGAAGATTATATGAAGCAGCTTGTTGACGGAATGACAGCAGACGGTCATACAGCGGCAGCAGATGCGATTATGACAACAGATACTGTTCGCAAGGAAGTTGCTGTGGAGTTTGAGATTGATGGAAAAGTTTGTCATCTCGGCGGTATGGCAAAAGGAAGTGGAATGATTCATCCGAATATGGCGACAACGCTCAATTTTGTGACAACAGATACATCTATTTCATCGGAAATGGTTCAGAAAGCACTTAGCGAAATAGTCAAGATTACATATAACTGCCTCAGCATAGACGGAGATACATCTACAAATGATATGGTAAGTGTCATGGCAAACGGACTTGCAGGAAATAAAGAGATTGTAGCTGAAGATGAAAACTACGAAAAGTTCAAGAAAGCTCTTTATATTGTAATGTCAAACATGACGAAAATGCTTGCAGCAGATGGTGAGGGTGCTTCAAAGCTGCTTGAGTGTACCTGCTGTGGTGCACCTGACATGGAAACAGCAATAATTGTAGCTAAAAGTGTTATTAGAAGCCCGTTATTCAAATGTGCAATGTTTGGAGAAGATGCAAACTGGGGAAGAATTCTTTGTGCCATCGGATATGCAGAAGCAGAATTTGATATTTCAAAAGTCAGTGTATCACTTCGCTCAGAAGTTGGCAGTGTGAAAGTATGTGAGAATGGAGCAGGAGTTGAGTTTTCAGAGGATGAAGCAGCAAAACTTCTTGCAAAAGATGAAATTTTTATAGACATTAATCTTGGTCAGGGGGAAGCCAGTGCGAAAGCATGGGGATGTGACCTTACTTATGATTATGTTAAGATTAACGGAGATTATCGTTCGTAATTATGGGTGTTTAAAACGTATATTAATGTCAAATGTATATTAAAATTCAAAAAAGCTGGTTCTAAATATGAATCAGCTTTTTTGAATAAATTTTAATAATCTATTATATAATATCCACTTTTATGATGTTCGGTCAGACTGTAGCATTAATCTTTCCAAAATTCCTCTACCCGTTTTCTCATACTATTCTTCGTGACAACTTCATACGGGTACCATTCCTTAGGAAACAATTTTTGATATGATGCCTGCGTAAATCTTTCATCAAGCAAAAGGATTGCACCCCTGTCGGTATCGGTTCTTATGACTCGTCCGGCTGATTGTAAAACTTTGTTCATACCGGGGTAGCGGTACGAATAGTCAAAACCGGGTTTATCTTCTCTGTCGAAATAGTCCTTGAAAAGTTCGTTTTCATTGCAGACCATTGGAAGTCCGGTTCCGACGATAATTGCACCTATAAGTCTGTTTTCCTTTAAATCAATTCCCTCACCGAATATACCGCCCATAACACAAAAGCCGAGGGTTGTTTTGGTGGGATTTTCCTTGAAGTTGTTTAAAAATTCTTCACGCTGTTGTTCGTTCATCGAGGAGGACTGAATGTAAATGTCAGGTTCAAAATCTAAATTTTCTTCAACAAATGGAAGTACATCATCAATCATTTTGTATGATGAGAAAAATATAAGATAATTTCCGATTTTTGCAGATATAAAATCAATTATATAACCAGCAATTTTTTTGTACTCTGCCGGACCTCTCCTTGTGTATTTTGTACTGACATCCCGACCAATCATTATAAGTCTGTTTTCAGGAGAAAATGGAGACGGAGCATAGACCGCATAATCATCTGTTCCCCCGGCAAGCTGTTCCATATAATATTTAATAGGAAGAAATGTTGCTGAAAAGAAAATACTGCACCTTCCTTTTTTTAAGTAGCTGTCAAGATTGGTGGAGGGGTCCATACATTGAAGACGTAGTCTGAAATTTCCATCTTCTGAGTAATCAGAATAAATAATATACTTATCGTCAAGCAGTTCATATGTATTTAGAAATGCCCTTACTGAAAAATAAAAATCAAGTATTTTCTCTCTTGTATCAGGAACAAGTTCAGAATTATTCACACCCTCAAATTCCATTAAATTTATCTGTCCTTTTACATTGTTTGAACCATGCTTATTATTGCGGGAGTCCTGCAGATATTCGTCGAGATAATTTGCAAGCTGCATAAGTCTGATAACAAAATCTTCAATATCTATAAGCTGCCATTCGGTAAGAACATCACAGTCACGTTTGAGAGCAAGAAGCGATTTGTTGCAGCGCTCAATGGCATTTGTGATTTTTTTGCTCATAAATTTTGTAAGTTTTTTTATTGAAAGAAAATCCTCTTTTATGAGAGCAGCCGAGTACATTTCTCTGGCTCTGTCAACAAGATTGTGGGCTTCATCTATAAGAAAAATATAGTTGTTTGATGTTGTGTCCGTACCAAAAAAACGCTTTAGACATGCATTTGGGTCAAAAGCGTAATTGTAATCACCAATGACAGCATCAACCCATGTGGATATATCAAGACACATTTCAAAAGGACAGACATTGTGCTTTTCGGCATATGTTGATACAATTTCCCTTGTTATATGTTCTTCATGAGTTATGACGTCAAAAACAGCATCATTTACTCTGTCAAAGTGTCCCAGTGCTCTCGGGCACGAACCGGGATTGCATGTAGGTTTATCAAGAATACATATTTTTTCTTTTGCTGTAATAGTTACATATTTGAGATGTACGCCGTTATCCGAAAGAATATTAAATGCGTCCTGTGCCACTGTGCGGGTTATCGTTTTTGCTGTGAGGTAAAACAGTTTTTCGCTGAGTTCTTCGCCCATTGCCTTGACAGCCGGAAAGATAGTTGAGATTGTTTTTCCGACACCTGTCGGAGCTTCTATATAAAGTCTTTTTTTTCTAAGAATTGTCTGATATACACCTTTTACAAGAGTGTTTTGTCCGGGACGGTATTCAAAAGGAAATTCAATATTTTTTATTGAAATGTTTCTTTTTTCATGCCATTTGAGCTCCCATGACGCCCACTTTGCATATTCATGTAAAAGCTCATAAAACCATTTTTCAAGTGTCTTAAAATCAATATATTCATTAAAGCGTTTGATTTCTTCGGTTGGGATATGGCAATAAGTCATCTGTATACCGATACCTTCAAGACTGTGTTCGCATGCCCATATATAACCATAACAAAGAGCCTGTGCTCTGTGAACTTCAATGGGATTTTCAATGGATGCAAGTTCACTGTAAACACCTTTTATTTCATCAATATTATAACCGGTTTCGTCTGTGAAAATACCGTCGGCACGCCCCTCGACGCATATTTCAAAATTGATGTCGTCATAACTGATTGGAACAGTAATTGACAGCGCAACTTCAGCCTGATAACCTGATTTCATCTTACGTTGAATTTTTTTGTGTATACGTGCACCCTCCTGCATTGCATCGGGGTCTTTAAGCCCTGATGATGTAGTGAGATTACCACTTCTTAATATAAATTCAACAAGATTTCTGACTGATATTTTAATGGTGTTCATAAATCAAAATCTCCATTTACAATAATTCCTTAAACATTTCTCTGTCCCATAAAACCACACCTATTTTGTCTGCAAGCCTCTGTGCGGCTTTTGAAAAATAACTGTTTGTAAGAACGACGGCAACATTACATTCATAAAAATCACGTCCGGCATAAACCTGCTGTACAGCATCAATTCCGACAGGACCCTTGTATCTTTTACATTGTATTGCGTATATGATACCGTCTCTTTGAGCGATAACATCCACACCGAAATCACCACTGTTTTGGGTACTCTCGGCAATTTCAAAACCATTGGCAACAAGAATGTCGCAAGTAAGTTCTTCAAACTCAAAACCGTCCATATCATCAAAATCTACAGCATCATATATGCCTTTTTCAAAAAATCCTACATATTTTCGTGCTTTGCATATTTTGTAGACGCAGAAAAGAAAAAAACAAAACCAGATACCGATGGAACTGAGAATAAATTTTACTTCTTTATTTTTACTATAATAAAGGATAAATATTAAAATTACAAATGTGATAATAATATAAAAAGAATAAGTGACAATTTTTAAAATGTTTCTGTTGCGTTTCATTAGTAATCTCCTTCAAGAACATTTGTTCAAAGAGATTTTAACACTGTTGTTTAATAAAGTCAATTTCTGCGTTAATACATTCACCGCTCAATCAAACCATTTATGCACAATTTGTGGATAACTTGTGGATAACTTGCAAAAACCATGTGGAAAACAGGTGGAAATATGGTGGAATTGTTGTTGAATAATGTTGAGAAGTTTTGTACTTACTGCCGATATATAGAAAAAGGAGCTAAAAACATAGTGTTAAAAGTGTTAGATGTCTAAGAACAAGGAGGGAGTTTTATGGCAGTAGGTATAAATAATGCACTGTTTCAAACAGGACAAAATCATATAAACAGAAAAGCAAAGAAAGACAAAGCTTTACAGAAAGATAATGTTCAGACAAGGGGAAGTAAGCAGGTGTCCGGCAAGCAGAATTACTCAAAATCCGGTGAGGTTTCGGATGATGCAGTCAGTACATACGCTGATATTACAACAAAAAACGGTATCGGAATTTCTGTTAAGTCTGATAACGGTATTGCAAATACATATAAGACAAAAGACGATGGTGTTATGCTTCAACTGAGTGATGACAGTGATATAGAGATTGAGGATGACAGTGTATCAGATGATAAAAGCTCACAAAAGACGAAAAAGGAAGAAGAATATGAAAAGTTTCAAAAACAGCTTGAAGGATTAAAAGATATGCTTGAGCGAATGAAAGAGGCTCAGAAAAACGCTGCAAAAACAGAGACAAAGACGAAAAAAGTTTTAAATTACAGCTATAAAAAAGTATCTTCAAGTATTCAGGGGGCTAAAAGCATATCACAGGCAAGTAATGCCGTTGCAAGTGCAAATTCAAATCTGTCGGCACTCAGGAGAAAAGCTGCAAGCGGTAATTATGATGCGGATGAATTAAACATTGCAATCTCCCATGCAAAAAGAATGATAACTATTGCAAAAAAGAAACTTGCACATATAAAACAGGAAGTCATGAATAGAAAAGATGATGACAAGTATATTTCATCAAAGAAAGAAACGGTTGTCAAAATTCCGGATGAAAAGATAAGAGCAGAGCAGCAGAAAGAATTAAGAAAAATAGAAGACGAAATAAGAAAGCAGGAAAAAAGAGAGAAACAGGCTCACAGAGGAGAAGAAAACAGCAAGCTGATGGACGCAGATATCACATATCTTAAAGAAAAAATAGAAATATGGAAGAGAGGCGGCGGAGATTTTGGAATAATGATGTCACAGGCTCAGGGAGCATCATTAAGTATGGATATGTCACAGACGCTTGTGGATACATCAAAGCTTGCCACAGAGCAGATAGAGCTTTCTGCCGGAGAGAGTCCGGAAGGTCAGACAGAGATTGCGGCAAGTATAAATTTGTCGGTATAGAAATTCTTTTTGATAAAAAAAGCACATCAATCAATGTTATTTTGAGAAAAAACGAAATGTTAAAGCTGCAGGTACTTATGGCACTTTATGAGAATGAGGACAGCGAAAGAAATGTGTCATCAATAGCAAAGTCCTTAAAGTGGAGCTGTAACTGCTACATTAACAGTTGACAAATACCAACTCACATATTAAAATACATTTATCTATGAATGAAAAAGGCTGTGAAAAGAAAAGTATGTTACACAAAGTATCACAGAGAGTCCGAAGATTTTATTAGCATATTATGTGTTAAGAAATATCGTTGCTGAGAAAGGGCATATGGAATGTAGCAGAAGATGGTCTTGGAGCTGTACACTCTGAACATAATCTTATATTTATGCCGCAGATGAGGCGTAAATATAGTGATAGTATAGTAACGATAAAAGTAGGAGGTACCGGGTACGCCCGTTAAAGCGTGGCACTGTGATGGCAGTGGTTGAGGTTCGCATTCTGAAGTGCGGATGAATTAAAGTGGTAACGCGGTATAATCGCCTTTAAGAATATTTTATGATGTTCTTAAAGGCTTTTTTATTTTATAGGAGGTTCAAAATGGCAGAGAAAAAGAAATTTTATTTAACAACAGCGATTGCTTATACATCAGGTAAACCGCATATTGGAAACACATATGAGGCAGTTCTTGCAGACAGTATTGTAAGATTTAAAAGACAGCAGGGATATGATGTCCGTTTTCAGACAGGAACAGATGAGCATGGACAGAAAATTGAGATAAAAGCTGATGAAGCAGGTATAACACCAAAGAAATTTGTAGATGATGTATCAGGACAGATTAAATCAATTTGGGATTTAATGAATACTTCATATGATAAATTTATCAGAACAACTGACGAATACCATGAGAAGCAGGTTCAGAAAATATTTAAAAAGTTATATGAGCAGGGAGACATCTACAAGGGATATTATGAAGGAATGTACTGTACACCTTGTGAATCATTCTTTACATCATCACAGCTTGTAGATGGAAAGTGTCCTGACTGTGGAAGAGAATGTCAGCCGGCAAAAGAGGAAGCATATTTCCTTAAACTCAGCAATTATGCAGACAGACTTATTGAGCATATAAAGACACATCCTGAATTTATCCAGCCTGAATCACGCAAAAACGAGATGATGAATAACTTCCTTCTTCCGGGACTTCAGGATTTGTGTGTATCACGTACTTCATTTAAATGGGGCATTCCTGTAGACTTTGACCCGGGTCATGTTGTATATGTATGGGTTGATGCGCTCAGCAACTATATCACAGGACTTGGATACGATGTTGACGGAAACAACGATACAAGTGAAACAGGAACAGACCTTTTTGAAAAATTCTGGCCTGCAGACCTTCATCTTATAGGTAAAGATATTCTTAGATTCCATACAATTTATTGGCCGATCATGCTTATGGCACTTGGGCTTCCACTTCCAAAGCAGGTATTTGGTCACCCTTGGCTTCTTCAGGGAGAGGGTAAGATGAGTAAGTCAAAAGGAAACGTAATTTATGCAGACGACCTCGTAGATATGTTCGGAGTAGATGCTGTTCGTTACTTTGTACTTCATGAGATGCCATTTGAAAATGATGGTGTAATAACATGGGAACTCATGGTTGAGCGTATGAACTCAGACCTTGCAAACACACTTGGAAACCTTGTAAATAGAACAATTTCAATGACAAACAAGTATCTTGGCGGAGTTGCAGAGGATAAAGGAACTGCTGAAAGCGTTGATGATGACCTTAAGTCATTCGTACTTTCCGTACCAAAGAAAGTTGAAGAAAAAATGGATAAGCTTCGTGTTGCAGATGCAATTACAGAAGTATTTACAATCTTTAAGAGATGTAACAAATATATCGACGAGACAGAGCCTTGGGTACTCGGTAAAGATGAGTCAAAGAAAGACAGACTTTCAACAGTTCTTTACAACCTTATTGAGAGTATTACTATCGGTGCAAGTCTTTTGAAATCATTTATGCCTGAAACAACAGAGAAGATTTTAAAACAGCTCAACACAACAGAGCGTGCACTTGAAGATATGGATAAATTCGGTCTTTATGAATCAGGAACAAAGGTAACAGATGCACCTGAAATTCTCTTTATGAGATTGGACGTAAAAGAAGTGCTTGCAAAAGCTGAGGAAATTCAGGCAGCGCAGAAAGCGGCCGCCGGTGCAGCAGAAGAAGCAGAGTCAGATGAGGAAGTAATAGACATAGAAGCAAAACCTGAAATTACATTTGATGATTTTGAGAAAATGCAGTTCCAGGTAGGAGAGATAATCGCATGTGAGGAAGTTAAGAAGTCAAAGAAACTTCTCTGCTCACAGGTAAAAATCGGAAGTGAAGTAAAACAAATCGTATCAGGAATTAAAAAGCATTACTCTGCAGAAGAGATGGTTGGCAAAAAGGTAATGGTACTTGTAAACCTTAAACCGGCTAAACTTGCAGGAGTATTATCAGAGGGAATGTTGCTTTGCGCAGAAGATGCAGAAGGAAATCTGTCGCTTATGACACCTGAAAAGAAAATGCCGGCAGGAGCAGAAATCTGCTAGTGGATACGATACGGAGGTCTAAATGCAAAATCAATTTTCACGTTCAGAATTGTTAATAGGAAAAGAAGGGATTGAAAAACTTCACAAATCAAGAGTTGCTGTGTTTGGTATAGGCGGAGTCGGAGGTTATACGGTTGATGCACTTGTCAGAAGCGGAGTTGAACAGATAGATTTGATAGATGATGATAAAGTGTGTCTTACAAACTTGAACCGTCAGCTTATTGCGACAAGAAAAACTGTGGGAAAAGACAAAGTAGACATTATGCGTGAACGCATATTAGAAATAAATCCAAAGGTTACAGTCAATGTTTATAAGACATTTTTCCTGCCTGAAAATGCAGACACATTTCCGTTTGAGGAATATGATTATGTTGTAGATGCGGTAGATACTGTGACGGCAAAAATTTCACTTGTTATGAAATGTCAGGAAACAGGAACTCCGATAATAAGCTGTATGGGAGCAGGCAATAAAATGGATGCAAGCGCATTTAAAGTAGCTGATATTTATAAGACAAAAGTGTGCCCGCTCGCAAAGGTAATGCGTCGTGAACTTAAAAAACGCGGCGTGAAAAAGCTTAAAGTTGTTTATTCGGAAGAAAAACCGATGCCACCTATTGAAGATGAAAATGATAATTGCAAGAACCATTGCATATGTCCTCCGGGAGTACAGCGTACATGCCTGCAGAGACGAGCAGTACCGGGAAGTATGGCATTTGTGCCGGCAGTAGCAGGTCTTATTATTGCAGGTGAGGTTGTAAAGGATATTATTGCGGAGTAAATTAATCGAAAATAAATATTGATATTAAGCGGCATAAATAAAGAAATCGTCACTTGTATGTATCAATTCTAAAGGATTAGTCTTTTGGAGATTGATTGAGTTATATAAGTGGCGATTTTTTTGACTTATCAGGTAAGGGACTTGTACCCATACTGATATGCTGTGATAGCAGATGGTAATGTTATGAGCAGGCAGTGAATGTGTATTGCAAATATCCGCTTGACTGTAGTTATCTGTATTTTTATATGCACTTTCGCAATGCTTTTGTTTTGGATAAAACAGAACAAATTTAATAAATAGTAAAAATAAGCAAAAAAGTTGTATAATAATTAAAACTTATATGCCTTTTTTGCTTTTTTGTATTTTAAAAATGAAATAATGCTGATATAATCAACATAAAATATAAAATAATTTAGAATTATTTATGCAAAGTATCTAATAGTGTATGGGAGAGTTTCTGGAGGCTTAGTATTTAACACTATCAGGCAAAGAGCGGAGTGTACCACGAATATTCGCTTGGCAAATCTAAAGGAGAGTATGAAAATGAGACTTAAAAAAATCACAACTGTACTTATGGCAGCAGCAATGTGCATATCCGGTATGACGGCTGTACCTGCTGATGCCAATGCGGCGGCAAGTTCATCAGCTGCTTCAAGCACAACGAGAATTTCCGTGCATGACCCATCAATTTTTTATGATTCATCGACAGGTTCTTACAACATTTATGGTTCACACATGGCACAGGCATCATCAAAGGATTTGAGAAACTGGTCTGCTATGGGAACTCAGGGATATACAAACAAATCTTTGTATGCGAGTGAAAATGTCGAGGGTATTTATTATATCAAAAATAAGTTTAGCGGATTGTACCTTGATATTGAAAATGGCTCAGCACAAGATGGAGCAAATATCCGTCAGTGGTCTTACAACGGTTCTGATGCACAGAAGTTTAAATTTGTCTCTACCGGTGATGGTTATTATTATATTCTTACGGGTGCGACAAGCTATAAAAAGTGTGTCGATGTTGACGGTGGTTCATCAAAAGACGGCACTAACATTATGCAGTGGAGTTATTGGGGCGGAGAAATGCAAAAATACCGCATTGTTCAGAATGCAGACGGAACATATGCGATTTTGACAAAAGCAAGTGATTGTAAATCAGGTCTTGATGTATATGACTGGAGCAAATCAGCAGGTGGAAATATAAATGAATGGAACTATTGGGGCGGTGACTGTCAGAAATGGGAAATTGTAACGGCTGTTAAAAACAGTGGAAGCACAAAAGCTTCAAAAAATGAATCTCTTGAACAGTCGCTTGCATCATCATTCCAGTGGGCAGGTTACAATGACTCCGATTGCAAGGGCGGCTACGGTGTCTGGGCACCTGATGTCATATACAATAAAAATTATGTATGGAAAGACGGAAGTAAGGGTGCGTACATGATTTATTATTGCACATCATCAACGGCTGTGCGTTCATGTATAGGATATGGGGTATCGAAGTCTGCGACAGGTCCGTTCTCTTATGTAGATACAGTTGTTTATTCTGGATTTACAAAGGGAGATGTTAAGGTTACGACAACATCTGACCTTGGTACAAAGACTGTTAATACAAACTATAACAATACCAATATTCCAAAATTGATAAATAACGGAAAAGTTGAGAAAGTTGGAAACTGGTTCTCATCAAATGGAGCATATAATAGCAGTCTTTATCCAAATGCGATAGATCCGTGTATTTTATTTGATGCAAATGGAAAACTATGGATGACATATGGTTCATGGTCAGGAGGAATTTGTATTCTTGAGCTTGATGCGGCTACCGGTCAGCCGAAATATCCAAAAACTACAAGTGGTAACACAGACGGATATTTTGGTAAGAAAATAGCAGGCGGATATAAAAAATCAGGCGAAGCACCTTACATTCAGTACGATGCAGAGAGCGGTTATTATTATCTCTATGTAACATATGGATGGCTTGGGGCAGACGGCGGCTACCATATGAGAATGTACCGTTCAAAGACAATCAATGGAAATTATGTTGATGCCGCAGGAAATTCAGCAGTATTTTCAGCAGGAACAAATCAGGCAGACCGTGGAATAAAAGTTATGGGAAATTATAACTTTACCCCGATAATGCAGGGTTACAAATCAGCCGGTCACAACTCAGCATTTATTGACACGGACAATCAGAGATACCTTGTTTATCACACCAGATTTGACAGCGGAAATGAGTCCCATGAAGTGAGAGTACACCAGCAGTTTTTAAATCAGGATAACTGGCCGGTTACGGCAGTTTATGAGTATCTCGGAAGTACGATTTCAAAAACAGGTTATTCAGCATCAGATATGCTTGGAGAATATGAATTTGTAAATCATGGAAAAGATGCTTCAACAAAAAATGTCGGAATGCTCACAACACAGAAAATAAAATTAAATTCCAACGGAAAAATCACCGGGGATGTGACGGGAAGCTGGAGTTATATTAAAGGAACATATTATTGTCAGATGGTTATAGACGGTGTGATGTATAAAGGTGTATTTTTCAAGCAGAAGGATGAAACACCGAGCCACAATGAAGTTATGACATTCTCATTGATAGGAAAAAATAATCAGACGATATGGGGAACAAAAAATTCAGTTAAAGTAAGCAAGACGGAGGGAATATTTTATATAAGAAACAAGTTTTCAGGCAAATATTTAGATGTGGCAGACGGAAGTTCGGCAGACCATGCGAATATCCAGCAGTGGGCATATAATGGATTTGCATCACAGAAATATAAGATAGTATCAAATGGTGACGGATATTACTATATACTTACAGGAGCATCAAATTATACAAAGGCACTTGATGTGGCAATGGGAAGTGCTGCGGACGGAACCAACATTGTACAGTACAGTCTGAACAAAGGGACAAATCAGTTGTTTAAATTAAGCAAACAGTCAGATGGAACATATGCAGTATTGTCAAAGGCATCAAGCTGTAAATCAGGTCTTGATGTGTATGACTGGAGCAGGGATTCAGGCGGAAACATAAATCAGTGGAATTTCTGGGGCGGTGACTGCCAGAAGTGGATATTGGCTGCAGTAAAGTAAGAATGTCTGGATTTTAAAATAAAAAAGTAACAGGACTATCTCCGAAGAGACAGTCCTGTTACTTTTTCGATACTTTTAAGAACTCCAATTGTTAAATCATGTCCTTTGTGGTTCGGAACCGTAACAGAATTTATATGATACATTACAATATAGGGACAGAATGGAACAAAAGCAGAGTGCTATGCTGGATCTTTCAAAAATGACAAATGAAATTGCTGAGGAACAACTGGAATATACAAAGAAGATTAAAGATGAAACTACTAAAGCTAATACTCTTGCAAAGTTAAATGCAGCTTTAAATTATGCTACATATAAGGATACAAAAAAGATTAAAAACGAACTTAATAAGAAGTAAAAATAAAATATCTAGTAAGAATGAAAACACTCAGAGCATTTAGATAAAACTGTCTGAGTGTTTTTGAAAATCTATTATTTTAAAAGTGTTTTTAGATTTTTTATTTTTCATGAACTATCTTCCAATATTTTTCCTACAGCTTTCCCTTACCACCAATTCACATGGAATTTTAGCTTTAAGCGGTGTTTTTATGCTGAGATTTGAAGCGACGTACACAAGGTTTGCACCATGTTGCCCCATATCGTACGCCGGAGCGTGTATGGTTGTAAGCGGAGGCTCAATGTAGGCGCTTGTCTCTTCGTCGTTAAAACCTATAACGGATATATCGTTAGGAATTTTAAAATTATTTTCGCGAATTGCTTTCATTGCTCCGAGTGCAATAACATCATTTGCCGCAAATACGGCAGTTGGAATATTATTTTCATTAAAAAGTTGATTCATCATATTGCAACCGGATTCAAAGGTAAAACTTCCTTCTTTAAAATAAGGTTTATAATCCATTTTTCTGTGATTCATATATTTTTTATAGGCAGTTGTGCGGGCATCTGTTATAAGTTCATGATTTCCGACATATTCTTTTCCGCCTAAGAATGCAATTTTTTTGTGACCAAGCCCTGTAAGATAATCAAGTGCGCTGTAAACAGCGTGTTCAAAATCCATTGATAAGGAGGTGATGTTAAATTCGTCTACAGCCATATCGAGGAATACAATATTGTTACATATATCAATGAAATTTTTGATTTCTTCACGGCTGAATTTACCTATACATATAAGTCCGTCAACATCGTTTAATTTTGAAAAGTTTTCGGAGTCTCCGGGAAATACACGGAGTACATTTATATTATTTTTTTCACAGAAATCTTCTACACCCTGTCTTGCTTTGAGATAATAGTTGTCTTTTAATTCTTCTTCGGCTGAAAACCATAAAACTATACCCATTGTAAAGGTGTTTTTTGCGGCGGGGGTATTTGCTCTCGGAAGCTTTTTATAATTTAAATTTTTTGCAGTATTCAACACTTTTTTTCGTGTTTCGGCTGAGACATGAAGTGTAGTGTCGTTGTTTAATATTCTTGAAACTGCACCGGGAGAAACGCCTGCTTTCTTTGCTATATCACGAATTGTTGCCATATAACGTCCTCTTTCTTCGTTAAATTAGTTTTTATAAGTTTAGTTGTAAAAAAGAAAATTGGCTGCTGGTCGCACAGTAAGTGTGGACAGTAACAACAGTAACCAAAATTGTATCTGTTTAAGTACACAAATGTTTACTAAACATATGGTAACACAATAAGCAAAGATTGTCGAGATTATTTATAAAAAATACAGTAAACATTTAGTAAAAATAATAGTAAACAATTCTTGACATTTTAGTAAACTGGTATTATATTAGATTTAAATAAGGCAGAGTGTTAATATATAAGAATTTTTGTTAATTGGCAGATAAATTTAGGAGGATTTTGTGCATGAAAAAGACAAGTGAATTAAAAGAAGCATTAAAAAAAGGTGATTATAAAGACTTATTATCAGATATTTATGTTGATGAGAGCAAGATTAAATATCAGACAGAGCGTTATATTAAGGCAATTGAAAAGTTTGAAAAACTTTATGGTGAGGGAGAGGCAGCTATTTATAGTGCTCCGGGAAGAAGTGAGGTTGGAGGAAACCATACAGATCACCAGCATGGTGAAATTCTTGCGGCGTCTATCAATCTTGACGCTATTGCAATTACAAGAAAAACTGATGACAATATGATACATCTCATTTCAGGTACATATAAAGAGATTGTTATTGATGTCAGCAATCTTTCTTATAATGAAAGTGAAAAGGAGACTACAAAAGCTTTGATAAAAGGTGTGCTTAAAGGTGCAAAGGATCATGGCTTCAATGTTGGCGGATTTAAGGCATACATTACAAGTGATGTGCTGATTGGAGCAGGATTATCTTCATCCGCTGCTTTTGAGACAGTCGTAGGTACTATTATTTCATATCTTTATAATGAAGGAAAGATGGATGCCGTTACAATAGCCATTATCGGTCAGTATGCGGAGAATGTGTACTTTGGAAAACCTTGCGGTCTTATGGATCAGATGGCGTGTTCGGTAGGAAGTCTTGTTCATGTAAATTTTGCAAATCCAAAAGAGCCTGTTGTTGAAAAAGTTGAGTTTGATATGAATAAATATGGATACAGTTTATGTATCACAGATACAAAAGGTTCGCATGCAGATTTAACAGCAGATTATGCAGCAGTTCCGCAGGAAATGAAGGAAGTTGCAGCTTATTTTGGAAAAGAAGTTCTTCTTGAAGTTTCAATGGAAGATATTCTTGAAAATATAGCAAAGCTCAGAGAAAAGTGCGGTGACCGTGCAGTGCTTCGTGCAATTCATTTTATAAATGAGAATAAGCGTGTCGGCAAAGAAATAGGTGCTCTTAAAGCAGAACAAATTGATAAATTCCTGAGTCTTGTCAAGGAGTCGGGGGATTCATCATATAAATACCTCCAAAATGTTTATACCGTAAATGATATTAAACATCAGAATGTGTCACTTGCTCTTGCTATAAGTGACAGTGTGCTTGAGGGTGGAAACGGAGTATGCCGTGTACATGGAGGAGGATTTGCCGGAACTATTCAGGCGTTTGTTAAAAATGAGGCTGTGCCTGAATATCTTGAAAAAATGGATAAGGTATTTGGAAAGGGAGCGTGCAGCGTTCTTAAAATTCGCAAATATGGTGGAATGAAAGTCATTGATTAAATTAAGAAGATAAAACATATATAAAATTATTGGATAATAAATGAGAGTAAATATAGAAAAAACAACAGGGAGGTAAAAAAAGTGATTACAAAATATATCAGTGAACTTGTTTTATACGGAAAAGAAAATGGTTTGATTGAAGAATGTGATGAAATTTATGTTACAAATAGACTTTTAGAATTATTTGATGTAATGGAATACAGCGAGGTTGATAAAGTTACATCGTTCAGACCGGTTAATGAAATTCTTGAAGATATGATGACATATGCCTTTGAGAAAGGAATTATGAAGGAAGATACAATCACAGCAAAAGATTTATTTGATACAAAGATAATGGGTTGTATTACTCCGGCACCAAGTATTGTGAGAAAGAAATTCAAAGAAAAATATGATGTTTCGCCAAAGGAAGCAACAGATTTTTATTATAATTTCAGTCAGGCAACCAATTACATAAGAAAAGACAGAATTGCAAAGGACGAGAAATGGGTAACTGATACGGAATATGGAGAGATTGATATTACTATAAATCTCTCAAAACCTGAGAAAGACCCAAGAGACATTGCAAAAGCAGGAAAAGCTAAAAAATCAGGCTATCCGGCATGTCTTTTATGTAAGGAAAATGAGGGTTATGCCGGACATTTCTCGCATCCTGCAAGACAAAATCACAGAGTTATGCCTGTTACATTAGATGGACAGCAGTATTTCTTACAATATTCACCATATGTTTATTATAATGAGCATTGCATTATATTTAATGCAGAGCATACACCAATGAAGATAGATAGAGCAGTATTTAGGAAAATACTTGATTTTGTAAGACAGTTTCCGCATTATATGGCTGGTTCAAATGCAGATTTACCTATAGTTGGAGGTTCTATTTTAAGTCACGACCATTTTCAGGGTGGCGGTTACACATTTGCAATGGCAAAAGCCGGTTATGACAAAACTTTTAAACTTCCGGGATTTGAAGACATAACATCAGGAATCGTGAAATGGCCTATGTCAGTAATTCGTTTACAGGGTGAAAATGCAGAAAAGATTGTGGAGGCAGCAGACCACATTCTTATAAGCTGGAGAGCATATACAGATAAAGATGCTTTTATTTTTAGCGAAACGGATGGAGTGCCGCACAACACAATTACACCGATTGCCCGTATGCGTGATGGCAAATACGAACTTGATCTTGTTTTGCGTAACAACATTACGACTAAAGAAGCACCATGGGGAGTATATCATCCATCTGCCGATCTTCATCATATTAAAAAGGAAAATATCGGACTTATCGAAGTAATGGGGCTTGCGGTACTTCCAGCAAGATTGAAAAAAGAAATGAGTGACTTGGCAGAAGCGATTTTAAATCACAAAGATATTCGTGCAGATGAGACACTTGAAAAACATGCCGACTGGGTAGACGAATGGATTGGAAATTATACAATCACTTCAGAAAATATTATGGAAATAATTCACAATGAAATAAGTAAGGTATTTGTCAAGGTGCTTGAATGTGCAGGAGTTTATAAGCGCACAAAAGAAGGTCAGGAAGCATTTATGAGATTTATCAATAGCCTGTAATTAAAGTATTTTATCATACAGTACACTAATTGTTTTAGTATGATATAAATGAAAAATGAGAAAATATTATATAGATTATCTGTATGCCAAATAATGCGCAGATTATGTCAAAGTCCGGCTATTTGAAAAATGGCCGGATTTTGCTGTTACATAAAAGTAAATGCTATATTATATAAATACAGAGGCGATAAACTTGCGTTGTTTCTTCTTTATGTGCTATTATAAAAAATTGTACGACATAATAGCAAAAAATAAATAATGTAAAAGAACAGATTGCACGAAAGGAGCAAAAAATGAGTAATGAACAAAGTTCAGTTCCTGTTCAGGAAAACAAAATGGGAACTATGCCAATTGGAAAATTGGTTTTTAACATGTCACTTCCAATGATGGTTTCAATGCTTGTTCAGGCATTATACAATATTGTTGACAGTATATTTGTTGCTAAATTATCAGAAAATGCATTGACGGCTGTATCACTTGCATTTCCATTACAGACACTTCTCATTGCAGTAGGCACGGGTACAGGTGTTGGTATGAATGCACTTTTGTCTAAGTCTCTTGGGGAAAAAGATTTCAAGAAAGCAAATAAAACGGCAACTAATGCTGCTTTTATTTATGCGCTTAGCTATATAGTATTTCTTATACTTGGTTTTACTATAGTTAAACCGTTTTATAGAAGCCAGGTTGGAAATGCCGATGCCGAGATTATGACAATGGGTGTTGACTATCTCAGCACAGTCATGATTTTTTCATTTGGTATATTTACACAGGTGTTTTTTGAACGACTTCTTACATCTACAGGAAGAACTATTTTCAGTATGACATCACAGCTTAGTGGTGCGTTGACAAATATTATATTAGATCCTATTTTGATTTTTGGTATGTTTGGTGCACCTAAAATGGGAGTGACAGGTGCGGCAGCTGCAACAGTTATAGGACAGTGTGTTGCAGGTATTGTTGCAGGAATATGCAATCATAAATTCAATCATGAAGTTAAATTTGAATTTAAGGGATTCAGACCTGATTTAAAGATTATTGGAACAATTTATGCTGTAGGTATACCTACGATTATTATGCAGTCTATCGGTTCAGTCATGACATATTGCATGAACCGTATTCTCATTGAATTTTCATCGACGGCTACAGCAGTGTTTGGTGTTTATTTCAAATTACAGAGCTTTTTCTTTATGCCTGTATTTGGTCTGAACAACGGAATTACACCTATTATTGCATATAATTATGGTGCGAGACAGCGTAAGCGCATGGTTAAGACGATAAAACTCAGTTTTATTGTAGCATTCTGTCTTACATTTATAGGATTTATCCTCTTTGAGAGTATACCACATGTTTTGCTTGGAATGTTTAGTGCGTCTGATGATTTGCTTAAAATTGGTGTTCCGGCTCTTAGAACAATTGGCATACACTATCTTATCGCATGGTTTTGTATTATCGCAGGTACGGTATTCCAGGCACTTGGCAAGGCGGTTTTCAGTATGCTCGTATCAATTATGCGTCAGCTCGTAGTGCTTATACCGGCAGCGTATCTGCTTGCAAAATTTGGTGGACTTCATATGGTATGGTGGTCATTCCCGATTGCGGAAATAATGTCATTTATTGTGTCAGTTACGTTCCTTGTAAGAATATGGCGCACTATTATAAAAGATATTCCTGAGGGACGGGAATAAAATCAATTAAAATTAGAAAAATTTGATGAGCGTAACAGCATATATAAAAATGCTTAAAATATGGCAATTCGTACTGTTAGCCGTTAGCAGCAGGCAGATACTTTTTGGCTGTAATTGACATTATGCATTTAAAAATATGTTAAGCAGCTCATCAATTTTTATATTTGTTTATTCTTTTTGTATTTAAGCTATCCTGATTTTGAGAAATTTCAATTTTAACCTGTGCACGTTTTTGTTCTAATAGTGGAATTATTATATAATACAGCCTGTCATCTTTGAATGATATATAGTGCGTTCAGTATATGCGTTTGAATTTATTTTGGCATTCCAGGCAGTTTTCTTTTTACGTGAGCTGTTAAATGAATTATAGCTGTATTGTTTTTTAGTGTTATATGTATCTTTTTTTGTTCCAAATGTTTTGAAATCAGAAGTATTATTTTTGCATAGAAAAGAATAAGCTTCATTTATTTCCAGAGCTGAATATTTAAAATCAGTTGTCATAAAGTTTCCTTTCTATGCATTTTTATAATGGGTAATTATAATTTAATTCCTTTAAGCAGTTTTGCAAAAGGACTTTCATCTTTTTCTTCTTCCTTATCTGCACGAAACTCATCAGGAATTTCGTATGTATCTTCTTCTTCATCAGGAATATCATCTTCAAGTGCTTTCATGCTGAGTGATATTCTGTCACCATCAAGAGCGATTATTTTAGCGGATACAATATCACCGAGCTTGACAATTTCTTTTGGGGATTTGATAAATTTATTTGTAATCTGTGAAATATGACAAAGTCCGATAAGTTCCTCGCCTATTTCGATAAATACACCGTAAGATTCCATACGCACGATTTTTCCTGAAACAGTTTCGCCGACAGCGAGTTTTGAAACTTTCTGTGAATGTTCAAGAGCGGCATTTTCTCTTGCGATTTCTTTTGCTGACAGAACAAGTCTTTTTTCATTTGCATCAGCAGTGATAATAATTGCATTTAAGGTCATACCGACATAACTTTCAGTATCATCTACATAATCAAGTCCGATTTTTGAAGCAGGGATAAACGCTTTGACACCTTTTACAAAACCGGTCACACCACCTGGGTTTGCTTCTGTTATTTTAACGGAAAAAACAGTACGGTTTGCCATATCATTTTTAAGTTCGTCCCATACAAGTAGATTGTGAGCAGCTTTTTTAGATAATATGACAGATCCATTATCACCCTCTGCATCAATAACCATTGCGCGAATCGTATCGCCGATATTGCAGTCATTTTTGATTGAAAATGCAGGATCGTCGCTGCATTCTTCAAGAGGAATAATCCCCTCCGTATAATAGTTTAAATCGACAGTAATTTCAGTTTCTGAAATACCGATTACAGTTACATCTAAAATGTCACCTTCTTTTATTACCTTAAAAGAACTTTCAAGTTCCTTTTCAAAATCTTTCATGCTGGCAGCCATGTCTGTTACCTCCTTTACGGTTTGTTATATAAATATTTGGCGATGTTTGGATCAAAAGGTATTTTGCCTCTTGCATCATTTAGTTTAAGTATAGTGTTAAAAAAAGATATGTGCAAGTTTTTTACATTTAAGATTTTATCAATTTTATATTGAGAATGATTTGAGTTAAAAAGTAAGAAGGGTTAAGTATGAATGTGTGTGAGGCGACTATTGGTACAGCAATAAATTTACAGCTTTATGCTGACAGCATATGACATTTATTAAGTATAGTGCTAAAATACAGTTTGTTATATAGATGATATAAATAAAAATTAGTAAGGGAGAATTAAAATGAAAACAGTAAGAAGAATTTTATCAATAACACTTATTATGGCAATGTGTGTAGCTGTATTTGGTGTTGCAAAGACAAGTGCAAAGAGTATTTATTTTTCAGGAGAATATCGCAAAAGTGATGGAGCAGAATTTATCTTAAATCAGTATTCATCTCCAGAAGGAAAGAATGTAGGAAATTTCGAAATAAATATTCCACATGCATATAACGCATACAGTGGTGAGCTTATGAAACAGGGAAAGGATAAATATTATTCAAAGAAAAAAGGTTTGACAATTAAGGTTTATAAGAAAAAAATTGTTGTTACCGTATCAGGAAAGAAATATGATAAGGCATTAAAGGGAACATACAAGTTAAAAAAACGTTATCCTCGCCCATAGAGATATCAGTAGCAGAATAAAGAAAGTATTGCAGTACATCACCGATGAAAACGGTGGTGTACTGTTTTTGAGTTCACTAAATATAATATATAGTAATACAAAAGCTTCTCATTGTGGTAGAATAAAAACATGAGAGGCTTTTGTGCTGTGTAATATGAGAGGTAAACATATTGATAAAGAAGGGAAAATATGAATATACTGATTTCGATAGATTCATTTAAAGGAAGCATGACTTCCATGCAGGCAGGAAATGCAGCAAAAAAAGGAATTTTAAAAGCTGTTCCTGATGCAGAAGCAGTAGTATGTCCGCTTGCAGATGGCGGTGAGGGGACAACGGATGCACTTATAGAAGGCATGAGTGGCGAAAAGATTGAACTTGAGGTTACCGGACCTTTAGGCGAAACGGTCAGTTGCTATTATGGATGGCTTGAAGAGAGCAGAACAGCAGTTATGGAGATGGCTTCGGCAGCGGGACTCACACTTGTAAATGAAAAAAAACCGATGATAGCAACTACATACGGAGTTGGAGAGATGATTCTGGATGCAGCAAAAAGAGGATGTGAGAAAGTTATTATCGGAATAGGCGGAAGTGCGACAAACGATGGTGGTATTGGAATGCTTCAGGCATTTGGATATCAATTTCTGGACAAAAACAGAAAAGATGTCGGGAAAGGTGTAGCGGCATTGGGAAAAGTAGAGATGATTATTGCTGATAAAGTAAATCCTTTGATATCAAAAATCAAATTTCAGGTTGCTTGTGATGTTGATAATCCTCTTTATGGTGAAAAAGGAGCCACATATATATTTGGTGCGCAGAAAGGCGTGACCGATGAAATGAAGCCGCTTATAGATAATGATATGAAACATTTTGCAGATAAGACAAAAGAAAAACTCGGTGTGTCGTGTGAAGATATTCCGGGAGCAGGTGCAGCAGGAGGTCTTGGTTTTGCATTGCTTTCATATTTAAATGCAGAACTTACACCCGGGGCAGAGCTTGTAATGCAGCTTACAGATATGGAAGATAAAATTAAAAATTCAGATATAGTCATAACAGGTGAAGGACAGCTTGACAGCCAGACTGTTATGGGAAAAGCACCTATAGGTGTAGCAGGACTTGCAAAAAAATACGACAAAAAGGTGATTGCTTTTGCCGGAAGTATATCTGCTGATGCAGCAATCTGTAACGAAAACGGGATAGATGCATTTTTTCCGATAGTCCGGGGAGTGACTACGCTTGAAGAAGCAATGAAAAAAGAAAATGCAATTAAAAATATGGAGCTTGCAGTGGAACAGGTTTTCAGAGTAATCGTGTTATGAGCAAGCAGCAAAGCGGATTGCGAATATCCGCTTGACAGTGTTATAATAGATAATATATTATCTAAAAGTGGATAAAATAAGCGATTTTGGATAATATATTATCTATATTTGTTTTTGGGGGAAGATTATTATGGAAGGTCTTGTTTGGGAAACGGCAGAGGAACTTGATATGAAGCTTGCAGAAAGAGTAAGAAATATTAGAAAACGTAGGTCAATTTCTCAACAGAAGCTTGCGACGATGAGTAA
>ERZ837910.1813-NODE-1813-length-28150-cov-3.210393_pt1 | contig 28150 bp, 21 predicted proteins | sample MGYA00519940_ERZ837910 | MGnify/ENA primary metagenome ERZ837910 (study PRJEB31850, sample SAMEA3708825) | human gut metagenome | biome: human gut; feature: human-associated habitat; material: faeces | place: China | collected 2014 ... | reverse complement strand
AGTACATTGCAGAGGTCGCAAAACAAATCGATTATAAAATTGATATATCAGGGGACAAAATCATCATCCCCACAGACAGAAGGAAACGCCGAGAACTATGGGCATTTTTAGATGAGGACATTTATCGAGGTAGCTTCTCAGAGGAAGTCTATTTGAGCAATTCCAAAAGGCCCCGGTCCAAAACATAGGCTAAACCATTGCCAATTTCATCGTCACAGTCAGAATACTCTCTTTGCGGTAGCCGTCTGTCACTCGAAGCATAGTACTCATGTGCCCCTGGCCAAGAGGCCTATGTCAGGCTGCCAACAATACCAGCCCTGGCTCGCCAAATGGCAACAAGCGGGCTCTTGCGGGTACTGTCAATAGTCTTGTGCGCCTTGGCATAATCGCGTATCTGGCAGTGACACGCCAGATACTATAACGCGCCCTTCCTCAAGCCTATTCATTTTGCAATGCGATTTCGATAATTCTTTGAATCGTCTCAAATATTGGAACAAATGATTTCAGGTCTTGCTTAGTTAGCTCAATATCTCCGGAAAAAATCGCATCGGCAAAGGCGATTTTGCTCAGCGCGTAGTTTTTCTGATCATCCGCTGTGCATCTCAAGACTTTTGTTGTGCCCCCATCAATAACTTTGATATGAGATTTATGCCGACTCCCATCTCTAACAAAAAGACCGCTGTCCGCAATGCAGCGGCCATGTTGATCGAATTCATCGGATGTATAGAGTCTTCTTTCGATTCCGTCAGGTCCAGAGATTTTCGATTTCATTGTGGAATCAGTCAGTAGTTGCTCTATTGATATTTCCGGAGAATCTTCTCGATGGGCTGGAACAGGAATTGCAAAACTATATACGTCATTTGAAAAACTCTTAAATGGGCTGCTGTCCATCTTTTTCACAATATCGTCTTCGTCTCTGTCAAAGATGGCTATTGTCACGCCGTGAGTTGATGCTGGCATGTGAGAGAGGGTCATGCACATAGTCTTGAGTTGCTTGCTACCCATCTCGCAGCTGCACTCAGCGTCTTCTTTTGAACTAAACTCCAAGAAGCGGAAATCGCGTTGAAATAATTCGGGGCGATTGACTATTAGCTTTTCTTTGGCGGCCTTTAGTATTCGCCAATCAGTGGTTCCTTCTGTAACGACTAATGGGACTGTATGATTAGATTCAATATACTCGCGAATCTTATTCATATATCTTTTCGAATTGGCGATTGCGTTGTATGCGACATCAAACTCTTTAAATGACTCAGGATCAATTGAGTTGCCAGAGGGAAGTTCAATCAATGTGTAGCCATTAGCCCCAAGGTTTTCTTCGAGCCCCAGCAAAAGAAGGGGCGAATGTGTTGTGAAAATAAACTGAACTTTGGGAAACATTCTAATTAGTTCGGGGAGCACGGTTCGTTGCAGAGAGCTGTGTAAATGCAAGTCAATTTCATCAACGATGATAATTCCGCCAATTGAACTTACATCGACGCTGCTGCCCAAGTCATTGTTTTCAGCATAGCGAACTATTGTTGAAAAAAGCTCAAAGAGAATAATCTGGCCAGTTGACAATGAGTCAAGTGATGGGCAAATGACGGCATCAGTGCTCTGATGCTTAATACTGAATCTTGAAGAACCGGCATTCCTATAACCAAGATCGAAATAAATATCTTCTCCTAATATTTTTGATAAAAGGGCTTCGATGTTTTTACGAGCGCTTCCAAAAGACAAAGTACTTTCGATGTTGGGGGTGTGAATAATCCGGAGACTGCCCTCGACAGCGTTGATATCCGCGCGCGAGTCAGTGATGATGTTGAGCAGCCACTCGAGAGTGTCGGAAATACATTCCTCAACAATTATTCTATTTTCTAGTTTGCCTGCGAATCGAGGACGAACAGATGGTCCAATGTATTCGTGCTGCCGGTAATATAATTCACCCATCCAAGATGGCTTTTCGTGACGATTTGACAAAAAACCGCATATCACCTGGCTGGAAAACATATGCTCAGACTCCTCTTTAGTGAAGGAGTTTGCTTTGCTGTTTTGTTCTTTGCGCCAGTCGAGTGAATCATCAGCAAATCCCGTCTGCTTCTTATACTCTTCAAATTCCAGATTCCCTGTTTTAAATAAGAAAGATCGTGAATTAGTGTAATCAATCCTAATGGTTTGAAATGCTTTACCTATTGATATTTCCTGAGGAGCGATGGCCTTGAAATACTGATAGCCCCTCCCTTCTGTTTCGCATGCATCGCTATAGGCTTTTTCGGCAATTTCATACATGGAATCAAGGATTGCTGACAGCACAGTGCTCTTGCCGCTTCCATTCGAACCGACAAAAACAAGCGGCTTGGGATTTCCGTCCTCATGGAAATCGGCGTCGAGTTCGAGCGAATCGACCGGGCCAGAATGTTGATATGAAAGATGCTTGATATAAACACAGTCTGTAGACATTATTCCCCCTGCTGTAGGCAATGTGTATTATTGCGCATTCTGGCAGCACCAGAGCTTGAAATTAGGGGACACGGTCATGGCTCTCGGTGTGATTCGGGCGTCGAATCCGAATTAGCCTAAGAGGTGGGACTATGTCAGAGCCTATCATCGTATTCGACGAAGATGGTGCGCTCAATGCGCTTAAGAGGCTTGTGACAGGAGTCATCGAGAGTGTTTTGAATGCGATTATTGTTTGGCGATGAATTGTCTGCTCGGATTTGTTATCGCAATTGCCACTCTCTTCTTCATTGCTGCGATAAAGTCGACAACCCGCGTGGTCATCTTGCTCATCATGAACATGATCGAATACACATTCTGGTTCTCGTGCGTCTATTCCTGCCTGTGCTTCCTCGTGGAAGGCGTGATGCCCGAAGGGTTCGTGTTCGTGCTCGAGAGCTTCAATAAAATGACCAATCTCTCTTCGCCTGCCGATATCTCGGTGGTTCACTTCCAGATTATCGCATTCTTCGAGACGCTAGTCGGCATGTTCATGAACCTGGTTTGCCTTGCGCGCTTCATCGGCCTTCTGCCGAGCGTGAAGACGCTTGACGATAACTGAGCTTATTTATGGTTGCGCGTGGCTTTTATGCGATACGGGGTTTCATGCGCTCGGATTGTTGGAGGCACAATGATTGACGATCTTTCCGTGGTCGCGCTCATTCCGGCGCGCGGAGGTAGCAAGGGGATTCCCGGCAAGAACATCAAGCAGATGGGCGGACGACCCATGATTGATTACACGATTCGCGCGGGCCTCGAGTTGCGCTATGTGGACGATGTCGTCGTTTCGACGGACGATGAGAGCATTGCGGAGGTTGCCCGTTCGTGTGGCGCGGACGTGCATTCATGAGGGCGCCCGAGCTCACTTCGGACACGTCGAGGACCGTCGACGCGGTCGTGCACGTGCGCGGCGAGCTCCTCGCGTTGGGGAGGCATTATGACGTGCTCGTCTTGCTGCAGGCGACGAGCCCGCTTCGCACGGCCGAGGACGTGGACGCCGCCCTGGAGATGTTCGTGCAGAAGGGCAGGGCCTCGCTCGTCGCCGTGACGCCCGTGACGGAGCACCCCATCCACATGTGCACGATAGACGCCGACGGCAAGCGCCATGCGTTGCTTCTGGGCGTCAACGGCACCGTGAGGCGCCAGGACATGCCGCCGGTCTACCGGGTGAACGGCGCGATCTACATCAACGACGCGGACGAGATCACCCTCGAAACGAGCTTCAACGACAACGAGGTCGGGTTCGTCATGTCGGCCGGGCATTCCGTCGACGTCGACGACCTGGAGGACTTCGCCCGCGCAGAGCGGGCGCTGGAGGGGGAGTAGGGTACGCTGATTTGTGCGACTAGGTAATCGCGCAACATGCGGGCGTCGTATGTGCATCCTTTCGTGACATATGCCGCGTCGACGAGGCCGTTGCGGAAGAATCGTGCAGGCTGCGTTTCTTCGCCGGGAATCCCGGCGGCTTCGCAAAAGCCCTTGAACTGTCCGGCATTTGTCCAGGACATTTCCGAGGAGATGCCATAGACCTGCTTGAAGGAACGGCTGATGCGGAATCCGTAATCTTCGTTGAATCTTTGGAAGCAGTGAGCAGATTTCAGGGCGGTGTGAAGCGAACGGGGATAATGATAGCCCTGGTGGACGCGTGCCTGATTGACATAGGTCGCGCGCAAGAAGGGCTCATTGTCGTATTCGAGGACAAGGGCGGACTACCCGTGACGTCCTCAATGCTCTGCCGCGTAGAGCCCGTACAGCCCTGCGCCGAGGATGATTTTGTCGTAATGGTGCAAGAGGTCCAATCGATGCGGGAGGTGCGTATGGGGAGATTGTAGCGTAGATGACGAGACGCGTGTGACGGAGAAAGGAGCTTGCGGAGGGCCGATAGTTGCATGCTCGTCACTGACCTCCCCGGATGGGTGGGGTTGTTAGAACAGTGACGGGTTTCCGCAGGGTGCGTTCTAAGCAGAAGATGTGTAGCCATATTCAAGAACTTAAGAAATGCACTTGGCCATGTTGGTGGTGAGCCTAGCTGACCGTTTCTGTCGTTAGTACGGTTTGATACTGCTCTGCAGCATTCGTTCTTGATTTCAATCAATCTGTTTTGCTGATACGCAGCTTATTTAATCAGGAAGACATCTTTATAATCAAGCATGCTTCACCTTGTACCAGAAACGACGCTTCGACTACTCTTCGATGATCGACAAGTGCCAAAGAGCATGAAAGGGCATGGACTAGCCATGAGAGATTCGACTTGCTTTGGAAGTGCTGAGCGGAAGAACGTGATCGGAGATATAACTGTCGAATCCGGTAGTTCAGTTGTAATTAATCAAATATGCGATGCTTTCGAAGTGGCGAATAGCTTTGATCCGATAATTCCTGAAACACTGCCTCCTGGCTTTGAGCTGATTGATCGTGAAGAGCAGAAAAAGCAGTTTGATAGTTACGTCGACAATGGCTGCAAAATCATATTTATTCAGGGCATGCCTGGAATAGGAAAGACCTCATGTCTGAATAGATGGGCAAATCAGATAAAGGATAGGTTTTCCGATGGGCAAATTTACTTTGATGTCGAGCGCTTTTCTTCCGACAATGTGGTTCTGACTGCTGAATTGCAAAAAGCCGCATTGTCGGCATTTTGCGTTAAACAGACTAATCAGATGAGCGATATCGATGCGAATAGTCTGTATAGGACAAGAACGTCCAATAGGAAAATACTGGTAGTTTTAGACAATGTTCGCGATCGTTCCGTGATTAAGGCGATGCAGCCAAACTCTGACAATGCACTTCTCATGGTTGCCGGACAGTCTGAAATAAGCTGCAATGATGAAAAAGAGCAATCTATAGAGCTTGATCAATTCTCGGATGATGTAGCTCGAGAGTACTTGTTCGAAAAGATTAAACTAATTAGCAATGAAGAGGAATTCGTCCTAATAAAAGAGCGGTTGCTTGATGACGAGAGTAGTCTATCGGAAGCGATAGATGGGTGCGGGGGAATGCCCCTGGCATTAGAGCAGGTCGCATCACTGCTTGCAGGGGGCCTTTGCGAGATAAAAGATGTCGCGAGTATAGTCAAAGATACCCCTTCAGAGATGCTCGCAGCTCTTCTTGACGAGTTGATTTTTAGTTTCAATGATCAAGAAAAAAATCTATATCATCTTCTGGGGATGCTGGACGGTTGTCCCGTTTCGCTGTCTTCCTTGAAATACGCTGTATCGAGTAAATCAGGTGATCTGGTAAATGTAGTGTCAGCAATCGGTCAACTTCAAAATCACCGGCTTGTGAGTGTTAAGACGACAGAAAATGCATCCACTTTTCTCGAATCAATTCCGAAGAGCGTTTCAATGCATCACCAGATTGCAATTCACGCACAGAATGTTAATCGAGAGGCGAGCGCATCATATAGGGCTATGCTTGGCCGCTTCATAATGTTCCATCGCTTGCTTGCGCAGTTGCTTGATTATAAGGTGACTCCTTCGAGGCTTCGGTTGTATAAACAAATTGAGATTCCTGATGATTTTTCACTTTGCTCTTCTCAGGTGACTGAGGCACAGCGATTTTTCATAGAGCATCACGAGGAATTCGAGTCTGTGGTTTCTCTGGCATTAGATCAAGGTTTTAATGAGGAGGCGCAAGCTATTTCCGAAGCATTGTGGACCTTTTATTACGAAAATAGAATGTATGAACGCGGCCTGAGGATATTCTCGGACGGTCTTTCTGCAGCGCAATTATTAGCGAGTGATAAAGACCGAAAACTTCGTATGCTGGCGTTGGTATCGAGATGCAACTTGCTTTTGGGCGATATAAATAGGGCAAAGCAGACGATTGAAGAAGCTCTTCATGAAGTAAATGCGTCCCAGAACTATATACTCCGTGGGTCTATCAACGAATTTGCGGGCAGTACCGAAAGAGAATGTGGAGAGTACAAACAGGCCAACGAGTATTATCTTGCTGCTATTGAAGAATATATGCACTATAACAATAATCGCTATTCGCGTGGATGCATTATTGCGGACTATTTAAGAGTGTTGACATACTTGGAGTGCGGCAATAACGCTGAAGCTGAAAAAGTTGCATCCGATCTTATCGAACATTTGCCGGATGACTTAGATAAGGCAACTACGGCAAAGGTGCATATTGCTAAAGCACGCGCTAGTGTTCAGATGGGAGATTTGACTACTGCAGAATACGAGCTAAAGGAGGCGATCAGGTTAGGCGAGAAGTATGATCTGACCAGTCGTCGTGCAGAGGCTCAGGAACGATTAGCTAATTTATATTGTACGAGAAGTAATTTCCAAGCTGCCAGGCCTCTTTTTGAAGATGCGGTAAGGGCTTATGTGAGCTTAGGTCTAATTACAAAGGCGGAGTGCATTAAAGCGCAAGTACAGACAACTTATTTGTGAATAATTTCTGCAGTCTCAATTTGCTTATTGCAACGCACAAGACAACAATCCTGCTTTTCCTCTAAAAGATATACCGCTGTGCGCCCTAGCACTGCGGGGTCATCAATCGACGTGTGAATAATGTGCGCACTACCATGTTCCTTGTCATACAGATGCCACTCGTCTGCAATCTTCTGCAGAAGGTATTCGGAACGTCTGAAATGGGAAAATGAACGGGCCTCCTTGACTGTGTTATATGGCCTGCAGTCAATTAGAATATTCGCTTCGTAGGCAAGATGGTTCAGATTGTCGTCAATTATTGCAAGAAGCATGCCGTCTGTGACGATATTGTCGGATGGCAACATAGCGGGATATGCTCTAATTTCGATGGTTTTGGTGTTGACTGAATCGGATTGCACTGAAAGTGCGGTTCTGAAGAGTGGGATGAGTTTAGATATGGGATGAGGAATAGAGATGTGAATAGGATTTACCTTGTTCTTTGGTTGGGCAAGCCCGAGGGTTGAATAGATAAGCTCCCGCATCTTTTCGATAGACTTTCCGATATTGGGAAATAACTCGTCTTCTCCATCTGGGTTGAGATCATCTATTCTTCGTGCGCTTTCAATAAATCTGATTACATCATATTGATCTTTAGGTATCAGAGAATTTTCAAGGGTTTGCGACACAAGTGGTATTTCTGTTGCCATTCCGCATTTGGATTCACGGATGAGCATCGTCTGCAATCCTAGCAGAGAAGAATAATGAGTTACAGAACCGTGATCGCCGATGATGCAATCGCTAGCGAGGATGCATCCTTGCCAGCCTTGCATGTGCGGAATTAAGAGTAATCCACTTGCGAGTTCTTTGCGAAGCCACGTTTCAATTTGCCAAGCGCCGTGTGCGGCCCAGATATACGGATGAAGGATAAGGGCAAAGACATACTCGGTACCTGGCATGTTCTCAATAAGGAATTTTGCCAAGGTGGGCCACTGGGAGAGAAGGGAATCTGGCCCCCAGGTTGAAGAAAGTGTCACCAGTTTGCGATTGCGTATGCCAAGCGCCTCCCTGTATATCGGACGGGACCGAGCATTCAGAATAAGCGAGTCGTAAACTGGATCTCCCATCGCGGTAGATGTTATGTTATCTGCGCTTTCTTCTATTTCGTTAAAGCAAGCCGATTTTAGAAAGATGGACTGGAAAGACCTTGTCTTAAGACGAGAGATTAGGTCAAGAGTGTCGCTTTTTGCAGCTGGTTTTGATAGAGCTGGGCCGTGTTCCAAAATTAGTAAAGGTGCCCGTACATGTTCAATTGATCCATTTGGGCTGCATGCTATTGCCAAATCAAATGAATGCTGAAGAGCAATGTCCCAAGGTACAACTACGCATCCATAAGACTGGAGTGTGCCTGCCAAATGACGATCAAAGCGCGACAAGGGTTCAGGAATGGTGAAAAGGCACTGTATCCGAAAATCATCGAAGAGGAGATGACACAGCTCTTGCAAACGTACCAGTACTGTTTCTGATCTAATAATAAGGAGAATAGTTTTTTCGAATTGTATTGTGTTGCTCTCATTTGTACTGAGCGGCACAAATCGATTCGGGGGGGGGGGTACTCATTTTCAATTAGCCATCCACTCTGAAACTAGCTATGACATGACTGACTGATTGTTATATTGGAGCCATCCTTCGCAATCACAGAACCTATCATATTACTATGCGATATGTTTTCAGCTTTAATTTGCTGGCTAGATTGGGCATATTGTAAGGCGCTTGATCGCCATTCATCCAAGAGCATTCGAAAGTCGGGGTTGTTTTTTGCCAGGGCTTCGGCGTCATTGGCGAATTCGTTGGGTTTGCTAAACTCAGAAAGAACCTTTTCCTGAATTGCATCTTCATCATCATTAAGGAAGTTTCTAAGCTTTCGTATCATTTTGATTGTGAGGGCTGAAAGGGATACGCCAAGCGCTTGGAAACCTCCACAAGCGATGCCGGTTGCACATGCCTCGACAAGAACCGAAAGTTCCATTTACGCTCCTCCATACGACCATGGTGATTGAATTCATTCTAGCAATATATGGGGAGAAAACCGGTGGCGGGTTCGTCCTCTACGGGTTTGGAGACTGCTTGATTATAGGAGTTGATTGAAGCTCGAACCGAAACACTGCAAAACTAAGCGCAACATTTGCGGCTTATAGGACAAAAGGGGATTCGGACAGTTTTCCTGAAAGCATTGAGAAGATCCTCTGGGGACTCCTTGTTAAGGGCATAACAGATTTTGCGCGGCAAACTTCCTCTGATAATGCTTAGGACAAAATGGACAACACTTCAGAAGCTGCTTTTTTATAGTTTTCTGCGGGGCTCTTAAGTTGCATTTTTTTACGAAGAAGAGCCTTGAGCTTTTTGATGTGGCCACGAAGTAGTCTTTTTGGACTCTTTTCAATGCGCAAATCGTATGCAAGCCACTCCATGCAATAGCCTGTTTTCGAATTAATTATTGTTTCAATTGCTACGTATCTGTCATTTGAAGTTAACTGTGCAAGCCATCGGTATTCGTGCATTTCCGCACCGTAGTGCTCGATTATATCTTTGCAAGAAGAAGCGTCCTTAAAGAATCGATTTGTTAGAGCGTTGTTATATGAGGACACATTAAGCTGGTAAGACTTGATTGCTAAATTAATATTTCGATAGTACAAGTTCTTCTCAACTAGGTTTGCTACTGCATCGTCAAGGGACGGAAGTGGTAGCCGAGCGCTACAAACCGCTTCAAGCAATGGCCATATATCTTTGCATTCCTCGCTCGTTAAGGCTACTTTCCAGTTTTCCGTACTAAGGTTTTTGAAATTGCCAATAAGCCAACTTTGAAATTTATCGGTATTGTTGTCAGCCTCAATAGCACCCAAATACATGCTTGACATATGAATATCGAAAGAAGTGTTCATTAACTCATCAAGGCGTTCAGCTAGAGCAAGTTGATGACCTAGTTCTTTGCGTTTTTGTGCACTGTAGGTGGCCCGGGCGTATTTTAGGCAATCCCCCATCTCTCTTGACTCTGCGTCCTCTTTGCACCAAACACGTTCCAGCATCCATCTTATAGTTCTGTCGGAGAGTGTGTCCCCCAGGTGTTTTATCAGGATGCGGAAGAAATCAATATCTTTGTCCTTGGCAAGTTGCATGCAGTCTTTGTCGAAGATGCGCGTAATTGTTGCGTTAGGTTGACCGGGCTCGTCTAATCTATCGTTGTACTGTAGGGCCATACAAGACAGGGCGAGCTTGTGGGCGGCACCGCTATCATTCGCATAGTGCTGATATCTGTCGATATCAAACTCGATACTAGAGAATAGGTCGTTGATGCAGGGAGATTGGATTTTGCATACATTGGCAAGTATCCAAAGCGACGATTCCCATTCTTCTGCGTTCTGTTCATCTATCCCAAGGCGATCTTTGGCAAAATCGACTTCTTCAGCGTTTAATGAGCAAGAGGTCAGCAGTTCCGATTCTCTTACGATCGAGATGGATATTTCCTCCAGAGATTCTGTAGTAACGAATGGATGAATATATTCAATGATGCTGCATAGCTCTTCGGTAGTGGCTGGCGGACGAACTGCAAGCCAGGTCTCAGTTGAGCATTTATCGGCATTCTTGGCAGTGCCGTTGAGCAGCTTGGAATACGAAGAACCAAACTTGACGTTTTGAAAGGTTTTTTCTAGCCCTAGTTCAGACACTTTTGGAGACTTATAAGTTGCTTGGAACACAGGAACAACCTCAGCAATATATAATTCCAACTCATGCTCATAATCGATTTCGGCCTCATCTGCCTCTGCGGCAGATATTAGGCTTGCAAGTTCTTTAATCATGGCTTTTACAATTGTTTCAATAGTGTTGTACGAGCAATAAGGGATGTAGTGAGCAATTATTTTTCCGGTTCTGTTGACGGATTCGTGCTCCACGTTTTTGACGCTAGAAAGCAACCTTCGTGCGAACGTATGCAACTCAGTTTTATTTTCTGGATTAAAGTTGTAATTGGAGGGGTCAAGCGAGCGCAGCAATGAGAATACCCAAGGTGGGGTTGCATCGCCTGGGCAGTTTATGAGCTCATCTTCGGCAAGCCTATTCAGCGTCTCCCAGCTACCAGGGTTTTCGCTGACGAGCTTGCATATATCAATGCTCGTATTGCTCGCTATCGCCTTATTGAATTCTGCGTACACGAAGACTTCAGAAGCCTTTTCAGGAGAAAACTGCCCAAAGGTCATCATGGCTAAATCGCTCTTAAGGTTTATGCGCTGGTGCTCCAGTGAAGACAGATAGAAAGATTCTTTTGCCTTGCCATTAATCACATCAATCATGAACTCATTGAAAGATTGCGTGTACCGGTTCATATTGTATGCATCTCGTAAGTAGCAATATGCAGCAATTGACTTCAGATCGATATTCCGGAAGACACGTGCCTGCGCAACCATTGAATTCAGAAAACGTTTTGCGTTTCTGGGGGTCCTTAGTTTCATATTCAATAGAGAATGGCTTGCGATGGTGTATATGTAGACAAGCGTTTTGTCGCCAATTTCGGGAAAAGCCTTGCGGGCCTGTGAATAAAAATACTGTTTCCAGTCCGTGCTAATTGGTGTGGGTATTTCAAAATTACGGATAAACAGTTTAGACAGACTGGTCAACTCATCATGCTCTTCGCTGCTGGGATCGTCGCTTGCGGCTCCTTCAAGCTCTATAAAAGCGTTTCGGGTTATCGGTAAAACCAGCCATGCTCTATGATTGCATTTGCATGTCGAGCTGGGAGTGGAAAAAATCTGGAGTGTGCTCCATACCGAAGCTATCTCATTGCTGTCGAGTCGATCCAGGTTATCAAAAGCGATGACTACTGTTTTATCAGTTAAATTGAGCGCACTTAAAAACAATTTTTCTAATTCGCAAGAGTCAAGAATAGAGGAGTATTCGGTTTTGGTGATGCTTGTCATGCCCGTCGTTCTTTTTGCAAAAAAATTCGCCATATCATCTATGATGCTAGACTTCTGCTTCTTTTCCTCCTCCTCTATTTCGCCAAATGCCGGTTGTTTGGGCTTGCTTGCATTGCGGCGCTTCGCTATTTTCCGTTTGGCATAGAATCCGGCAAAGCATGCAAGTATCAATGAAATAATAGGTATGTATTGCGAAATCCCATAATTAGTTCCTGCTGCTATCCAACTGGCGGCAATGGCGAGATTCTTTATTACTGGCACAAGGGCGCTGAACAGTATGCTGAGAAAGGCAAACGTACCAGTGCCAATCAATAATGCTGCCGGAATTGGTTTTAGCGCTGACTCTTCGTCTGTTGTGCTGGTTGTGACGCTGCCGCTCATGCTTCCAATAAGGTCGTATGCTTTTTTCTGCATGCCGGCGGATTTGCTAGAGTCGCGCCTTGTCGCCCGAACCCCTCGTTGGGAAAGGAGGTCGCACCCGCAATCGTCGTTTCCCTTTTCGGAATGAGCGATTGCCAAGACGAGCGACTCAATGAAATTTCTGCGTAGCGAGTCGCCGGAGTGTGCCCATGCGTCAAAGGTGAAGAATATGAAGTCTTCGGAAAGTTTGGATTCGATATGCTTCAACACGGTTGATTTGCCCGAACCCCATTCACCTAGAATTGCGATATTGCCTGCCGGATTATGCTCGATTTCATCGACGATGGCCTCTGCTACTGCTCCATGGATTGCAAAGGCGCTCTCTTCATAGCAAGGCTCATCATTTAAGAATATCGAAGTAGTATTCCCCTTTGGCATCTTTTGTCCTTACACAAGAATTGCATGCTGTTTGTATTATAATACTTTAAACATAAAAAATGTTTGTATTGCAAAGGAAACGTGCAAATGCAACTACTTAAAGTATCTTTCGATAATGTGAAAATGTTTAAAAACGGGTGCTTCGAATTGGATTTCTTTGCTTCCGATCGCGTGGTTTCAGGTGAAGAGTCAGTTCACGAAATCAAAAAGTCTCTCTATGCAAACAATGTGCTGGCTCTGTCTGGCATTAACGCTTCTGGCAAAACGATCTCGCTGTCTCTTCTGCGCTTTGTGCTGAATATTCTCGAAGGAAAGTCGCTCGATTCCGCAATCGAGGAAAAGGAGGGGTTTGCGGGAATCTTTGATTGGCCCGTGCACATGAATGTCCTGTTCTGCGGCAATGGATTGTTTTACATTCTCTCGTCTACGCTTGAAACAGCAAGTTCTAATATCTCACCCTTTTCGTCTGAAGGGAAAGTCAATTTCGCTGACGAGACTATTTATCATTTGCCGAAATCTGCGGTAAATAAGGCCCTCCTAAAGAAAGATTTTAGCGAAATCATATCCGTGGCATCTACAATTGCGACACGAAGCGAATTGCCGGAAAGCGAAAAAAGGTTTTTGTCGGGTGGACAGAGCCTCATTTTGAGTCTCGGGTTGACCGAGCGTCCTGGCCTTGCATTATTCAATTCTGATTATCCATTTGCTTATGTGGAAGGCGTGTCGAGTGCTCTCGGCGTTGTTCTACGGGCCTTCGATCCGGGAATTGAAGATGTGGAAGTTTTTGATGAGGGTCGTGCGTATAGGCTTACGTTCGCTAATTCCAAAGATCCGATAATCACCAATGCGGACGGTCTTGAGAAAATACTTTCCTCGGGAACCCTTAAAGGCCTTGGTGTTGTCCAATTTGCCCTAGTCACCCTGAAGATGGGTGGTTACCTTCTTCTGGACGAGATCGAAAATCACCTGAACCATCGGCTCGTGAAACTCATCATCGATCTGTTTCTGAGTGTAGACACGAATCCTCATGGGGCGACGCTCATTTTTACCACGCATTATTCCGAGGTGCTCGATCATCTTCACAGAAAAGATTGCGTCTATCTTCTTCCTCGCGTTGGCAAGGGCAAGACGGAACTTGTGAAGTACTCGTCGCGCGTCAAGAGAATCGAGAACAAGAAAAGCGAGGTCGTTACATCGAATTACGTCAAGGGGACCGCCCCGAGCTATCGCGAGATGAGCGTTCTCGAGGAATTCGTGAGACAAAATGTCTAAGCGGAGAGGAAGGAGTGTAATTCTCGCGAACAGTTACGTTCTTTTCGTCTGCGAGGGAACAGCCGAGGAAGTGATAATCAACAAGCTCAACGCCGCCTCCGTATTCGATATTGAACCGAGCAATCTGATAGGCATAACCCGTATCCGTGCCGCAAAGAAAATCGAAGAAGAGTTCTTCAACGTCGATTATGACCTCCCGGTTCAGGTCATTCGCATTCTTGATTCACGTAGTGAGAATTTCAAGAAAGGCAAGCTGTACGAGGATCGCTATTCTGTCGTGAACGTGTATACGCGCCCCGAGATTGAGATGCTCGTCGTGCATAACGAGGACAAGTACGAGGCATGGAATAAATCGGGCAGGAAGCCATGCGATTTCTGCACTGATGCGCTTGGGCTTAGCCAGGTCAAGTCTCGGAAGTTTCTCGACAAGTATTGGGATGTCGAATCCATCAAACATGCAGCAGAGATATACAGGCAAAAGCACAAGGGCGGGTCCGGCGAATTGTGTCTTCGAGATTTGTGGGAGTGATTGAAGGGGCTGTCCCTCTGCTGCGCCCCCTCACCCCACGCTCATGGCCATATAGAACCTGTCTGGCTCCAGCGCATACAGCTCGTCGAAAAACTCCCTGCGCGTCGTGCTCCCGCCCTCCAGGTTCGTAATCCACGCATGGGGAAGGCTCGCGCAGAAGCGCGTGTCCGTATCGAGCTCGTCCGGCATCACCAGATGTGCGATCTCTCGCAGGCTCCCGACTCTTAGCGGGTAGGCCGCCGTGTCTCTGACTCCCCGGCACAGCGCGATTCGCCATTCCATCTGCGGTGCGTACTTCTTGTTCTTGTAGAACACGTCATGGGGAAAATCAGGCACGCCATCGGGGAACACCGCATCTGCGTCCAGCGGCTCGCGATTGACGAGGAGGATGCTATGCGCGTTCCTCTCGCGTCCGGGCACGGGCTCGATGTCCCAATATGAGACGGGCGCGCAGTAGTAGTGAAGACGATGAAGCCTGGTGGCAAGGTCGATCCTGTCCACGAACGCCGGGAAATCGTCAATCGCGACGTAATAACCGCCGAGATTGCCCGGTGCGTGAGGCGATTCCATGCAGGCCCCGTCTTGCCCAAGCCGCGCCGTTTGCATGAAAAAGCAGCAGATGCTCGCATAGCTCAGCCCTGCAGGTAGGATGGCGGTTTTGTGCGCCTGTATGTCCTGCAGATCATCGGGCAGCGTGGGGATGCTCCCCGGCAGGACAAAGGCGCTTGCCCCCTCGAGCGGGTCGCGTTGGCTGTCCGTCCCGTTCCAGCGAAAATGGGCCACCGTGTTCATGTAGAGCGTCCCGTCGAGGAACTGCTCGGCATACACGCGTTTCGAGAACGCCTTGAGGATGCGAGTTGCGGTGGGGCGTCCTTCGTGTTTGGTCATGCTCGTTCCTTCATGATCCGGTTTCGATTGTCATCATCTGGGTCACTCGTAATAATGTCATGATTGAGGCACCTTCGGGCGCTTGATTGATGTATTGAAGACTCTAAATGTGACAACGCTTAGCTCAATAAGCAGAACTCTTTTGAAGTCGAGTTCTCTTTTCTGATTATTTTCGCTACACCAGCCGCTGCTTCGTTTGGCTCGCAAGCCCGCTTGGCACGCTGCCGTTACCCAAACCGCAAGGCCGCGGATGCTATCATGCTCCCGTACTGTATGAAGACGCTCGAAAGCCGCTCGGGCGCAGCCAGAGGCGCCGGCGGATGTCATCGCGATAGCCAGAGGGTTGGTGGTGCACGATGATGGGAACCGAAAAGCTCAACAGGCGCTTCGTCGGCACGGCGCTCGTATCCGTGCTGCTCAGCCTGCTCCTCGCGTTGACGCCGGTGCTCGCTGTTGCCGAGCCCGCGGGCGAAGGAAGCGCTTCTGCCGATGCGGCGGAGACGTCCATCGAATCCGAAGCGCCGGAAGTCGCCGAAGGCACCTCCGATGACGCGGAGCCGCCCACGTCGCAGTCCGACCCACCCGTCTCCACCGATACGGCAATCGCTCCGGCGGAGTCTGAATCGGACGCCGCAATCGGGACCTCGGCGGAGGCAAGCGCGCAGGCGGTTACGGCAGGCGCCGACTGCGTCATGTCGAGCGACACATACGAAAACAGCGTGACGGCCGCGAACATGGTCCTCCTGGTCTCGTTCTCCGATACTTCCCAAGAGATGTTGGACGCATTCAATGCGAGCTACTACATAGCCGACAACATTCTGGGAATAAAAACGAACTGGCAGAATTTCATGTGGTCGGTTGACGGCATCAAGCAGTCGTATGTCCAGCGCACCTGGAGAGATTATCTCTACGAGATATCCCAAGGTCAGTGTAACGTGAAGAGCTACTTTCCCCAAACCCAAGCTGACGGGAAGGTTGTTCACATAACACTCGATCGGCCCGCAAGTGACTACAAGGACAACGATGGCACCCTTGTGGGAGATGTCGCGAGCAAGTTCAGCGCGCAGTTTGGTTCATACGACGCTTCGAGAACCGACAAGAACCGCGACGGTTTTATCGACAACCTCATGATTGTCCCCACCACAAGCGGGGTGTTCACGAGTCATAAGGGATCCCTGGGAGAAACGGTCACGTTTGGCTCGGGCAACAACGCGAGAAAGGTCAAGGAGTCGATCACGGTGGTCGAAGGACCGCTCGAACTGTCGAGTGGCGGTATGCCGAACTCCGGGTTCAGCGAAAGCGTCGCCGTCCATGAGTACCTCCACACGCTCGGCGCGCGTGATTACTACCGCAACTACAATGGCATTGGCGGTAACCCCGTGAGCCATTGGGACGTGATGGCAAGTGGCGGCGTGTACTCGTGGCCGCTGGCTTTCACGCGAGAGAGCGTTGGCTGGGCAAGCATTCCCGAGGTGAACCTGAAGGACCTCGAGGATTCCTACACGCTGTACGCGCCCGCGCAATCCGATGCCAAGAAGGGTGTGAGCAATCCTTCGAAACCGCAAGCGCTCAAGATCAAGACATCGCTTTCTTCATCGGAATACTTCATCGTTGAGTATCGTCAGAAGAGCACGAATTCGTTTGGGTACGATCGCTGCATTGGCGCATCGGGCCTCATCGTCTATCGCGTGAACGAGGCGCATTCCATCATGGGAAATATACGCGGAGATGATTACGTCTACGTCTTCAGGCCGGGAGAGACCGGGTTGAAGGATTCTGCAGGTGAAATTGACCGTGCGGCAATCGCGGCAGGCTCCTACGTTTCCCAGGACGATAAGACGCTCAACACGTCAATAGGCTCGACAGATCTTGATGCCAAGTTCACCGACAACACGATCTTCTTCGAGAACGGCTTGAACAGCGGTATCAAGATCGACGCGGTTTCCCAGACCGATGGGTCGATCACGTTCAAGATCTCCACGGCTGATTACGCGCAGGCAGACATGTGGGAACCGTTGACCAACACAGACGGGAGCACTCCCTTTGGGACTTGGGAATCACCGAGCGTTCAGGCAACGAGCGACGAGAGCAATCCCTATATGTTGGTTGGCTCTACATCTTCGGCAAGCCTTCTTTGGGCAGTCTGGAAACACGATGGGTCGAACTGGCAACAGGTTGGGACAAAGCAAAATGACATGCGATGTTCGCATCGCGACTTTGAATGGGACGCCGTATCTTTTGGGCGTGTCCACCTCAAATCAGAAGCAGCTGGTTCTCAAGGCGCTTGTTTCTGGTGTGTGGAACACTGTTGCCACCGCAACGCTCAATGATGCAATATGGTCCACCGACCTGCGCGCGATTGGGGGGAAGCTGTATGCTTTCGCGGGCGCCAATGGCGACTGCCGTATGCTCATGTTAGAGGGATCAACGCTTAAACAATATGGGCTGACGTTGCCTGTTTCTCCGTACTACAGTGTCTCGCTTACCGATTGCGGCGGACAGCCTCTGCTTGTTGCGAACGATCAAAGCGGGACGAAGACGAACGCCTATCGTTTCAACGGATCGTCCTGGTCAGTCACCAAAATTAAGGACAGCGCGTCTTCCGTGATCGATAGCGTTGCCAAAGACGGCAAGACTTACGTCTATGCCTTCACATACAACGGAACAAGCAATGACGCACGGCTTTCGGTCCTGTCGAGCGATGCGGTTGCAGAATCCTCGCATGTTATTCCCGACATGCAAGATGCCACGTCGGATACCAGCATATGTGCGGGAAAAAACAGCCTATATTTCGTGAAGAGCACGAGTACGGGAGTGAAGGCGTATTCGCTACCCTATAGTGCCGCCAACACCGGAGACAATTCTGAGTTTATGCAACTCGGGGGAACGGTGTTCTCGAGCGTGAGCTCGATGGATGTCGTAGCGATTGGCGATACGGCCTATTGTATGCTGGGGGACACGAATAGCAGTTCGATAGCCGTGAGGTACCACAAGTTGCAGACTGGTGATACCGCCGATCCGCTCGACCCGTCGCAAGGCGGCTCGACCGAGCCGGGCAAGACGTCGATTGGCGACGCGAGCGTGCAGGTGTTTAACCCGATCTACACCGGCGCGGCGCTTACGCCAAAGCCGACGGTCAAGGTGGGCGCGACCACCCTCAGGGAGGGCGCCGACTACACGCTCTCTCACAAGAACAACACCAATGCCGGCACGGCAAGCGTCACCGTCACCGGCAAGGGCAACTACACGGGGTCCAGGAAGGCGACCTTCAGGATCGAGCCGAAGCCGGGCGCCTCGACCGGCGGGGGCTCCGGGAGCTCGACGGCGCCCTCCGGTGTGGCCATGCACCGCCTGTACAACCCCAACTCCGGCGAGCACTTCTACACGGCGTCCGCCCACGAGCGCGACAGCCTCAGGCGCGCGGGCTGGAAGTACGAGGGCGTGGGCTGGACGGCGCCGGCGAGCTCGAGGACCCCGGTGTACCGCCTGTACTCTGGCACCGACCACCACTACACGGCGAGCGCCGCCGAGCGCGACATGCTGGTGCGCGCCGGCTGGAAGTACGAGGGCGTCGGGTGGTACTCCGACGACGCGAAGGGCGTGCCGCTGTACCGGCAGTTCAACCCCAACGTGAACCCGGGCGCGCCGCGCAACAACTCGGGCAGCCACAACTACACCACGAGCAGGGCCGAGCACGACCACCTCTTGAGCGCCGGCTGGCGCGGCGAGGGCATCGGCTGGTACGGGATGTAGAGACCGAATCTCCGTCCGTGAAAATCTATCCGTTGATTTATTCTATAATCTCCTTCAAGGTGCCCCGCATCGTAACTTGGGGCACTTTGCATATGACATTACGGCTCCGTTCGATAGAGACTATTTGACATGACGATTCTTGATTTAATGAGGCTCATCCAGCGCCATCTCAAGCTGGTCATCGCGCTACCCATTATCTTTGCCGTGGTCGCGCTCGCGTATTCCTTCTTCATTCAGGCGAGCTACACGGCGACGGCCAATTTCATCACGAACGGAGACCTCGCGTTTGCCCAGGGCCTCGCGAGCAAGGAGGCCACGTCGTATGCCAAGTCGGGCGTCCAGATTTCATGTTCTTCTCAGAGCTCGAACAAGCAGGTCACGATTAGCGCGACCGGTTCGGATGCGACGCAGTGCATAGAGGCGGCCAACACGGTTGCCAACAACGCCGTCAGCCAATACAAGAGCTCGAGCAGCAGCGTCATCGCGACCGTGACCGAGGCGACCTCGGCGGTGCGCAACACGCCCTCGCCCCTCAGGGTCGCCGCGACGGCGTTTGCCCTCGGCCTCTTCGTCGCCATCTGCATCGTCGTGCTCATCGACATCGCCAAGGCGCCTATCAAATCTCGCGAGGATGCCGAGAACGCCTGCGAGCTACCGGTTCTCGGTACTGGCACCTCCGTCGAAGATGGCGATAGGATTCTCGCGAATCTGCAGTTTGCCTGCGGCAAACGCCCTTCGACCATCGCGGTCGTGCCCATCGGACAGGCCGACAGCGCAGTCGTTATCTCGAACGAGCTCGTAAACGCGCTCGAGCGCAGTTCCGTACGCACCAGAATCGTGAAAGGCTCGCCCCATGCCCGCAAGTTCAAGGTAAGCGTACCGGAAGACGCGGCCGTCGTCGTATGCTGTCCGCCACTTGCCGCCGGTGCGGGCGCTTCCTACATCGCCAACAGTTCGGACGCGACGGTGCTGTGCGTGACGGAATGGACCGACTCCAAGCGCCAGCTCCTGGCAACCATGCGCGAGCTCGAGCTCGCCAAGGCAAACATCGCTGGCCTCGCGTATCTGCCGGAGGACAAGGAAGCGACGGAGGCGGCACGGGCCGAACGCAAGGCAAAGAGCCATAAGAAGAAGTAGGCCTTCCTCGGAGCAGGTGGATCACGCCTTGAGCAGCGACCACAACACCGCAAGCGAGCAAGCAGCCGCATCCATGCCGCGCTTCTCCGTAATCATGCCCGTGCATGACGCCGAGGCGTTTCTCGACGCGGCCATCGTCGCCATCGAGCTCCAGACCTTCGAAGACTGGGAGCTCGTCGTCGTCGACGATGCCTCTCGGGATGCAAGTGCCGTCATCGCGCAACGCCACGCAGCTGCGGACCCCCGGATCAGGATCATCTCGCACGCGCGCAACAAAGGCGCCGCCGCCGCACGCAACACCGGCATGGATGCGGCCCGTGGTCGCTACATCTGGTTTGTCGATGCGGATGACTCTTTCGATGCGCACATTCTCGAGCAAGTCGATGCCGAAATCACCCAAAGCGACGCGCAGATCGTCATGTTCGGACGTGTCGAGGAATATCTCGCGCCCGATCACAGCCTGCAGTATCGCAACGACATTCCCATGGAGCCATTCGCGAGCGACGATCCCGCCGCATGGCACATGCGCATCATAGACATCGAGCGTCAGACGAACTTCGGCTACGTCACCTCCAAGGTCTACGAGGTCGCCTTTCTTCGGGAGCGGGGCGTGCGCTTCGAGGACATGCTCCTGAACGAGGACTTCGTCTTCAACGTGCACGCCTTTCGCGACGCTACGCGCATCGCGGCGCTGCCGGGCGTACCGTACGTCTACCGTAAGGTCGAGGGCAGCAGCGTCACCAACGCCAACGCGTATTCCGCCGAGGAGTACTACGAACTTCACCGCATGCGCATCGCGATGATGCGCGACTTGCTGACGGAGTGGGGGGTCTTCGACGAGCACACCCGCGGAATACTCGGTGCCCTCTACGCGCGCTACGTCATGTCCACGCTCGAACGCATGCACTCCGATGGCAGACAGCGCGGCAAGGCAATCAAGCTCGCGTGGGTCTGCGATATCATGAGAGACCCGTTATACGTCGAGCTCATCCCCTGCGCGCAGCCCAGGGACAGCAGGTTCCTGCGCGCTGGAGTGCGGGTACTCCAATCCGGGAATGCTGGTAGGTGCCTCATGCTGGGCAAGGCGATAGCATGTATGCGGAAGTACGGATACAAGGTGTTCACGAAGGCCAGGTCGGAGAGATAACCCAAGGTGAGTACGAGTGCGAAAGACCAGACGACAGGTGCCGATACCCCGGTGCTGACCATCGTCATCCCCTCCTATAACGTCGAGGCCTATCTCGAACACGGCCTGTCGACCTTTGCCGACGAACGCTTCGGGGGCAGACTCCAGGTCCTCGTGATAGATGACGGCTCCCAGGACGCCACGCCGGCCATCGCGCAGCGCTTCGTGGAGCGCATGCCCGATGTCTTCACGCTCGTCAGCAAGGAGAACGGCGGGCACGGCTCCGCGATCAACGTCGGTCTGGCCCATGCCACCGGTACGTACTTTCGCGTGGTGGACGGTGACGACTGGGTCGATACCGATGCGCTCGCCGCGTTCCTGGACCTCCTGGATGGTACGGACGCCGACCTGCTCATCGACGTGCGCATCGACGTGGACATGGCGACCGGCCATGAGAAACCGCGTCCGCATGGGGAGGGCGTCCCGCTGGGTTCCGTCGTCGTCTTCGAGGACATCTGCGAGAATCCAGTCGCTGCCGACAGCATAAGCATCCACACGCTCACGGCACGCACTGCGCTGCTGAGGGAGGTGGGCCTCAACGTGCTCGAGAAGACCTTCTACGAGGACTACGAGTACATCTCCAAGGCGACGCTCTTTGCAAGGTCAATCGAGTTCGTTGACCTCGCGGTCTACCATTACCTGCTGGGCAACGCCTCTCAGAGCGTGGCGGACACCGTCTTCGCGCGGCGCTGGGACGACCACACGCGCGTGACGTATGAGATGCTGCGCTACTACGTGCAGGTGCAGGCAAGCCTGAGCGAGCCTCGCCGAAACTACCTGCAGCGCAAGGTCAACCTCGTGATCGACACCCACTACAACATCGCGTTGATCTTCGACCCCGAGCGAAAGCGCGGGCTTGCGCGGGCCAAGGAGTTCCGCGCCTACCTCAAGGCGAAGTACCCCGAGTTCGCACAGTATGGCGAGAGGCGCTACAAGACGGCGAAGATTCTCCACCATCTTGGGGTAGACTCGCAGCAGAAGCTCAACCGCATCGTCGGCAGGCAGTGAGAGGTTGCCATGTCATCTACCCAAGCGCCCCAGATAACCGTGCTCGTGCCCGTCTACAACGTCGAGCGCTATCTGCGTGAATGCCTCGATTCGATACGCGCCCAGACCTTCGTCGACTTCGAGGCGATTTGCATCAACGACGGGTCGACCGATGCCTCGCGCGACATCATCCAGGAATACCTCGATGCCGATGCGCGTTTCCGCGTCATCGACAAGCCCAACTCGGGCTACGGCGCCTCCATGAACATGGGGCTGGACGCGGCGCGGGGCAGCTATATCGCCATTCTCGAGTCCGATGACCTCTACATGCCCACTGCGCTCGAGACATTGTACGATGCGGCAGTCGAATATAACGCCCAGGTTGTGAAGGGCGAGTTCAACCTTTACTGGTCCGAACCGAAGAAGCGCATTCTCTCAGGCGAGCTGGCAAAGATTCCGCTCCGTCAGCTGCTCGTCCCATCCGACGTGCCCGAGATCTTCTACGCGAAGTCGTCGATTTGGTCGGCGCTGTACGAACGGAAGTTCCTCGTCGATAACGCGATTCGCTTTCTCGAGACGCCCGGCGCGTCCTACCAGGACACCTCCTTCAACTTCAAGGTCTGGCTTCACGCCAGGCGCGCGATGTTCATCGAAGACGTGATTCTCGACTATCGGCAGGACAACGAGCAGTCCTCGGTCAATTCCGCCGCCAAGGCCCATTGCGTGTGTGACGAATATGACGAGATCGAGCGCTGGCTCGAGGCGCACGATGCACCCGATGCGCTGACGGGAATCATGCTGCGCGCGAAGTACAACAACTACCTGTGGAACTACGACCGCCTGGTCGACGATCTGAGGGCCGAGTTCCTGGAGCGCTTCTCCGCCGAGTTCAGAAAGGACATGGAAGCCGGCAGGGTTGACCTGTCGCGCTTCGAACCGTGGGCGGAAGCTGATCTCAAGGCGCTCGTGAGCTCGCCGGAGACGTTCAGGAAGTGTCGCGACGACGTCAGGAGCCCCGGCAAGGTCAACACCTTCAAGCACTACTACCGGCTGGGTGGCCTGCCCCTCATCGTCAAGGTGCTCAAGTACAAGCGGGAGCAGAGGTAACATGCCCAAGGTCAGCGTCATCATGCCCGTGTATAACGTCGAGGATTACGTCGAGCCCAGCATTCGGTCGCTGCTCGACCAGACGGAGCGTGACATCGAGATAATCGCCGTGAACGACGGCTCGACTGACGGCTCGCTCGAGGTGCTGCGCAGGCTGGCCGATGCCGATGACCGCATTAAGGTGATCGACCAGAAAAACGCCGGTCCCTCGGCCGCGCGCAACGCGGGGATGGCAATCGCGACCGCTCCCATCATCGCGTTTCTGGATGCGGATGATTTCTTCAAGCCCCGGGCTTGCGAGCGCATTGTCGAGCTCTTCGCCGAACACGAGGCCGATGGCATCGACGTGCTCACCTTTGGGGCCGACTGCTTTCCGAGGGAGCTCTCGACTCCCTGGCACGAGGACAAGCTCCATCCGCGCGACGCCGTGTACGATCCCTTCGCCCCGGGCCTGTTGTTCAAGGAGAGCTCGCGTCCCTTCCACTGGCGCACCGCCGTCCGGACCGGTTTCCTGCGCGAGAGCGGCATCGCGTTCGACGAGTCGCTGCGGCGGGGGGAGGACCAGGCGTTCCATTTCGCGATCTATCCTCGGGCAAAGCGGACGGTGCTCGTTTCCGACATCCTCTACGAATACCGGGTGAGCCGGGCTGACTCCGCGATGGACATGGTCACGAAGGACAGGGCTTCCATGATGGCCGAGCATCTGCACATCGCGGACGTGATCCTCGCCGATTGGCGCGCTGCCGGGTTCCTTGACCGCTACCAAGCCGAGATGGCAGCGTGGATCGTCGAGTTCGTCGCCTACGACGTGCTGTTCCTGCCCGCCGCGGATAGGGCCCGCCTCTTGGAGGGAGTGGCGGACCTGTTGCGAAAGTACTGGACACCAGGCGAGCTCGACACGCTGCCCATCGCGCCAGCGACGCGTGCGATACTGGAGGCGTCGCTGTCTGGGAAGCCCGTGAGCGACCTGCGCGCGAAGCGCCTCCAACTCGCGTATTACAAGCAGCAGTACGGCACCAGGAGCGTGGTGCACAGGCTGCTTCGGAGGTGACGACGCGGATGCAGGCGAGGGTCTACATGATATGCAGGACCAACGGAAAGCTCTATCTTGACGTGCGGCTTTCCGAGGAAGAACGTCTCGATGGGCTTTTCGCGTATGCGATGGCGGGAAACAAGAGGTTCCCTGCGCAGGTGTTTCCCACTGCCGATGGCGCCGATTCCGCGACGCGCTGGGTCGTCACGATTCCCTTCCTCGCACTCGATCACGCCGACGTGGTCATCGAGGGTTCGCGCGGCGCGTATCCCGCACTGCACGTCAACTTCAAGCGCGCCAAGCTGCTTTCGCTTCTGAATGCTCACCTTCGCCGAGATGCTTTCGAGTCCGTCGTCGCATGCGAGGGCAATGCCGTCGGTATCGCCACGCAGATGAGACTGCTGAGGTTCCTGGAAGGAGAAGACGATACGGCCATCTGGCGCATGGACGTCACGGAAGGTGCACACGGCGACAACGAAGACGAAATCGAGGTGTTCGACGGCCTTGGCAATCCCGTCGAGTTCGAGCTCTTCCTCTTCGAGGACCAGGCCGTGGACATGGATGGCATCAAGGCAAGACGCAGGGTCTATTCGCTGCGCGTTCCCTACGGTCTCGATTGCTTCTACGCCACCGCGAGCGACGGCTTCTGCTCGTGCGACGGTCGTTTCTACAACGTGAAGCGCACCGAGACCCGGGACTTCATGAAGGACGCCTGCGCGGACGAGGGGCAATACCGCGCGTGGCTGGATGCGCACAAGGCGAGCCCCGAGGACCTGGCCGCACAGGCACAGGCCGTGCTCACGGTGCAACCGAAGTTCAGCATCGTCGTTCCCGTCTTCGAACCCAATGCCGGGTACCTGAGCGCCTGCATCTCGTCGGTCGTGCGCCAGAGCTATGCCAATTGGGAGTTGCTGGTTGTGGATGCCTCCCCGCATGACGGTATCGCCGCGCGTTGCCTCGAGCCCATGTGCGATGAGCGCATCGTGCACCTGCGGCTCGAGCGAAATCTCGGCATTGCGGGCAACACCAACGTCGGCATCGAGAACGCGACGGGGGCTTGGATCGCGTTCCTCGACTACGACGACATCCTCGAACCCGACGCGCTCTTCTGCTATGCGCGTGCGATTGCCCATGACGCGGACGCCACGGCGCTGTTCTGCGACGAGGACACCTTCGAGGTCGATGGACAGTACCGCTTTCCGGTGTTCAAGAGCGAACTCAACTTGGACCTCCTGTACTCCTACAACTGCGTGACGCACTTTCTCGCGGTCAAACGCGAAACGCTGGAGGCAATCGGGACATCGCCCGATGACGTGACCGGGGCACAGGACTACGACTTGACGTTGCGGGTGATTGCCGCGGGGGGAAAGATCGCCCACGTCCCACGCGTGCTCTATCATTGGCGCCAGCATAGCGCCTCCACGGCCGGGGATAACGTCTCCAGCAAGCCCTACGCCCAGGAGGCGGGACGCCTGGCGTTGCAGCGGCATTTCGAGGCACGTGGCATTGCGGGCCACGTCGAGGAGACGTCGCATCCGTTCATCTACCGGATGCGGTATGCGCTGTCCGACCCGCATCCCCTCGTGAGCGTCATCATCCCCAACAAGGACCACATCGGAGAGCTCGATGCATGCGTACGCTCTATCATCGAGAAGTCCGCATATCGCGAGTTCGAGGTCGTGATCGTCGAGAATAACAGCGAGGACGACGAGACGTTTGCCTATTACGAGCGCATCACCGTGGAGTTCGACCAGGTCAAGGTCGTGCGTTGGGAGGGATCGTTCAACTACTCGGCCATCATCAACCATGGCGTGCAACACGCAGCTGGTAGCAGGTTGCTGCTCCTGAACAACGACACCGAGGTCATCTCCCCGGACTTCATCCCCGAGATGCTCGGATATCTCGAACGCCCCGAGGTGGGCGTCGTCGGCGCCAAGCTCTTCTTCCGTGATGGCCTCGTGCAGCATGCGGGCATCGAGGTGGGCCCCTTCGACACGATCGTGCACGTCAACCAGGACTTCGTCGACGAGCGCGAGGGGTATCGGGGACGGGCGACCAGACCGGGCAACTTCTCCGCCGTCACGGGCGCGTGCCAGATGGTTCGCCGTGACGTGTTCGAGCAGGTGGGCGGCTACGACGAGGACTTTGCCGTCGGATTCAACGACGCCGACTTCTGCATGCGCGCCAAGGAGGCCGGCTACCTTACCGTCTTCACGCCGTATGCCAAGCTACATCACTACGAGTTCACGTCCCGTGGACGCGAGGAAGTGGACGACGCGAAGATGCGGCGCTGGGAGGGCGAGCGTGAGTTGTTCCAAGAACGATGGGCCAAGTACTTCGAAGAGGGCGACCCATTCTCAAATCCCAACCTGTCCCTCGAGAGCTGCTATTACGCCCTGCCGTAGACTCCCCTGCGCCGTATCATCCTCATCATGTCGATGATGCATTAGAATGTGCGGGTAACCGAACACCTACGTCACGTTCAGGATTATGCCATGCCTTTGATTTCGCTTGTGGTCCCTTGCTATAACGAGGAGGAGAGCATCCCGCTGTTCCAGGAAGAGGCTGTGCGCGTGCTTGACGAGATGCAAACCCGGTTTGGCTCGCCGCAAGACCCCGTCACTTTCGAGCTCGTCTACGTTGACGACGGGTCGACCGATGCGACCTTGCCAGAACTCAAGCGCATCGCCGGGCAAGCACATCCTGACGGTATGGACGTGCGCTACCTCTCGTTTTCCCGCAACTTTGGCAAGGAGGCCGCGTTGCTCGCGGGGCTCGATGCGGCGCACGGGGAGTACGTCGCGACGATGGACGCGGACATGCAGGACCCGCCGTCGCTGCTGCCGACCATGTACGAGATGCTGCTCGCAAGCGATGCCGATAACGTGGCGACCCGCCGCGTCACGCGCAAGGGCGAGCCGCCCATTCGCTCGTTCTTCGCGCGCATGTTCTACCGCATCATCAACCGGCTATCGGACACGGAGATAGTCGATGGCGCGCGCGACTACCGCCTCATGACCCGGCGCATGGTCAACGCGATTTGCTCGCTGAGGGAATACAACCGCTTCTCGAAGGGCATCTTCGGGTGGGTCGGCTTCAAGACCGAGTGGCTCGAATACGAAAACGTCGAGCGCGTGGCAGGCGAGACGAAGTGGAGCTTCTTCTCGCTCTTCTCGTACTCTATCGAGGGCATCGTGGCGTTCAGCACCAAGCCGCTGCACATCGCCTCGCTCGGCGGCATGTTGTTTTGCCTGCTCGCCCTCATTCTGCTCGTGGTGGTCATCGTTCGCGCGGCCGTCTTTGGCGACCCGGTTGCCGGTTGGCCCTCGCTCGTGTGCCTCATACTCTTCATCGGCGGCTCGCAGATGTTGTGCCTGGGCGTTTTCGGGCAGTATCTCGCAAAATCCTATGTCGAGGTAAAGAACAGGCCCATCTATGTGGTGAGGGAATCCAATCTTGACTGACGTTTCCGACGCCCCTGGTTTTCAGATGGCTCCGCTTGATGTCGAGGCGGCATGTCGCGGCCGAGACGTCGCCGTGCTCATTCCCTGCTATAACGAGGCGCAGACCATCGCCCAGGTCGTGCGGGGCTTTCGTGCCGTGTTGCCCGAGGCGGCAATCTACGTCTACGACAACAACTCC